>Ga0206683_10002530_pt1 | contig 12293 bp, 9 predicted proteins | sample M280m12015metaG_FD_155483 | JGI IMG/M metagenome (GOLD analysis project Ga0206683, IMG submission 155483) | Ammonia-oxidizing marine archaeal communities from Monterey Bay, California, United States - M2 80m 12015 | ecosystem: Environmental > Aquatic > Marine > Intertidal zone | place: USA...
CCTCTGCAACAGCAATATTTTCTGCTTGTTTAATGTTTTTTTTACATAAACATCTGAATAATCCGTGATCATCAAATTATTGAAGTTATTCCTTATTTATGAGGATTTACTAAATATTTTTCTCCGGTCGCTTGTTTTGCATAAGATTTTATAATTTCTGGTTGAAGCATTTCTTCAAAAGAAATTTCTTGTGCATAGCTACTGGCAAAAGTTGTTTTAATTTCTTCAGCTACTCTTTGTCTCATTTGTTGGAACTTTTCCATTCCAATCCTTCCAATCATTGGAGTTAACAACCAGCCACCAAGACCCCATGACATACCATAAGCTCTCTTCAGGATTGTTGGTGATTGATCTAGCCCACCATAGATATAGACTTGTTTGTATGTATCTGAACCATACCTACTATATTCTTTAGCAGTCTTATTAGCTGCAATCTCCATAGCAGAAAGTATTTGTCCTGGAAGTTCACCATTATTACCGCCACCAGTTGCATCAAAACCTAATGTTGCACCTGTTTCAACTAAAGCCGAAACAAGAGTACCCATAAAATCCGGATCACTAGTATTACAGACATGTTCAGCACCCAAACTTTTTAATAGTTCTACCTGTTCGGATTTTCTAACAATGTTTACCAAAGGTATTCCATCATCTTTACATATTTTCACTAACATTTGACCTAGATTTGAAGCTGCAGCTGTATGAACAAGAGCTGTATGATTTTCCATCTTCATAGTCTCTAAAAAAGAAAGAACTGTAAGCGGATTTACAAAAGAAGAAGCTGCTTCAGAGGGAGATGTTCCCTCATTCATAACCAAGCAATTAGAAGCAGGAACGCATCTGTACTGAGAGTACATTGCACCACCAGCCATTCCAACAGTTTTACCAATCAAATCTTTTACATTACCCCCCGCATCCACGACTATACCCGCACCCTCATTACCAACTTGCAAAGACTGGTCTAATCTAGGATTCATTGCGTTCATAAGGGTTGGATGTATTTTTATCATTGTAACTGTTTCATCTCCAGAACCTGAACTAGTAATTGATGAAAAATCTGCAGCAAAACTTAATAAAAGACCAAGGTCAGACGGATTAATTGGTGCTGCCTCAACCTTAATAAGAACTTCATCCTTTGATGGAACAGGAGTTTCGACATTAGCAATAGAAATTTCTATGTTGCCTTCATTTGTTACTTTTGAACGTATTTCTCTTGAAGTGTTTTCTGACATTTTTTCTCCTAATAAAATTTAATTTTTTCTCGATATTCAATTCTTGTTATAATTTTTCTGCGAATAAGTATCATCTATTTTTGAGGGAATGTTAAATACCAATCAATTTAACTGCAACTTGTTTTGTGAAGAATGAGATTGCTACCACTTCATAGCTAAACTCGTTTAAAGAACAAAATTCGTTTAATGCTTTAAATTCGTCTTGTTCCCAGCTTTCGTTCATTATGAATTCATCAAAAATAAGGATAGTATCTTTGTCTATAACTGGTTTTGAAAAATTTAAAGCACAAATAGTCGAAGAGTATAAATCTGCATCAAAATTTATTACTGATGCCGTAGGACGACATTCAGAAAAGAAGACTGGTAATGTATCTTCAAATTTACCTACAATAAATTCCCCCCCTTTAATTTTAGGTACATTTCCACCACTTGAATAGGTTCCTTCTTTCTCAATATTGCTTCCAACCAGCCAGTCTTCCGGCAATCCTGTGAATGTATCAAACCCATAACCTTTTTTGAAAAACTTAATAAGATATTTAAAGGATGATGCCCTCCATACACCAAATTCATAAAACGGTTTTGAAATTTTACTTTTTTTAACAATAGCATCGAAAAAGTACCATTTGTTAAAGTGTAATTCAGGAAGGTTTGGTAAACTGAAAACCCAGGAAAATGAGCGCATGTAAGCATGTTGGTTAAATTTAGATTTCATCAAACTATCAAAATCATTTCTATCTCCTTGATAGAACCTCAATGCAGCCTTCGTTAGTCTTGCTAGCTGGTGGTTTACATCTACTTTCAAGGTTTTATCAACCCAATGTTCAGCACCATTAATCGTCTTTTCACAACCAGATAGGTTCCATAAAGCGGCGGTATAGTCAGGTTTCAACGCTATCGCTTGTGTATAGCTTGCTTTCGCCTCGTCTAATCTACTCATTTTTTGGAGCGTATTACCCAAGTTGTTATGGGCTTCGGCATAGTCAGGTTTCAACGCTATCGCTTGTGTATAGCTTGCTTCAGCCTCTTCTAATCTGCCAAGTTCTTGAAGCGTGACACCCAAGTTGTAGTGAGTTTCGGCAAAGTCAGGTTTCAACGCTATCGCTTGTGAATAGCTTGCCTCAGCCTCGTCTAATCTACTCATTTTTTGGAGCGCGTTACCCAAGTTGTTATGAGCTTCAGCAAAGTCAGGTTTCAGCGCTATCGCTTGCGCGCAACTTGCTTCCGCCTCATCTAATCTGTTCATTTTTTGGAGTGTTACACCCAAGTTGTTATGAGCTTCAGCATAGTCAGGTTTCAACGCTATCGCTTGCCTGAGACTTGCTTCCACCTCGTCTAATCTGCCTAATTCTTGGAGTATGTTACCCAAGTTGTTATGGGCATCGGCATAGTCAGGTTTCAACGCTATCGCTTGTGTATAGCTTACCTCAGCCTCGTCTAATCTGCACAGTTCTTGAAGCGTGACACCCAAGTTGTTATGAGCTTCAGCAAAGTCAGGTTTCAGCGCTATCGCTTGCGCGCAACTTGCTTCCGCCTCATCTAATCTGTTCATTTTTTGGAGTGTTACACCCAAGTTGTTATGAGCTGCAGCAAAGTCAGGTTTCAATGCTATTGCTTGAACGCAACTTGCTTCCGCCTCATCTAATCTGTTCATTTTTTGGAGTGTTACACCCAAGTTGTTATGGGCATCGGCATAGTCAGATTTCAATGCTATTGCTTGAACGCAACTTGCTTCCGCCTCATCTAATCTGTTCATTTTTTGGAGCGCGACACCCAAGTTGTTATGGGCTGCAGCAAAGTCAGGTTTCAATGCTATTGCTTGTGCAAAGCTTGTCTCAGCTTTGTCTAATCTGTCTAGTTCTTGCAGCGTATTACCCAAGTTGTAGTGGGCTTCGGCATCTTGAGGAGTAATTTCCACCGCTTTTTGATTGGCAACTAATGCCTCTAATATTCTGCCAGTTTGCTTAAGCACCGCTGCTAGCACTTTCCAGCTAAATGAATGGTTTGGGAATTGTTGAGTTATCGATATTGCCAACTTCTCAGCATCACTTAAGTGTCCAGCTTGATAATGTTGTAACAAACTGCTGAGTTGTTTTTGAGTTGGAGTTTTAGTCATATATTTTTTCTAACTTTTTATTATTTCATTGAGATGAACCAGTTTCTATAATCCGTATATAAGCTTTTATACCTTCTATAAAATCTTTAATCTTTATTTTCTCATTTGTTCCATGAAATCCAGCAAATTCTTCATTTGAAAGAGGGAATGGATTAAATCTATATGCATCATCAGCAACTTTTCCATAATGTCGGGAATCAGAACCAGCTATCATGAGACCGGGAACCACTATAATGTCTCCAAAAATTTCTTGAACTGACTTTTCGATAACTTTATAACCCCTAGATTCCCAGCTAGAAACTTCGCTAGCGGGCCTTCCGGAATATGACATAGTTCTAACTTCAACGCTCTCACTCTCTACTAATTCACGAACATGCTCAAAAACATCCTCTACTGAATTTCTAGGGTGTATTCTAAAATTGACAGTGCCTATCGCCTCAATTGGTAAGACATTTGTCTTAATACTTGCTGAAAGCATTGTTGGTGCAGTTGTGGTTCTTAACATTGCATTAGTTGCAGGTATCTTTGATAGATAAGAGTCAATCAATCCTCCAAAAAGCCAACGATTTGCAAAAGCTACTTTATATATAAATGGCATGTGCTTACTCATTTCATCAAACATTTCTAAGCTTAACCCTTCTAATCTTCCTGGCATTCTGTTGTCTTCAAGTCTTGCAAGCGCCTTAGACAAGTAACCTACTGCAGACTTAGTAGTTGGCATAGAAGAATGGCCGCCTTGAGCCTTTCCAACAACTTGCATTGTGACACTTCCCTTTTCTGCAACATTTATCGCAGCAACTAGTTTATCTACATTTGGAATAAAACCACCGAGTAGAAAAGAGCCTTCATCTAAGGACCACTCGAGTTGAATTCCATTATCAGAAAAATGTTGAGTTACTAAAGCAGCCCCATTAACTCCTCCTATCTCCTCATCATGCCCAAAACTTAGATATAAAGTTCTGGAAGGTTGAAAATCAGTTTCCATAAGATAAGTTACAGCCTCTAAGATTCCTATAACTCCGCTCTTATCATCCAAGGCACCTCTTCCCCATATATGTTCGGAATCTACTTTTCCTGAAAAGGGAGGTTCTTTCCATTTATCTTCAGTTCCCGGAATAACTGGTACAACATCATAATGTCCAGTCAGAAGGATGGGTTTTAAGCTTGTATCCTGACCTTCCCATTTAAATAAGAGAGTTTCATTAAATTTTTGAAGAGAAGTATTATTTACTACTAATTTATAATTGTTTTTTAACCAACTTATAAATCTTTCAAACTCTTCGAAATTCTTTTTTGAAGCTTGTTGATTTGAGATAGTTTTAAATTCTATAGACTGAGATAGATGAGTTATTGCTCTTTCTTCATTGATAGTGAAACTGATTAGTTCTAGTTTTTGGTCTACTGAAGGGTTATGTGTAAGCGCGTTAACTAATACAAAAGCGGATAAAACAAAAACCAAAATAAACATAGTTTTAATTATCGCTTTCATGCTCACGCGCTCCTTTTAATCTAATGTACCTTATACAAATCATCTTTATTCCCAATCAATAATAACATTACAAATATATTCATTAAAATCATTTGAGTATTTATGTATCAGTTTTTCCAGCATGCAGATTTTCAAAATAACTTCGTAACGTGGTTGTGCCTCGCTTGGGGCCAACACCATCAATTTCGCCGGCGGTAACAATAAATTCGGCCAAGTCACCGAACTGGTTGGACAGTAGACGGATAAATTTAACCACCCCCCAAGCTAACCACATAGGAATAGTGTGAATTTTGGCAGGCTTGCCGGTAACTTCAAACGCCAATTCAACGGCTTCACGCTGAGTCATAATATCAGGACCACCGACTTCTGCTTGCAATTCCTCTCCTTCAGTTACTTCAACGCAGGCCTTGGCTAAGTCACGGCCATGAAGAGGGTTCATTTTATTATTACCTTTACCCACTAAAAACGCGCGGCCACTTTTGGCCATATCGTAGATCACACCCATATCAGAAAAATAGCCGCAGGGGCGAACGATGCGGTATTCCAGCGAAGAGGCTTTTAAGACTCCCACAACTTTTTCATGAGCTTGGGTAATCGCCAATTGCATAATATTTTCTGCGCCCTGCATGGACACATAAGTAAAGCGTTTAACACTGGCTTGTTCACAGAGATCAATTAGGTTCTTATTGCACTGGTAATCCACTTGTTCAAAAGTCAGGCCATCACGCTGTCTAGAAATACCTACACAGGAGAAAACCACATCAATATCGTCCAGCATGCCTTTTAAGGTTTCTGGCTCAGTAATTTCACCAGTAAAAATCTCATCGTAATCCGCTTTGGTCAAGGCAGGGGCTGTAAAAGGGCCTGCTTCGTGCAGGCGCTCTTCACTGCGAGTCAATACACGGACATTATAGCCTGCCTCTTTATAGGCTCTTACGGCAAACTTGCCCAAATACCCAGTAGCTCCGGCAACCAGAACATGTTTCAGTGATTCGTCAGGTATAACTAACTCCAGTAGTAAATCTTGGGTTTCTTGTTTTTTCCACCAATAATTTTCTCACTTCATATCACTCACTCAATAGTAGCTAAAAGTGAATTAGTTAAGTCTAGCTGGCTACTTCTTTCCAAACAAAAAACTTCGTTACAATAATAAAACTTAAAATTAACCATATACCAACTCCTAGAGTGGTTGTATTTAAAATTAGCAAAGAAGTTCCATCATTCGCAATATCACGTAAACCAGTAGCAATCACACTCAAGGGAAGAGCATGAGCAACTGGTTGCATAAGTTCAGGCATAGAGCTAATGGGGAAAAAAACACCTGATAATATTAATTGAGGAAAAACAAACGCACTAACCATCGGTCTAATAGCTTCTTGAGTTTTTGCGAAACTTCCCAAACAAAATCCTAGACAAAGAAAAATAACAGTTCCAAGTACAACCATACCGTATAGTGAGAATAAACTTCCGACAATTTTTATATCTAATAGTGTTATTGCAAGACCAAGAACAACTGAGATTTGCACCAGGACAATTGCCAGTCGAGCCAGGACAATTGAAACTATAAAATCTTTTGGTTGAATGGGAGTTACAAAAAGTCTTTTTAAGATTCCTCGACGTCTGTATTCCACTATATTGAAACCGCTACCAGCAATACTTAGGTTCATCAACATGAAAGCCAATAGCCCGGGAAGTAAGAAATCGATATAACGTTGAGGCCTTGCTTTAATATCTTCAACCTTAACACTAAACATGGGCTCAGCATTTCTTAACTCTCGTTCGATAGAAAGCAAACTTGTGTTAAGAGCTTCTTTAATTGTCCCTAATTGTCTTACTTGTGAAGCATCTAACAACAGTCTTAATTCACCTGTTTTCTTAAGATAATCAAAGTTTTCGGGAATGATTATAATAGCTGTTTGATCACCTAAGAATAACTGTTCTTTAAGATCAGATTCTTCTCCTTCTGTAATATTGAAGAGAGGATCGTCAGTAACTATTTCAGTGAAATTTTTGGATACAGTATTGGTGGAATTATTTACTAGACCTAAATTTATGGGATCTGGTTCTCCTCCAGAGAACAGAAAAGCTCCCATAAAAACTAGAGGAAAAAAGAGACTAAACAGGATTGATTGACGATCTCTTACGAAAATCTTTAGAAATACCTTTACTAGATGGAGCTGTAAACTTGTAAACATCTTAATCCCTAAGCTTATGCCCAGTAAGAGCAAGGAATACATCTTCTATATTTCCATGCAAAGGTGCTTGCAGTGGTTGTGAAGCATATTTTTGAATTAAATCCTGTGGAGTGTCTTCCACAATTAACTTTCCTTGATCCATAATTGCAATGCGGTTGCATAAGGTTTCCGCCTCCTCCATATTATGAGTAGTTAGTACTATGGTCATGCCAGCAGCATTAAGTTCTTTTACTAGATTCCAGAGATTTCGTTTTGCCTGAGGATCTAAACCTGTAGTAGGTTCATCTAAAAAAAGAATCTTGGGATTGTTAACAAGAGCACACGCAATTGAGAAGCGTTGTTTTTGGCCGCCAGAAAGCTCTTCGGGTTTGGCATTTGATTTATCAAGAAGATCTACTTTTTTTAATAAGTCTTCAGAATCAATTTCTTGAGAATAAAGCTTACCAAAAAGAATTAGTAATTCCGTTAGATCAAGTCTGTCAAAGTATTCGTTAGCTTGGAGTTGAACACCGATAATTTCTTTTACTTTAAAGGCATTTTTACTTACATCTAAGCCGTCAATTAAAGCAGAGCCACTCTCAATATCGTTAAGACCTTCAAGCATTTCAAGCGTTGTAGTTTTACCTGCTCCATTAGGACCAAGAATTCCATAGACCTCACCAACTTTTATATTAAAGGTAATTCCATCAACAGCATTGAACGATTCCTTTTTATTCCCTGGTTGAGGGTAAGATTTGTAAAGATTTCTAACTTCAATAATATTCATATCTACGAGTGTGTCCTACTACACCAACTGATTTAACAGACCAAAATACCTTGATTGCAAAAAATGGCAACCAAAGATATCTACAATCAACTTTTAGGTTTGCATGATTGTAGTTGAATATATTTTTCATGCTCATTCCCACTTAATAATTATGAAACCATTCGCTTAAATGCGCTATCGTGTTTATCAATAAATTGATGTTTAAGAGCTCCCAAGATATGGGCACCTAAAATTATATAAACAATATAAGGTAAAAGATATTTATGAAATCCACCCCATATTTGGTAAACATTACTCTGGTTCCATAAAGGTGGTAACTCCCAAAAAAAGAAAAAAGTTCCATACCCATGATAGCTAGTCATCATAAATCCAGTAATTGGAATAACTAACATCATAAAATATAAAACATTATGCGCGCTGTGAGCCAATTTTTTTTCTGTTGATGTAAGGGAGTCATCCAAAGTTGGACGCTTTGATATTTTGTTCCAAATTAAACGAATGATTACCAAAAGAAATACAGTAACCCCTATGGTTTTATGAACAACATAATAAGCATTTCTATAACTTGTCTCTTCGGGAATCATAGAGGAAAAAATTCCCATGGGTATTAATGAAATAAAAAGAATAGCAATAATCCAATGAAGAAGGCGAGAAACTCTACCATAACGATCTTTTTCATTTTTTGCAGATAAAACTAAAAGGGTATTACTTTTGCTTTGATATTTTGCAATAAATAAAAGAAAAACTCCTGTTAGGAAGGCTGTGAGGGATTGTATCCATAGTAAAGTTGGTTTTGAAGAATCAAGAGGAGTCTGATTTGGTTTAGGATTTTCCAACAAACCGGAATTAATTACAAAAATAAAAAACCAAGATGCTATTACAAAACATCCCAAAGCGGCTAATAAAGTTCCAAAAACCCTTACTCTTGGAGCGCTAAAATTTAATGCCCATGAAGTAAATACAGATAAAAATACAATACCCATAGAAACCCAAGCTCCTGGGTTTATTAAATAATAACTTAAAAAAATGTCTTTCATCTTACTCCCACTCAATAGTTATGTTATTTAAAACCTTAATAAAATCAATGGTTTTAAGGGGGTTGAAACAGACTTTGTATAATTTTTAGGTAATGAACTAATCAAGATCCACTAAACAATCCTTACAAGTTAATAATGCTTTTGGTTCTTGAATGCCTGTTAATGTTTCATATAAACTTGCTAGACCATTAAGCGCTGATAAAACTTTAGGCTCCCCTAGAGACACATCAAAATTTTCAAGTAATTCTTTGAGAATTCTCTCCCTATGAGAGAGTTCTTCACCATAATACTCAACTTGATAATCTTCTAATTCTGCCGTGTTGGCAGCATATGTAATTGCATCATCAATGCCTCCAATCTCATCCACCAAACCTATTTCTTTAGCGCTTGTTGCAATCCAGACTCTGCCACCTGCAATCTCTTTAATATCTTCATATGATTGAGATCTTGACTCAGCTACAAAGTTAATAAATCGATCGTATGCATCGGCACCCCAGCTTGCAAAAATTTTATCCAAATCATCATCAATAGCTTGGGTCGGATCCCAGCCACCGTGCTTAGAGGTAACCACACCATCAAAATTTACTCCAATGTAATCCATTGCATTTTCTAATGTTGGCAGGGCAATTGCCACACCTATAGAGCCTGTAATGGTTGTGGGTTCAGCAAAAATATAATCAGCTGGAGTTGAGATATATACCCCTCCAGATGCAGCGTAGTCACCCATAGATACGATCACGTTGATCCCTTTTCTTTTGGCAGCAAGTAGCTCATCTCTAATCATTTCGCTACCAATAATAGACCCACCGGGACTATTAACTCTGAAGACAATAGCTTTTGTATTTTCTTCTTCATGCGCAGACCTGATTTGTTTTACTACACCATTGGCACCTGCCACACCCTGAGTGATATCACCCTCCATGATCACACCTTCAGCAGTAATTACAGCTATTTGATTATAACTATCAGAGAAGTCCTCATCTATTTGCTTTGCATACTCGTTATAAGAAATAGTTTTGTAAGTTTCGGTTTCAGCCTCTTCATCTAAACCAAATTCTTCAATCATATATTGACGAAATTCTGGAAATGATTTTGTACCATCAATAATATTATTTGCTTTAGCATAGGCAATATTTCCTATTGCAGCTTCACCAAAAAATCCAACGTAGTCATCTGCAAAAGATTGGATATCATCTGATTCAATCCCACGTCCTTCCGCCATGAGAGATTTCATTTCATCCCAAATAGGATTGAGCAAGGCTTCTCTCTGCATCTTGTCATTTTCTGACATGTCTGTTCTTGTGTGTGGCTCAAGGGCAGATTTAAAATCACCTTGAGAATAATTGTGAAAATTAATTTTTAGATTTTCATAAAGCTCTTTTTGATAAGCGCGCATTCCCCCAAGACCTCGAACGCTAACACTTCCAACAGGATGAACCCATACCTCAGATGCTTGAGAAGCCATGAGATAAGACGTTGTAGATAAACGATCGTTAAAAGCAATTACCCTTTTACCAGAGTCACGAAGGGCTTTTAATTCTTTTGCAATATTGATTGCTGTAGTTGGTCCAGCAAAAGCTGTGGATGAGAAATCAACAAACACAGCAGGAATATCTTCATCTTCAGCTGCCGCTCTTATTAATTGTATAAGATCTCTTGTTTGAATTTGATCAGTTGAAGAGTCTGTGCCAATGTTAAACAGAAAATCTGAGTCAAACACTTCTTGATCAACCACAGTTCCTTCAGGATCAATGAAGAGCACTCTGCCGGTTGGATCTTTAACTTCAGGCCCTGAAGAGGTTAGCGCTCCAATAATTATAATTGTAAAAAGGATCAAAAAGAAGGCTGTAAAAACATTCCGAATGATGATTCCTGCTTTTTCTAGAAATCGCCCAAGCCAAGAAAAAATAGATTTAAGTGCTTTCATAGGTACTCTCTAAACTCATTCCATTTAAAATGTAGCACAGGCTTATCATCTTTATTATGAGAAGCAAAGGTTATAATTTATTAATAGATATCTTTATTCCCACTCAATAGTTACGTTACTAAAATATCCTGTAAAATCAATAACTTATAGGATATATAATTAGACTTTGTAACTAGTTTGTAACTCTTTTACCATGGTTATAGGTTTGTCAAAAGTTTATCGATCGAGTGATATCCGGAGACTATAGCCCCAGGAACGCCTAGTTGATGGTGTAAATCATAGAGCTCACCTGCAAAGAAAACTTTATCATTCAATGGTTCATTTAGTTTTTGAATTATTGACTGATTAATTTGAAACGATTCTATCCAAGTTCCTAGGGTAAATTCATGCCGTCCCCAGTCTTCAAAAACATATTCTCCGGTATATGTCTTTGATGCTTTTCCTTCATAAATTTTATCCAGTTCTTCTAAGGCTTTTAAAACTATTTGTTCTTCAGATTCTAAACAGTAAAAATCCTCGACTCCGTTTCCTTGAACAAGTAAACCCAAAATGTGATTTTTAGAATCTTTTTTGAAAGCCATATCATAATATCCTTTCTCTCCTGTTTTAGCTTTGCACATAATAATATCTGAATAGAATTTTTCTGAAAATTTCATGACTAACTTAAACCCAGGCATAAAAGTAATAGATTCAATTGCATCTTTCTTTTCTTTACTGACATCAGGAATGAAATTGATATATTCAGATTTCAAGATACCAATCGATGCAGTGACGAGCACTTTGTCTGCCTTGTAAACCTGCCCAGATTTAGTTACTACATCCACTTTATCTCTAGAGTAGTTAATTTGTGTAACAGGAGAGTTAAATTCGATCTTGTCTTTCACCTCTTCTGCAAAATTTTTATCTAAAAAATTAAACCACGAGGAATTCTTAAATTTAAATTCAGGAAAAAATTTAAACCTAAAGAAAAAAAATAATCTCATTATTGATAAATTTAGCCAGCTAAAAATCTTTCCATATGAACTAGAGCCAAAGTCTTTGTCAAACTTATAAAAGGTGTTGTAAGGAACGGTTTCCTCATCAACCAGATCTCCTGATTTACCTTTAAGGCGATTCAAGACGGCAGGCAGATGATGTATCCATTCTGCCCCCAAGTCGATTGGGAAATCAGCCAAAGTTTTGTTTTCTTTTAATCTTCCGCCATACCTGTTGGAAGCTTCAAGAATAAGATAATCAATATTATTTCGTTGTAATATTTTTGCTGCAGCTAGCCCTGAAGCTCCAGCACCTATAATGATAACTTTCCCCTCAAAGTTATATGTTTTATGCAGAGCAATGTCTGCTGGAAACATGTCCAATGCTCTTGAGCCCCATCTAAAAACTTTCATTCCCACTCAATAATTAGTCTACCAGACTACCTTCAAACGCTTTAACTTCTTCTGGAAAAGAACCAGAAAAATTATAAAAATTAAATAGCACCTCGTTTTCACTGTCTTGTATAGAAACCAGTCCTTCACCTTTTTCAACACTTACCTCT
>Ga0206683_10002531_pt1 | contig 12292 bp, 8 predicted proteins | sample M280m12015metaG_FD_155483 | JGI IMG/M metagenome (GOLD analysis project Ga0206683, IMG submission 155483) | Ammonia-oxidizing marine archaeal communities from Monterey Bay, California, United States - M2 80m 12015 | ecosystem: Environmental > Aquatic > Marine > Intertidal zone | place: USA...
CAGTATCTCTAGGTGGTGCAGGTATTGCAATGTGTATTAGCATGATAGGTGTTACAAAAGATAAACGCCTTGACATACATGAAGTTATACACAAAGTAGAATGGGCTGCGCTACTATTTTTTGCCGGACTTTTTGTTATGGTGGGTGGACTAGAAGCTATGGGGCATTTGGAAGCTATAGCAAACTGGATTTTCGGTAATTTTGGACCTGATGGAAATATATCAAAAGATGAAGTTATTTTGGTAATTGTTCTTATTTGGGTTTCCGCTATTGCGTCTGCAATTGTAGATAATATTCCTTTTTGTGCAGCAATGTTACCTGTAATTGACCAATTGGGGCAATTAAGTGTGGATCCTATAACTGGAGTTGCTGCAGTAAATGTTATTCCATTGTATTGGGCTTTAGCTATTGGTTGTGGTTTCGGTGGAAATGCAACACCAATTGGATCTAGTGCTAATGTTATGACTATTTCAATTAGTGAAAGAGGAGGACACAAGATTTCAACTAAAGAATGGTTAGGTGTTGGAGTTCCTGTGATGCTAATTACGTGTACTATTGCATCAATTGTAGTAGCTATGTTTTACGACTGGTTTACATGGGCCTAAATCTGAAATTACCTAATTCAAATAATTAATATCACATTCAGTACATATGCCTGTTTTGGATAAGGGAATTTTACAATCGGGACATTCTTGTACTTCCCAAAATGTTTCAATCCAAGCATCTACTAACTCTGGCTCATCTGCAGTTTGCATCATCTCTAATTCATAATGTCCTTTTTTTGTGATGTTATAGACTTTACGGAATTTATCTATGTCTAAATTTATTTTATTTTCCAAAGTACTATTGTTAGAGGAATAATACGGAGCTACAAATACACCCATTACGAACGAAGCCATATGTGTAGTATGTCCAATACCATCCTCAGTTCCCATTCCAACATAGAATGTTTCCATTGCCACAAAAACTAGGGTCGCAAGTAATACTGGAACTCTATGCATGAAAATAGGCCCTAGAAGCATGGGAATCTCATCTCTAGGGTGAAGTAAGGCAAAACCACCCATGATGCCAAAAACAGCCCCTGAAGCCCCAAGATTGATAGTTTCTAACCCCTCTTGATTCCAAACTGAAATAGATCCTGTAATTAGTGATCCAAGAATTCCGCTAATTATATATATTTTTAGAAATGAACGCGAGCCTATACGATCTTCAAAGGGAACTCCCAGTAAAATCAAAATCAGCATATTCAATAACAAATGCATTGGACCGGCATGCATGAACATTGAACTTACGAGTGTAAGTAATTCTACACCTGGTGATTCTAAGTAAGCTGACTTGAACCCTAAACTCCAACCTGCTACAGCTATGCTTGGTTTCAGTAAGAAAAGAATCCACCATATGGCAAAAATACCAAAGTTGATGAAGACTAATGATTGTGAAACCATAAACTGATTGCGTTTGCAGTAGTAGGATACAAATATCCCAACTGAGACTAGAATCAGAATTCCCCAATAAGAAATTGGTTCTGACATATTACCTAGCTAATACCTTATCGCATTAAAGCTGACGCTAGTTCTTTCCATGATCGGATTATGAGAGACCCGAAAGTCTCTCATATCCTTCATTGACTTATTTCGTCTATTCTTCTTCTCTGCGTAGAGATGCACCGATTGCTGCAACTATTGCTGCTACAGCCAAACCAATGATTCCTACTGCGAAAGATGGAGTAGATGCCTTATTCTTGACGACTGCAATTTGACCAACTGCATCATTGTCATCTTTTTGGTTAAGATACTCATCTTGAGCCTTGATACCAGCCTTCTTGTCCTGTTCTTCTGCTAGAGGATTGATTTCGGCATATATTTCAACAGTTTCAAAGTCTTGAACTGTTGTTCCTGGGATGAATGTTTCGTCCCAAGTTGCTGTTGCCTCATACCAAGTCTGATAGACGCCATTATTTTCCAATACTGGCTTAGGAGCCATTACATCGACAGTTGTTGAAGCTACACGAGTCATACGCTGAGTTCCTGTTGGAGTAGAGTATGCCGTACCTGTAGGATCCATTACATAGAAGACAACCAATACATCAGATGCATAATTACCTTCATTCCATGCTTCAACTGTAATCTCTAGACTATCTCCTTCAATTACACCTGCACGGTCAAAAGAGATGTCGCCAAGCACAAACTGTGATGGTTTAATGAATAATGTTGCGGCTACAGGTTCTCTTAGACTACAACAGTTTTCTCCACCTACGGTCTCTGAAAACATTCCATTGATTGCTACATCGAACTTGCTGTTACCTGCTGGTTCGCCTTTAGCTGCATCATAATCAGGAGCTACAAAGCGGATAGTGATTGTTGCTTCATCATCTGGGCTCATATCAATTTCATGAGTCCAAACTCCATCTTCATTTTGTGAAGATCTTTCAGAATCAAATATTGCACCATTCATCATAACTTCTATATCGATAGCAAAAGCATCTCCATTATAGTCGTTACCTTGAGGATTCAAATCTGGAGTCATACTAAATGTAGTAGATACAGTTCCTATATTCTTAACAAAGTAATCCATCTCGACAGCTAAACTTGGGAATATCTCATAAGTTAACTGACTAACATCATCTTTTGCCAAGTAATATCCAACATCCAGTGTTCGAAGTAATTGAACTCCAGCAATGCTTGCACTACCTTCAACTCCGCGAGCGCGGAAGACGAAAGAGTACGCATTATCACTAGATGGACTATATTCCATGCTGTTGTATCCTAGTCTCTGTGAATCCAATGAGATATAGTATGGGTTCCAACCATATGATGAATCAGTTAATGAGTCACCAATTTCTTCGTGGTCCATTCCATCCATTATTGCGAATCCGTTAGCAGCCCATAGACCTAATGAATCAGAATCATCTAATGATGAACCTTTCTTTTGTGCATATACGCTAATTTGACTGTCTCCAGACATGTCAAAATTAGCCCAGAACACTAAGAATGATTCCTTAGACCAGACTGGTACATAATTTGTTCTAACCATTTCATCTGCATCTTGACTTGAAATTACAGTGAGTGATCCTACCATCGCTGGATGATATTTACAGTAATACTCGAAAACACCAACTTCTGTGAAAGTCATTTCAAAACTTTCACCTGATGCTATATCGAAAGAATCAAATTCTGAATTCTTGTCAGTAACTGTGTGTGTCTGCGAATCTGTATTAGTCCATGTAACGGTAGTTCCAATCTGAGCTGTTGGGTTCTTTGGAGTATATCCTATACCTGTTGTACCAATGGTCACATCCAAAGTATCTGTTGCAACACCTGTCTGATCCCATGAAACTCCCATTGCACCATCTTTAGTAGAATCGGCTGCCCAATTTTCACCACCTGTTAGAAGTGGATCGCCCATGTCTGCACTCTTTCCTACTATCAACATGTGACTTGCGTCATGATTTGCTGAGAACAAGTCAGATAAATCAGTTCCATCTGAATTTGTTATTTTAACACCTGCAGTGTAAACACCAGCTGTGTCCATACCTGGATAAGTAAAGGTCATTCCTGTCCTTTCTTCACCAGCATATGTAGCTCCACTATCATAATAAGCCATAGCTAATGTTCCTAGTGTTTGGTCTGATGACCATACTTCAGTACCATCTACCTTATTCACGTATGCAGTTGCATAAGCTGAAGCTACAGTTCCTGAAGGTCCTAGATCGCCAGCTCCCTGATTCTTAAAAGAGGCTGTGAATGTTGATTCTTCACCTACTTCTAAAGTGTAAGGAGTTGAATCTGAGGTCAAGGCAAGATCGAAACCAAGGCCATAAATTCCTACATCATCAATTTCCCAAGAAGTTTGATAATTGAAGAAAGCACCACCTAATCGGAATCTAATTTGTATTTCATCAAATCCATCACCAGTGTATGAATCTAATCTACATTCTGTAGTTACAACTGACCCACCAGAATCCATGACAAATGCTTCCTTTCCTGCTAATGGGTTTCCATAATATGCATAATTGTAGACAATTCCGCCATATTTATCACCGCCTGGTGTACCACCAGTTACAGGTAATCCACTCCAAGTAGTTCCTGCATCAGTACTAATTTCAACTCTACCACCATCATAGTAGTAGTTAGCCCAAGTATATTCATAACCTTGGAATGCGTACTTGTGGTCAAAAACTAGTTTAGCTGATGATGCTTTGGAAAGATCGAATACTGGTGAAACTAAACTTACATCGTCACCGTTGTAAGCTTGACCGTATGCATCAAGTCCAGACCACCAAACTGGGTCCGTACTAGCTCCAGTTGATGCAGGTCTAAACATGAATCCCTCTGCTGGCCCGCCATCTTTCTTAGCGCTCCAACCTGTTTCATACATCATTCGACCGACGTCATCTACCTTCTTTTGAGTTGTAATATCATCTGCAGTAGTTCCAGCTACAGTAAACATAGTTTCTCTAGCTAATCCTAATGAATTATCACCTGCGAACTTATCAATACCTGATCCTGGATTATCTCCAATCCATGTATTAAATATGATTTTGTATTGTCCTGGTACTTGGAAATAATAATCCAGACCGACTGTCTGAGATTCACCACTCATGAATTCACCAAGAGTTCCACTACCTGAAATGTCCCATATTTGTTCTTTGTATACTGAACCCATTCCGGTTCCTGTGAAAGCCAATGAATCAATATGCCAATGTTCTCCATCTCCAGGCCATTGATAGCTGTACATACCTGCAATGAACTTAATTTTGACATTATCCATTCCTGCATAAGCTGCCATATCAAAAGTAGAGGTGATATATTTATCTTGATCATCTCCAGCTCCACCTGATACTCCACTACAGTCACCACAGTGAACAAATCCTTTTTGACCGAATAATGGGTTACCATATCCTGCATAATTATACATTGTTCCAGGGTATCCACCTTCTGGTGCAATCAGAGCATATGTATCTCCGCCATCCACTGATATCTGTACTTGACCACCATTATAGGAAGTGTATCCTGAATAGTAATCGAAGTTATATCTGTGTTTCAAATCAAATGATAAGTCAGATTCTGCAGTTGAGAAATCCAATACAGGTGTTACTACTTCTGTAGAACCTCCGCCATAATACATTTGGAATTCACTGCCATCTGGTCCCCAAGATCTAGTTTCGTCACCATCGCCTTCATCAGTATTCAATATGAAACCTGCATCTCCGCCATAGTATCCCCAGTTACCACATGAACTTACGTTACAGTCATCACTGGTTGACCAACCGGCAGTAGTTGCTTCTGCTTCATTTGTATAAGATTCTAAGTCATCAGAAGTACCATATGTTTCAATACCTAGAGGACCTATCTGAAGTCTTACTTTTGTATCTCCACTGTCTTGGTCATTCAAACCTGCATTGACTACAGTAGTCTCTACGGTTACTGTTTGATCAACACCAAGAGGGTCTGGTAAATCAAATCCACCAAGGCCAACATTATCTGTGTAAACTAATCCAGTAATTGCCAGATCGTCAACACGCATGAAAGAGTCGTAGTAAGGATATGCAGTTGGTAAAGTACCCCAACCGGTTACGAATCTAACCCTAACATCACTGTTACCACAGTATTCATCCATATTGAATGTTGCTTTCTTGAATCCTTGTGGATCTGGAGCATAAGTGAATCCTGTTGATGATCCATAATAGGCATAACCTTTCTGGCCACGTAGAGGATTGTTGTAATATGCATAGTTATAAATTGTATAATATTGCTTTTCATTATCTGCATCTGGTGTTATAACATTCCATGTAGTACCACCGTCTGATGAAGCTTGAACTTGGAATCCATCATATGTGTAGTATGCATAGTATGCAACATAAAATTGCAATGAAGCTTCAACTGGAAGACTCAAATCTAAAGCTGGAGTTGATGCCCAATTATCTGCTGGAAGTGGTGACTCATCTTTTCTGTGTCCACTATCTAAAGAATAAGCACCTCCGAATGCATCAGCATCATCTACGCTCCAGGAATCACCTGAACCATATTTGATTTTTCCAGTAGTCCAATCTCCTTTAGGAGTGCTCATATCGCCATCTTCAAAATTATCTGAGAAAATAACATACATAACATCCCGGAAGTTAACTTCACGATTATTAGACATGTCCTCATCTCCTCCATTATCTGGAATATTGATTAGAACTCCTACTTTAGATCCAACTTCCAATCCTAAATCTTTCGGAATAAATGCATCATTTTCAAAGAAATTTACTGTTGTTGATTCTTTAAAGTCTAAAGAATCAATAGACTTTGTTTCTGTTGCGAATGTTTCATTTGCAACCTTTAAAGTTACTGAAACGTCATCCAATCTAAAGAATGAATCATAGTAATATGTGTTATCATATTGGTTGAAACCTACAAGCCATCTAAATTGAGTATGTGCATTACCTGCAAACGAAGTTAAATCCAGAGCCATGGATTTCCATGGTGCTGTTTGTGTATTGTAGGTATATGCGCCGTTTGTATTATAATAGGTCCATTGTTGCTTTGAAATATCCATTGGATTATCATAATAATTATAACCAGTTCCATAATAACTACCTTGTGTGAAAAGTGATTGAGGAACATGGTTCCAATTGACACCATCTGTTGTACTTTCTAAATAGGCACCTTCATACATATAGTAAAATTGGTATGAGATTTTGAAACTCATAGTCATTCCTACTGCTGCTGAAGTGTCATACACTGGCGTTGCCAATGCTGAAAGACTTGCGGGATTTGGACCCAATGTTGTATCTGGGTTATTACTGTATGTTCCTCCCGTAGTTCCTTCGTGGATCCATATCTTGTCATCCCAATTAGAGAAACTGCCATAACTATATGCATAATTACTTGCAACATAAATGTCACCAGAGGAAGTTACAGCCATTGAACTTCTGTATCCAGAAACTGCATAAGAACTGAACAATGTAGTGACTGAGCCACCTGATGTAGACAATCTCTTGATTCCACCATAATAACTGCTGTAATAATATCCAGTAGTATATACGTAATCATCTGCTACAGTTATAGAACTGTGATATCTAGAATACATGTATGTTTGTGAATAACTTGATGCTGAATAATCTCCACCAGCATCACGATGATATTCTCGTATTCTTCCATAATAATCTCTGTAAGAAATCCATAATGAACCATCTCCGTCTTCATCTGCATCTATATCTTGTGTATATGAATAAGCTGAAACACCGTTTCCATATGCGAAATCGGTTTCCTTAGTCATATCAGATGCATCTAAAACTATAACCTTTCGGTAAGATGTACTGGAATAAGTTTGTAAAGCAAACACTTCTCCATCATAATAAGTTAAAGCCGTTCCATATTTTACATTGGATGTATTACAAGCCGTAGGTGAGGATGTATCAGACATAGCCCACTTACATATTTTAGTCATTGAACCATAAGTACCTGAAGTTCTTGCTAAAGTATAATAGTTAGTTCCATCTTCAGTTACATCAAGAACCTCATTTAGATAGGTATAACTTGCTGCAATAACTGTAGTTACAGAGTTAGTACTAACTGTAAGTTTTGTAACACTATCTGATCCTTTGTCAGCAATCAAAATATTTGTTCCATCATAATGTATTTTCTGATTATCATTAAACATTCCACCTAATGATGCAGATTTACGTCCTGAAGACCAAGCGCCATCGCCAGTGCCTTCATCTCCTTCATTATGATTACCTTTACCATCATTCAAAGCTTGTGTCCAACCATCTGCTCCCTGAATTGAAGAGTGAGTAAATCCTTCTGTATCTGTCCTGTCATCAAAAGTATAATCTGAAACCTCTTCTTTGATACTGAAAACTGAAGCTGATACTTCGATGTCAGTTTCAGCAACCGGAGTACAATCTCCAGCCACGTCACAGTTTACACCGTTGTTGAGTACAGTTGCAGCCATTGCATTGTTTTCATCCAAAGAAATTGGATCTGGAACACTTGCTGATTTTAAGCGAATGTCATTTCTTGCTGGAGGTGGGGGCGTGAATTCTACTGTTGAGTCGTCAAGTGTATTGAAAGCCACTGGCGAATTACGGTAGATGTATTCTAAACCTGCTGAACCACCTGGAGGAGTACCTTGGATACCAGTCGTAGCTTGTTCATTATCTGAACCGTAACCACCGTTAGTATCTTTGTAATTAACTGAAATTTTGTTTGAATCTTCATGTAAAACTATTTGCCAAGTCAATGCGTTAGCTGCTGCTGCGCCAGGACATTGGTAAACTGAAGGATACCAAGCTCCTTGATCTTGGTATTGAACAATGAATTGTCGGTTAGGAGTAGTTCCTATTGTATTGTAGTAAACACCTGCTGTAGGGTTACTAGATCTACAAAAACCACCATCAAACCAGGCTCCTGCCACTGCAGCTTGACCTAATTGGGTTGCTGGAATGTGGTAAGAAGTCCATTGATAGTTTACTGCCGCACCGAAAGTAATGTAACCATTATCTCCGCCATTGCTCCATGAATCGTATTCTTTTTCATAAAGTGTTAACGGAAATGGAAGATCTATCAGCGCCTGGGCCGCATCAGTACTTGACGAGATCAATAAAGTTGTTCCCGATGCACCAATTAATTCAGTCCAGGTAGCGTCTACTCCAGTTTCGTCACTATCCTTAAAAGTATAACCGTAACTATCAGATCCGGTTCTTGCCGATGCCTCTGGAGCAAAGAGCACTATTGTGCTTCCTACCATAGACACGACGACCACGATAGCCATTAGCTTCGTAGCCCAATTTTGCTTGTTTACATTACTAGTTTCTTGCATATGTACACACCTTGGTTGAGTCCTTGTATCAGTGGGCTTGCGCCCATTGAAGGGAACTTACCATGACGCCGTTGTAATATAAAGTTTAGTATTTCTTTTTCAAGAACAAATGATACTTCTTTAAAACCAGTGACATTCGTCTATTAATGAACATTGGTATTCTAGCGTTACAAGGTGCCGTTTCGGAACATATATCTAGTATAGAAAAAAACAACATTAATGCAGTCAAAGTTAGAACGCCTGCTGATTTACAAAATATATCTGGCTTGATTATGCCTGGCGGTGAATCTACAACTTTAAGAAATCTTTTAAAAAATTCCGGATTATGGAAAGCAATTAGCGAAAGTACTTTACCAATAATGGGGACTTGTGCCGGAGCTATCCTAATTGGAAAATGTCAAGATGAAACATTCGGTAAGATAGATATGGTAATTGATAGAAATCATTATGGAAGACAAAAAGACTCATTTGAAAAAGATATTCGAACTGAAAATAATGAAATTTTCAAAGGTGTCTTTATTCGAGCTCCAGCGATTATATCAATTGGAAATAAAACTAAACCAATTGCTTGGGCTAACAATGATATTGTCGGATGTATTGAAGGAAAGAATATGGCATTAACTTTTCATCCTGAATTAACTAATGATTTAACATTTCATAAACTATGGTTAGAGGGACTAAAATGAAAGATCCAAAAGGAAGAAAAACTATTGGTTTTGAGAAACATATTTTTATTTGTGAAAATTCAAGATCATCGGATCATCCTCGAGGTTGCTGTCAAGAAAAAAAAGGTAGTGAAATCAAAATGATGTTCAAAAATGAAATTGCTAAAATGAATTTGGTTGGAAAAGTAAGGGCAAATGGATCTGCGTGCTTAGATTTTTGTGAACAAGGGCCAACTGTTGTAGTATATCCTGAAGGTGTATGGTATCGAATTGACAATCCTGAAAAAGATATTAAAGATATAATTAAAGAACATATTATTGAAGATAAAATAGTTGATAGATGTGTTATTAAATTGTAAAATCATGGTGCGGGGGGAGGGATTCGAACCCACGTACCACTAAGGATCGGATTTTGAGCCCGACGCAATTGGCCAGACTATGCGACCCCCGCACTATCTTTCCACCAGAAGAAGCACTATTTTAGGCGCGCGGTTATTTAGACTTATAATGTATTAAATAATTAAAAAGAATCTTACTAATTACTTGAATCTTTCTTGAGACTGCCAAACGGCACCAACTAAGTGTCGAGTAAGGCGTGCAGCTAATGCTGAAGTATTGCCATTGTCATGAGGTGGGCATACTTCAACGCAATCAAAACCAACTATTCTATCTGCAAAGAAATTAATTGTCTGTATGATTTCATATGGAGTCATACCAAATGGTTCTGGAGTGCCTACTCCGGGAGCAAAGGCCGGATCTATTGCATCCATATCAAGACTCAAGTAAACAGGACCGTCCAAATCTTCTATAACATCAGCTAAATATTCACGTAATTCAGTCCATCCTGATTCTATAAATTTTAAACCGACTGACCGAGCTTCAGTTATTTCTGATTGTGAAACCGAACGAATACCTATTGAACGAACATTGTCTACACCTACAATCTCACTAACTCTTCGAGTAACAGTTGCATGGGATTTAGGATTTCCTTCATACTCATTTCTAAAATCTAAATGTGCATCTAAAATTACTACAGCTAAATTTGGATATTTAGAATGCGCAGCTTTGACTGCTGCAGGAGTCAAAGAGTGTTCTCCCCCTAAGCCTATAGGAAACTTACCTTCATTAACTATCTTTGAAACTAAATCTTCCAAAAGCTTTTCATTCTTATCTTGATTATCAGTAATTTCTAAATTTCCCCAATCATTTGCTGAAATATCAGATAAATCAATTCCTAATTCTAATAAATATGTTTCAAAATTGTAACTATTCTTACGAATTGCATCTGGAGCCTCGGAAGAACCTTTTCTAAAACAGGCAGTCCCATCAAACGGATAGCCATAGTACACGAACCTAGCTTCATTGTAAGAAGCCTCGGCGTCGGCAAAGAATTCTGACACTTTAGTCTGTTACCAGCTTACGACCCATAGCTGAAAGGAAAACAATCTCATTGCCTGGTTCCATAGCTGGATGGAATTTTTCAGGAATTTCTGATAAAGGAACGTTAAATGTTTCGAATGTCTCAAGATCCATCATCTGGATTTCTGCACCCATATCGGCTAAAATCTGAGCTTTACGCCTATCTACAAGCGGAACATGCACTTTGTGCTTAACCGGATGTACTAAGGATCTTTTTTGATTATCAAATAGACCAATAGCTACCATACGCGCCTTAGCTTCACCGTGCTTTCCAGGTTTAGAGGTGATATATTCCACCAATTTACAAGGCTCACCATCAATGACGATATATCGCCCAACTTTTAATGTTCTTATTTCTCGGATTTCTGTTTGGCTCATTTTAAATTACCATTCCAATTCTCGCCATTTGTCATCTGAAAGATACCCATAAAGAGTATTGCGTCCAGAAATATTACGGCGCATTCTATTCAACAAATCTAATGTTATTTCAAGAGACTGGTCTTCTGTGTCTTCGTGTAAGTCCTCTAATCTTTGAATTAACTGTTCAACAGTTATCATGAAACTTATGTCCTCATTAAACCTGCAGTAGATAATTCTTCTTTTATATTTCTAACTGCATTCTTGATATCGTTGACTTCACGAGCACCAACACAAACCATCTTTCCACTTCCAAATAACAATAAGACAACTTTAGGGTCATCCATTCGATATACAAGCCCTGGGAAAGCCTCTGGTTCATATTCTACATTTTCGAAACCAAGAGACATTGCTATCTGAATTAAATTCAAAGTTGATTCTAAGTTAGTCGTAGCTACTATATTTTGTATTACAATATCTGGCTCATCCTTAACAGGCATATCCAGAACTCTAAGTTCATCTACTACTTTATTGATTGCAACATGTACATCAGGTATTGATCTTGCACCTGTACAAACAACTTTACCACTTCTAAAAATCAAAACTGCAGTTTTAGGTTCTGCTAATTTGTAAATAAGTCCTGGAAATCTATCCTGATCATATTCAGCACCTTCTAGCTGGAAAGCTATATCTTGAAGCATCAATTCTTTACCGATTGATGCACTTGCTACGACGTTAACTACTATTATTTCTGCCATGTAAAATACCTCTGGGGGGAAGTTAGTATATAAAGTGTCTATTTAAAGGTTTAAATACTCGCACTAAAAAAATTATCGAATTAAAGAAATAATTTCTTGAGGATTGTCAGTTCCAAAAACATAGTGTATACCACTTACTGTTTCAACTTCAATTCCTTTCTGAAGCCATACAAGATAGCCGCGTTTCCACTTACCATCTTTTTTACCAATGCGCCACCCCAGACCACCGAAATCCTTGATTGGTTGATATGGAACTGTTTCTTCGATGGACTTGATCTCGTGTGA
>Ga0206683_10002535_pt1 | contig 12284 bp, 10 predicted proteins | sample M280m12015metaG_FD_155483 | JGI IMG/M metagenome (GOLD analysis project Ga0206683, IMG submission 155483) | Ammonia-oxidizing marine archaeal communities from Monterey Bay, California, United States - M2 80m 12015 | ecosystem: Environmental > Aquatic > Marine > Intertidal zone | place: USA...
AATTATCTTCTTGAAATTCTAAAGAATCTGATAAGGATAAATTCTCATAAGAATTTTCTTTAGTTGTATCAGCTATCAAATCTTGTGATAATGATAATGATAATAATATAGATAAAGGATAAAGTATTTTATTCATAATTAATATATTTATTTAAAATTGAAGGAACTTTTATTTTACCATCAGTATCTTGAAAAGTTTCAAGCAATGCGACCATTAAACGAGGTGTTGCTAATCCTGAACCATTTAAAGTATGTAATAATTCTAATTTATTAGTACTTTTATTTCTGAACTTAATATTACCTCTATTTGCTTGAAATGATTCGAAATTTGAACAACTTGATACTTCTAAATATTTCTTTTCATATGGAGACCAAACTTCAATATCATAACATTTAGCTGCAGAAAAAGATAAATCACCAGATGCTAAAGAAATAACTCTGTAATGAAGATTTAATTTTTGCAATATCTTTTCTGCATCATTTAATAATAACTCTAATTCTTTGTATGAATCTTCAGGCTTAGCAAATTTAACTAATTCAACTTTATTAAACTGATGTAATCTTAACAAACCTTTTGTATCTTTACCATAACTACCAGCTTCTCTTCTAAAACATGCACTATATGCAACATATTTTTTTGGTAGTTCATCTTCATTTAAAATTTCATTTAAATGCATATTTGTAACTGGTACTTCAGCTGTTGGAATACAATATAAATTATCATTTTCTACAAAATACATATCTTCAGTGAACTTAGGAAGATTACCAGTTGTTCTAGGAGAATTAGCATTAACTAAAAAAGGTGGGAATAATTCTGTATATCCATTTTTAGAATGTACATCTAGCATAAAATTTATCAAGCCTCTTTCTAATTTAGCACCTAAATCAATATATAGAGGAAAACCAGAACCAGAGATATTAGCTGCTCTTTTAAAATCAATCAAAGAATTGAGTTCACATAAATTCTTATGATCTTTAATATCAAATTCAAAATCAGGTTTTTCACCCCATTCTCGTATTACAACATTATCTTTAACAGAGCCTACTGGAACAGTGTTATGAATTATATTTGGTATATATAATAATTGTTTATTTAAACTTTCATTAATAGAAACTAAAGATTTATCTAAATCCTTAATTTCTATTGAAATTTCTTTCATTTCTTTAATTAACGAAGAACTATCCTTAGTATTATCAATTCGATTTTTTGATATTTCTTTATTTAATTGATTTCTTTTAGCTTTTAGTTTTTCGACTTTATTAATTAGAGATTTTCTATTAGAATCTAATAGTATAATATTATCTATATCGACATCACATTTTTTTTGAATAATGCAATCTTTTACAAAATCAATATTTTCGTTTATATATTTTAAATTAAGCATATCATTTTTTGTATATGTAAAAAATTAGTAAAAATTAATAAATTTAATTTACTAATAGTTTATCAATTTTTTTTATAGTTTCATGAACTGTTTTTCCCCAATCATATTGCCTTATAATTTCTCTTCCATTTTCAATCAAATTATCACATACTTCTTCATTATTTAATAAATACATAATTTTATCTTTCAAATCATCTTCTTTATCTAGGTTAAAATAAAAAGCACCATCTTGACAAATTTCTCTAATTGCCGAAAAATCAGAAACTAAAGCAGGACAATCACAAGCCATAGATTCTAATGGCGTAAAACCAAAACCTTCATATCTTGAAGGTAAAACAAGTAATCTTGCATTATTATAATATTCAACAAGTTTTTTTCGATCAACTTCATCAATAAATTTAATATTATCATTTTTGAAATTGTTTTTTTTTAAATAACTATCAGAATTACCAATTAACAAAAGTTTAAATGAAGAATTATTAATGTTTTCGAATGCATTAATTAACAAATTAACATTTTTATGTTTTCTTATATTCCCAACATATAATATTTCATTATTATTTTTATATGATTTATTAGATTTCCAAAATTTATCTATTCCATTCTTTATTACTGTAATATTAGACCTAATATTTGTATTTGTAATTATTTCATTCTTTGTAAAATTTGAAACTGTTATGATATTTGTTTTTTTAATTCTTATGAAGTAAAATAAAATCTTAGCATACAAATTCCTTAAAAATCGATTAGGAGACTTATCAACGATATGCCAAATATCATGGATTGTGACTAATAATTTTGTCCTCAATAATATTGGAATATTATAATGAGGTGCCCAGAATAAATCAATCTTATATTTAAATAATTTAAAATAAATTTCAAATTGCTCTCGAATTGAATAAATTGGAGAATTTATTTTTATAATTTTAACATTATTAAAATTTAAATTGTTTAATATATTCGAATAATCAAAATATGGCTGTACAAGAAGTATTATATTTATTTTTTTATAGTTATTAACTATAGCGCATATAATATTTTGAATATAAGTTCCAATTCCAGAATTATTAATCATTCTAATATCAATTACAAATTTATTTTTCATAATTAAAATCTAAATAATAAAACTTATAAAATAATAAAATTGAAAACCAAAATAGTGGCTCCATTATCAACTGGTAGAATATATTAAAAAATAATAATCCAAATAAGAATGAAGCTATATAATTTTTATAGTCTAACATGATAGGCATAAGAAAGGAAATTGCAAATATAGATAAAAAATTTAAAAAACCAGATTCAACTAGAGATGTTATATATAAAGAATGATAATTACCATACTTAATTCCACTCCAATAATAACCTTTTATTAATAAATATGATGTTCCAAATCCAGAACCACAAAGTAATATTTTGAAATCATTAAATGCTTTATAAAAACCTTCATTTATTAATTTAAGATGAATACCAGCTGATGAAAATCTTGATATTTCAAAAATATCAAACCTTTCATTTAGTGTTAACTCCAAATTTATATACTCATTAATATTTAAATAAGAAATAGTAATAATAAAAAATAGAATTCCATATATTAAATTTTTAAAAATTTTCTTCCTTGTTTCTCTATTAGTAATAAATAATTGATATATCAATATCATAAATAATAATAAATATATTGTTCTTGAAAAACTAAGTAATAAAAAAAGAATATTAGTTACAATTATTACAAAGTTTACTTTTGATTGTTTATTAAATAAAAATAAAATTAAACTAAAAAAACATAGTATAACATTACCTCTATTGGAATCCATTGTATAACCACCAAGTCTTGGAATAAAATAAGCGATTTGATCTGGAACAAAATTTATAATACTAATATCAATATCAAAATTTGTAAACCAATTAACAATTAAAATTGAATTAAATACATAGAAAATCAGAGAACCTAATATAGATGAGTTAACTAAAATTATTTTTAGTTCATTTTTATTATTGTAATAAGATAATAATATTCCAGATGCAATAATCAAATAAATTAATAGAAGGAATCTTTTAATTGATATATACATATCAATAGAAAAAAATATACTAACAATACATGTAATAAAGTAAATTGAAAAAAATAATACAATAGAATTATTTGACATAAACCATTTTATATCAAGGTTATGATTTTTATATACAAGTAATAAAAAAATAAGTAAAAAACTAAATAATAAAAATGGAGTAAATACAAAAAATTCAAAAGAATCAGTTAATATATTTATTCTATCAGCACCAATTAGTGAAATTGTTAATATTGCTAATATATTTATTAATTTATTTAACATTTTTAATAATAAAAGAATATCTGAAAATTTGGAATAGCAAACTTATAATAGTATATAAAAGAACCAATGGGATTTTAGATTTATAGAATTTAATAGATAACCTTAACCTATTGAATATGTAATGAATCTTTAATTTAAAGTTGATATGACTTTTATGATTGTGAAATATTTTTGTATTTAGATTGACTTTTAATTTAATACCATTATTTAAAGCCCTAATTGACCAATCCACATCTTCATAATACATAAAATAACTTTCAGAAAAAAATCCAATTTTATTTAGAACATTATTATCAAAAAAAAGAGAAACACCAGATAAATAATCTATCTTTGTACTATTTAAAGAATTTATTGATGTTATATTTTTAGTTGTTAAAAAATATGAATCAATTTTACATCCTAATGATTGAATTTTATCCCTATTATCAAAATCATATACCATCGGAGAGGTAATAGAATTGCTTACATATTGTTCCTTTAATAACTTGAGAGTATTAGGCTCAATATCAATATCATTATTTACTACCCAATAATAAGAATTCTCATTTTTTTTACTATCTATTTCTAATGCTATATTAATAGCAGAAGCATAACCATAATTTTTTCTTAATCTAATTAAATAAATATTATTAATTTTATAAGAAGTTAAAATTTTTGAATTATAAAAAGTTACTTTATTTTCATCATTAAATTTTAACAAGTTAAAAATTTTATTATAAGATTCATCTGTTGAAAAATTATCTATGATATATAATGAATCTTCTTTACAATCACTCATTCTTAAAGAAAAAAGAAGATTTTCTGTATATAAAAAAGAATTATAATTAACTGTAATAACCGAGCAGTTATTTTTTCTAATATTCATAAGATATTGACTTTAATAATTCTTCATTATAAATCAAATCACAATCCTTATACTTATTTAAAATATTACGATTAATAAGTCTGGAATCTTCATTTAAATTATAATTACCAATCTCACAGAAATTGTAAATCTTTAATATTTCATGTTCAGGATTATTAACTAAATTTTCAAAATTAATATTTAACTGTTTTATATTTGACTTATTATTAATACTTATTTGTTCATAATATTTTTTATATAAGATCAAGCAATCATCAATAGTATTAAGATTAAAAGAACTGTATATTGAACCTTTGTTTACAGATAATAATGGGATGAAGGAATTAATAAAATTATTAATCTTACTGTTATCTTTAATTCTTAATTTTTTTTGTCTATTTATTAAACTACACGAAACATCTAGAGGATTTCTATTAATATTTATTATAGATAAATCTGGAAATATCTTTTTCCATATATCAATAGTAAAAGTATTTATAGGATCCTTCCAACCCCATAGATTTGGATAATTATTAAAGTTTTTATTTGATAAAATATTTTTATATCCAAAAAACATAGAATTTGAAAACCTATTATTTAATGTTTTTCTTAATTTTAAAACTAATAAATCACTATCATCATTATTTAAATCTTTAAATGTCATAGGATTATCCCAATATGAATCATTAAATGATACAAGCCATCTATTTATTCTTTGAAAAAATATCGATTCCTTATTTATATCTTGAATTGAACCTAAAAAAACACCATTTTTTTCTAGAAGTTTTACTAAAAGAGTTGTCCCAGAACGATGCATTCCTGTTATAATTATTGGTTTTGTTAACTTCATATAATCCAATCCTGAGTATTTAAGTATGTAAGTTTAGAAAGTAAATTTGATTGTTTATTATTCCAATCAATAAATCTTTGATCAATATCATTATAATTTAACTTTTTTACAATAACATCTTTTCTATTAAATTCTTTAATTTTATTAATCATTTTAAATCTTAAATACTCAGTTGGTATTATTTTTTTAAAAATATTTCTTAAAAAATTATCTGTATGTGTTAAATCTCTAATAAAATTATTTTTAGATGAAAAGGATTTATTTTCATGTATTTGTATATTTAGATTTTCATTAAAATTTAATTCTAAGAAATTATATATTTTCTTAATAAATCCAATCTTTGTTTCGTTATTAATAAAATCATCATATTTCATATAGAGAAATTCAGAATTAGGAAAAGTTTTTTTATATCTAATAATTTGTTCACTATAATTACCTCTTAATAAATAACTATAATGTGAATATGAAAAATTATTAATCTCTGATAATCTTTGATTTTCTAACAATAGAGATTCATTAAAAGATTTCTTTTCATATCCTCTTGATTTAGACATTAGATAATGAGAATAAGCTCTTTCAATTGGTTTTCTAAAAACTATAATAAATTTAGGAGTATCTATATATTTTTTAATATTTAAAGGTGTATCTTTATAATAAATATAAGAAGGATCAATTTCACCCTTTATAATAGATGATCTGCTACTATACTGATTTAAATACCAACTTAAATTCTTTTGATAATTTTCACTAAAAAAATGTGTTTCTTTTTTATAAGGCAAATTAAACTGACTATCTTTTTGTAAAATGGCGTGAATAGTTGAAGTAGCTGCTTTCTGAACACCCAATATAAAAAAATCAGGTAATTTATCAGTTTTCATCTAACTATCTAATTGTTTGATTATTATTTTTAATCTAAAAATAATTGATTCAGTCAATATTAATAAAAATGTTCCTAAAAATGTAAAACATAGAATTATAATAAATCTTTTAGGATATTCTTTATATAATGAAGGTTTAGCATTATCTAAAATATTTACAAATAATCTTTCTTTAGATTCTTCAATTTTAGATAACTCATATTGTTTCCTAATTGTGATATAAACTTCTTGATTAACTTCTACCTTTCTAATCAATCTAATTCTTTCAAGTTGTAATTCAGGAGTATCTAAATTCAACGGATTTTTTTCTTTAAATAAAGTTAAATTAATCTCAGATATCTTTAATTCATTTTGAGCTGAATCCAACATTTTCTTTAAAAATACCTTTGTTTTTCGTGCAAAAACCTTCTGTTCTTCTCCAACATATCTGACAACATATTCTGAAATAAAATTAGCAATATCAGCAGCTAATTGAGGTTCATCCATTAAAACAATAACTTCAATTAAACCAGAATTCTTCTCATCTACATAAATTAAATCATCTAATAATTGAACCGCTTCCTCTTCATATTTTAACTTTGAATTATAATCATAAGAATTGAATGTATTTTTAATAAACAAAATAATTTTACTAAATATATTAGTATCCGTTAATTCCCAATAATCAATAAGATTTATAGCATTAGAAGATTTACTCGTATTCCATTCTTTATATACTATTTCTTTCTTTAGCCTTCTACTCTCTATAATATCAGGAATATAAAAATTATTTTCTGAATTCGAAGATTCAAAACCAAAAGATTCAATTGCATCTTTAAAATCACTATATATTTCTGTACTAGTTGATAATTCTCCTGCAGGATAAAGTGTTATTTCAGATTGAAAATATACCTTAGAAAAAAAGGAATATATAATTGATAAACATAAAGTAATTAATAAATACTTTTTAATATTTGATTTATTATTAAATAGAAATTTCAATAAATAATTATCCATTTTAATTTGATGCACTTTGTATTACTGCAATTAAAGTTGCTAATTGGCCAATAAGACTCATAGATTCTTTTAATTTATTCCATGTATTAAAATTCTCTTCAGTTTCTACAAAAATTATATCTCCATTAGTTATATTATCATATTTTTTTGAAACATTCAACTTTTGATTTAAAGAATTCATAATAAATATTTTTCCTCTATATTTATTGTTTTTACCTCCGGCTTCTTTTATGTATTCGGATATATTATATCCTTCAACATAAGGATATCTACCGGGGTTATTAACTGCTCCTATAACTTCTATAAAATTTATTAAAACTGGAATAGAAACTTTATCATTAACATTTAAATTATAGTTTAATAATTTATTAGTCATAGATTGATCGTTTGATATTATAGAACCTTTTTCAGTTAATGTACGAGATTGCATATAGGATATTTCAGATAACGATCTATTTTGAGGAAGTATTAAATTTATTCTATTTAATTCAAAATCATATATATCTTTTAAAATATCATTATTAATCATCAACTTACTTTTATTTGCATTTTTTGTATAACCACCTGCTTTATAAATTAAATCCTGAACTGACATATTTTTCTCTAATAAATAATATCCTGGAATTTTTACTTCTCCATCTATATATACAAAATTCTTAGAATTATCAAATTTTGGAACTGTTATATGATCGAATTCTTCTACAAAAAAATCATTTGAAAAATTATCAACTTTAATTTCTTTAGGAAATTCTTCATTATCATAAAATCTAGAAATTTTAATATCATCAACATTAATATCTTCAGTATATCCACCACAGATATTAATCAAATTAATTAAAAGTTCATTTTTTTTGAATTCATATCTACCTGGATTATTTATTCCTCCATAAATATCTATATATTTATAAAAGCTTCTTAAATAAATTTCATCACCTTCAATTAATTTAGGATTATATCCACTACCCAATCTTTTATATTCTAATAAATCAATATATGTAGTATCTGAATTTCTATTTAAAAGAATATTTCTGTATGTAAGGTTTTTATCTTCTTTTATATTTATTTTTTTAATAATTTTCTCATATACGTCTGATACTTTTTCAAGTGGACTAGTTAGGATTTTAGATGGCCCAGAATTTGTTCCATAAACATTAACATAAAATTTCCTAACATCTGTTAAAGTTATATCAATGTTTAAATTATTATATTTATTATTAAATATAGTTTGAATTTTAATATATGATTCACTCAATGATAGACCATCTAAGTTTATCATACCTAAATTTGGAATAATTATATCATTTAATTGAGAAATAACTATGTAATTACTAAATGATTTATCATTTACTGAGTAATTTATAAAGAACTTATCTCCTGGACCTACGATATAGGTATCCTTATTAATCTTATTAGATAAAATAGTAATATTATTCTGATTTTGTAAATCAATACTATTATTCTGAATTTGATTAGAATATAGCTTTTCAAAATCCCATTGTTTAATAGTATTATTATCTGATATTGATAAACTTAAAAGTATAACAAATATAATTTTCATTTAGACAAGACCTACCTTATTTCTTACATACCACTCTAGCGATAAAAAAAACACCAATAATAGCAATAGATATGAATAGTTTTTAAAATCGTATTTAGTATAATTTACATTATTCGCATTTGAAATTTCAATATTTTCTAAAAACCCTTCAATATCAGTATATTTATAAAAGATTCCATCAGTATTATTTGAAATCACAGATAAAAATTCCATATTTATACCTTTATTTATTAATTCATAATCTATATTTCTAACTGAGATGTTTAATATATTGCTAGAATATTTAATATTATTATCAATTAATTCAGCTTGAACTATATACTGTCCACTATTATCAAATAATAATTCTTTTATTAAATGATTCTTATCAATTCTCTTAAACTTATTAAAACGTTTATATAAGTTATTATCTTTATAAATATTTAAAAATAATTGTTCATCAGAAAAGCTTGTATAATATTTAATATCAATTTTAGACTTATTTGCTAAAGTTATATTATTTGAATTCGAAAATATCTCAAACAGCCTATTATTGTTATAAACTTCATTATCAATAATAGATAATAATAAATCATCAATTAATAACTCTTTATTTTGAAGATTTAAAGAAAAATTATTCATATTAGGAATTAAAAATAAAATTATATTATCTTTAATTTTTATAAATGAATTACCATTAGTATAAGAGAAATTTTCATTGTTTTTACAATTAATATTAAAAGTCACTTCATTTGGTTGTATATAATAATATTGATTATTATAATAAATATCTTCATTTATTTTATTTAATATATTCTTATTAAGATTTGAATATTTACAATCACAATAATCGAGGATATAGTTGTTTCTAAAATTATTAGGACCTAGAAAATACAAAATTTTATTATTAGATTCTTCTATATAATTATTTAATGTTTTTAAATCATATTCATATAATGGAAAATCATCTAAAACAACAAGATTATAATTGTTAAAATCAATATTTTCTATTGATTCATTCCAGATTGACTTATTTATTCTATATAAATGACTAATATCATAATCATGCAAATTATTTTTTATTATATTTTTTATAAAATTAGTATTTTGAGATATAGAACCACTTATTATCAACAATTTTTCTTTTACCTGATTAACATTATCTAAAATTAAATTAAAGCTATTATTAGAATAATTTTCTTCTTTATTTGAATTGTCAATATAAACTGTATTATTTTTTTCAAATTCATCTAAAGATAATGACAATGTTATTGCTTGGCTATTTAATTTATCCAAATTATATGATCCAATAATTTTCTGACTGTTAATATTATTAGATAAGAAAATTTTTCCTGATATTTTTTGATTAGCAATGTTTTTATTTATTATAATATCAACTTCAATTTTGTCATTAAGAAAAAGTGTATCTACTAATTTGATACTAATATCAAGATCTAGATAATTACTATCTCCAAATCCAATTATATTAACAGATTTAAATCGTTCATAATTAAACTCATTCAAACCATAATTATTTATCCCATCAGAAAGTAAAATTATATCATTATTAGTAGAGTGATTATTAAATAAATCACTAAAACCAGTATATTCATCACCAAAGTTAATTTGATTTATATCTGATATTTGCCTAAAATGATCACCAAATAAATAAAGATTTACATCAATAAAATTTTCATTACACCATTTTAGAATTCTTGTTATGTTTTTAATAATAATTTGATTATTATATCCCATACTCTTAGAATTATCTACAATTATATCTACAGCCTTATTTTCTACATTTAAACGCTCAATAATAGGGTTCATAGATAAAATTAATACAAAAACCAAAATTATAGATCTCAGAATAATTAATAATTTTTTAAAGTGAGTTCTTTTAGTTTTAATTAGATTATAATAATTAAATAAGAAATAAATAAATACAATAAATAAAACTACATACATATAATTAAAATTTATATTAAACATGTTCAATCGATGAAAATGGTAATATATTTAAGTCTGATATATCATCAATTAACATTTTTTTATATCCTACCATAGCTATCATTGCAGCATTATCAGTACAATACTTAAAATCAGGGAAATGTATTTTTATATTTTTACCTTTTTCTAGTTTATTTGCTTTTATTCTAAATCTTTTATTTGCAGATACTCCTCCTGCTATAAGGACATTACTAGTACTCTGAATATCTAAAACATCAGATAATTTATTTAGTAATGAATCAATTATACTCTCTTGATAACTTGCAGCAATATTTGACAATTCTTTATTTAAATCAACTTTAGTAAATTTATTTGTCAAATATAATAAAGCTGTTTTCATACCACTAAAAGAGAAATTTAATGGGTTTGATTTTACGTAAGGAATTGTAAATTGATATTTTTTATTATCTCCATTTAAAGCAGCTTTTTCTATTTCTGGACCTCCTGGATATTTTAAACCTAATATTCTCGCTCCTTTATCAAAGGCTTCTCCAGCTGCATCATCTACTGTTGTTGATAATATTTTATAATTATTAAAGCCATTTACTTGCCAAATTTGAGTATGTCCACCTGATACTAATAAACAAATATATGGGAAATTTATATTATTATCAATTAAACCAGAAAATAAATGTCCTTCTAAATGACTAATACCAATAATTGGTTTACCAATACCGACAGATAATCCTTTTGCATAATTAAGTCCAACCATTAAACTACCAATCAAACCTGGACCTTGTGTTACAGCAATAGCATCTATATCTGATAATTTAATTTTAGAATCATTAATTGCTTTATCTACAATATGATTAATTAATTTTTCATGATTTTTTGAGGCAAGTGAAGGAACTACACCACCATATTTACTGTGAATTAATTGAGTATTTACAACATTAGTTAATATTTTTCCATCTTTAAGAACTGATGCAGATGTTTCATCACATGAAGTTTCAATTCCTAAAATAATCATAAATATTATCTAACTATTATTTTTCAGAAACTTCTTCATCATTTGATTCTTTACTATCATCTTTTGAAGAATCTTCACTTTTTAATGATTTTTGATCAATAGACAATACAATTCTTCTATTTTCTGAATTAATTTCTTCAATATTTAAAGTAAGTAAATCATTAGCATTATAATCAGATACAGAACCATCTATCTTACTTGCAGGAATTATTCCTTCAAAATCATTATCTAATAATACAACTACACCTTTATCCATATTAAATAAAACTGTTCCTTCAATTGAAGTTTTTTCTTTAAAATAATCATCTATATTTAACCAAGGATCATCAATATTCTGCTTAATACCTAAAGATAATTTTCGATCTGATGCAATAACATCTAATACTTTAACCTTCACTTCATCATTTTGCTTATATATAGTATTAGCCGTTTTTATTTTTCTTGTCCAAGATATATCTTCATTGCTAACACATCCTTCACTATCATC
>Ga0206683_10002537_pt1 | contig 12271 bp, 9 predicted proteins | sample M280m12015metaG_FD_155483 | JGI IMG/M metagenome (GOLD analysis project Ga0206683, IMG submission 155483) | Ammonia-oxidizing marine archaeal communities from Monterey Bay, California, United States - M2 80m 12015 | ecosystem: Environmental > Aquatic > Marine > Intertidal zone | place: USA...
GCCGAAGAGTGCCCCGGAGAATGCATCTTCATCGAAACCGAATAACAAAACTTATTTATCGACACTGGCCGCTCCTTCGGGAGCGGGCTTTTGTCGTCTTTAGTAAGTTCGTCGTCAACTACTAATACGGGAAGAGGCGGAGAAATGCCGAAGGTCGTTCTTCATGGAAAGTACAGCGCAGAAGCGTGGGCCGGCGTAGCAGCAGATGGCGCCAGCAGCAGACAGGCAGCGGTGGGGGCCATGTTCGAAGGTCTTGGTGCAAAGCTCGAAGCGTTGTACATGATGCCGGGTTCGAATTGGGACTTCATGATGATTGTTGACGGTGCCAACGCTGAAATCTTGGCGGCAATCAAGAAAGCTGTCGGACCAACAGGCTCAGTTACTGAGTCGGATGCGACCGTAATTATGACTCCCGAAGAGTTCGACGCAGTTGGCGGTGGCGGCTATTCAGCTCCCGGTCAATAGATCGGTCAGCTCTGACAATGGCTGCCCTTCTGGGCGGTCATTCAAAAAGCCCTCGGGGAACCCAAAACCTGTATCCGCTGTCGTGAAGAGAACGGCCACCAAGTTCTTTATTGAGCCGTGGCGGCACCTCCGGCGACGATTCCCCAGCGGACCCGCGCCCAGAAGCGCTCGTGGAAGAAATAGAGCACCAATTTCGAGAAGACTTCTAAACCACCTATGGAAATCGCTGTTGCCAGGCTGCCGGTGAATATGAGCCCGAGGGCCATGGTGTCCAAACTTGCCAAGATTCGATACGTCGCTGTCTTGGTGGCTGACCGCCGCCGACCGTCTCGGTGGTGGCCTTCCTCATCTAGTTCGCGGTCCCACGACAACCGCAACCAGAGCCGTTCATGCAAAAAGTACAGGGTCAGCTTCGTCACGACTTCGGTTATGGCGATAGCTGCCGCTGTTTTCGCTCTGTCGCCGGCGCTGACATCTTCAAGGCCGAAGAGCGGACCGAGATAGCTGAGGATCACGAAAGACAGGACCAGTGTGTCAAGGGTGCCAAGGGTGCGCCAAGAGATCGCTTTCGCTATCGAGCGAGAAGCGCGTATTTCTGGCGGGTTTGGAGGATCGAGGCGGGGATCTTCAGGGCCGAAGATTGGGCGTTCAGGTTGCTCCCTCATGACCACCCCCTCGCTCCGCTTCGTACAAGCAGCGTAAGTAGACCTATAGCGCCAGTCACGAGAAAGTTATTCGCTGGTCTCAGAAGCGCTGGGCGCAGCAAGCCACCACAGAAGCAGCACATTTCCTTTTCGGCCCATGTCATTTCGGCGACGTATTAACAACGTGATCAGCACCCAGATATAGGCAATGCCATAGAAGATCTCGGGACCCCATTCGTCAGATTCGATACCGAAAATGAGGGCAAAGATTCCCCCAAGGACTATGAACACAAAGGGGTTGAGGATGAACGCCCACCAAAAAGCGGGTCGTGTGGTTCGGCCCTTCAGATCTCGGAAACGACGCCAGGACTCTAGGTAGTACCCAATGATTTTCATCGGGCACAGGGTAGCCACCAAACTCGTCAGATCTTGTCAATCAAAACGGACACCAGTCAGGTGACGACATCCCAGACATGGTTGTTCCACTCGCGCATTCCATAACCCAAACACAGCCACCCAATAAGAACCCAAGAATGAGGATGGTGCCGACCAAGCAGCCGACGACCTCCCCTCCAGATTTCTTCGCCATAGTTCCCCCGACTGAAACCTCACCTCAATTTAGGCCACGGCCTGGTCGTCGACGCCGCTGAAGAGTGTCCTGGCGAGCGCATCTTCATCGAAACCGAATAACCAAACTCATTACCGACCAACAGGCCAGTAAATGGGTACTTCCTAATGTCATCTCTCATGGATCTAGGATCGAGCTATGGGTGAACGGCTAAATCCTGACGGCTCCGGAATGCATGAATCACAGATCAAGTGGGAGCAGGGTGAGAAATGGACCCCACTGTTCCCTAGTACCCACCGCACATACGTTTGTTAGTGGTTGTTGATGTGTTCGATGACTTCTTCGTGCAGCTCAGGGTTCGTTAACACGGTTCCGTGGTCGCCGTTCACAATCAAGTTGTGTGCGCCTTCAATGAGGGCGTCTTGGCAGTCGACGGTGTGATCGTCGAGGGCTCCGACACATAACCATTTCTCTGGGTTCAGTGGGGGAGTTGACCTCGTTATCTGCGTGCCATGTTCGACGCACGATTGCAGGACGCCAGGGGAGCTTCACCAACGTGGGAGCAGTCCTAGGTATCGCGCAGATTAACTGGTAGCCGTAACCTGACGTAACCCCAACGTGGCGTGAACTACTAACACTGCGAGGACCACGGAACCGCCAACGAAAGCCTGACCAGAGATCGACTCACCTATGACCCATGCCGCTAGCAGCGGGCTGAGCGCGGTTTCACCTGTTAGAAGAAGCGCGGTCTCAGGGCTGGGCAACAGGCGACCCCCCAAAGTAAGCAACGCCATGGCGAGGGGTAAAATGACTAGACCCAACAACAACAAAGGGGCAAGGTCGCCGGCTTGCAGCGTCGCATCGGTACCGGCTAAAGCTAAGGCGGCGCACCCCAAAAACCCGCCGCAAGCGGTGGTTGGCACCATGTCTAAATGTTTGTGGCTGCGAATAATGGTCAAGTTTGCGGACAACCCCAAGGAACACAAAAGGGCGACAATGTTTCCTATTGCGAGAACCCCGTCGGAAGTTGCGCCGACAGCTATAGCGACACCAACCAATGCGAATGGCATAGACACCAAGGTTCGACGAGCCACAGTGACACCGACCACCAGCCGTGTCCATATGGCAGCCCAAAAAGGAGACAAAGCGAGAATCAACAAGACATTGGCGACGGGTGCATGATCGACCGCGACGACAAACAAAATTGTCCCCAACCCCGACAAGACGCTCGCGATCATTCCCCATCGGCCGAGTGAAACCAAAAGTGCTGGAAGGGCACGTCGATACCGAACAGCAAGAAACGTTGTGAGCGAAATTCCCAATAAACCGGTTCGCCACATGGCGTTGGTCAAACTCGGGGCATCAACGAGCCGAACAAAAGTCGCATCAGGGATGATTGCTGCGACGCCGAGGGAGGCTAGGAACAGGCCGCGCCGATGTTCAGATGCTGACACGATTAGGCAAGCTCCAGATGGATCGGAAACCGATCCCGGATCAAAACTTCCGCTGTCGGGGTGATATGTGAAGGAGGTGGAAGAGCAAGAATTTCCGCAACTCGCCGGCTGGCCCGCTCCCGCACGTTTAACGAACCTCCGTCAGCCCAGTCTTCGGGGCTTAATCGGTCGCCAACAACCGGATACATGTATTCCGTTTGCATGACGCGAAGGGTTTGTTCGTGACCAAGGAAATGACCTGCTCCCTTGACAACTTCATCGATGACCTCAGCTGCTAGGGAATCGCTGTCGACCTCGATTCCTCTGATGGTGCGAGCCACCGCACCCAAAAGATCGTTGTCAATCACGAGAGTTTCGAGTGAACAAGCCAAAAGCGAAGCCAGCATGCCGGCTGATTCAAACACCACGTTGGCACCCGCTTGAGCCGCCAAAGTAACGGTCGTTCCTTTTTCGTGACCGGCCTGTTGATCGGGCAGCTTCGAGTCCGTCATTCCAGCTGCGACGCCGGAAGGCAAACCAATCCAATTAATGAGCTGGGCTGCCGCTGCGTTGAGCACCGCCTCTTCTCCAGACCCACCAGACATAGCGCCGGTGCGAAGATCTGAGACAAAGGGCCACATACCCATCGTGCATGGGTGGCCCGGTGACAGCAGATTGACGCAAGTAAGTCCAGCAAGGCATTCTGCGAGGGCTTGGCTGAGTGAACCCGCCAGCGTTGCGGGAGAGGTTGCACCAGCTTGTCCAGCCGAGAGCAAATTAATTGGCATACCTACACGAACTTGTTCAGCCATACATAACGCTGAGTCCTCAGCAAATCTGAGGGGTGGCACGACAAAAGTGTTGTTGGCAATACAGAACGGCCGCTTGCGAAACTCGTCGGCGTCAGGGTCACCGGTCAACGCGATGTTGAATATTTGCGCCACTTCATGAACATGTTCGGGCTGAAAGAACGAGGTGCCGATGGGTTTGGTAGTACTCGCCATAACCGCATAAGCCGTGTTGAGATCTAGTTCTCTGGATGTTTCCATGTCGCGCGCAACCACAGTCCGAACGTAAACATGGATGTGCTCAAGGGCGTTAATGACCCGACCAATTTCGTACACGTCCTTTATCGAGCTATGGCGAAAGGTCGAGGTTTCGTGCTCCAGCATGAGAACGGCGGCACCTCCTGTAGAAAAGTGGACCCGCTGCCCGCCGATGTGCACGTCATGTTCGGGTGAAAAGCCGTAGAGGGTGAACTCCTTTGCAGCATTTTCGATAGCGGTGTGAATCATCGACTTTGGGAAGTGGAGACGTTCATCCTTATCGAAGATCCCGCCAGCCGATGCGACTAAATCGATGAACTCAGGAGTCGCCTGACCCATTCCAATGTCATCGAGCAGGGCCAGTGACGTATCAAAGATCTGAGTCATCTGCCTTTGGGTCAGCGGCTGATATGCGCCCCCTGGCATTCCAGGTTGCACGGCGCGGGCCTCTCGGGGAATCTCGGCAGAGCGTTTGGCGATTCGAGCGTTTCTCCCTCCAGCGCGTCGCGAGGGACTTCCGGTTGCCACGATTTACCCTTTTAGTTTCTTGTTTTGGGGATCAACAACCGGGGCGTCTAGCACTACAGCATCGCGCCGCTCGCTCATGATCTGAATGTCGAAGCGAGATCCGGCCTGCTCTAGTTCAGGAATGACATAGGCAAATGCGAGACTTTTGTCCGAGGTGTGACTCCACGTGCCACTTGTGGTGATGCCTACCAGCTTGTCGTTCGAGTACACGGGTTCGTTACCTCGACACTCGGTGTCTTTGGTGTCTACCTCGCAGTAGACCAGAACCATTGATAGTTGTTCTTTGGAACGGGCAACGACTGCGTCTTTACCTATGAAATCTTTTGACTGGTCGACAAAACGTTCGATCCGAGCTTCAACCGGGGTGATTTCGGTGGTCAACTCTGAGCCCCACGCCTTGTAGCCCTTCTCGATGCGCATTTCGTTCATTGCGTAGCTGCCGAAGTGCACTAATCCATGAGGCTCACCGGATGTGACGAGGGCGTCGTAAAGCGTGAGCATCGAATCGATGGGGTGATGAAGCTCCCAACCCAATTCGCCGACGTAGCTCACTCTTAACGCGATACACGAAACACCCGCTACCTGAATTTCTTGGGCGTTGAGCCAGGCAAAGGTTCCATTCGAAAGGTCTGTTTCGGTGAGCGGTTGAATGATGTCTCTTGATCGAGGTCCGCTGACGGCCAAGATGGCTAGCTCGTTAGTCATATCGCGGATAGTCACCGTTTCATCCTCGAGAACGTGCTGGGTGAGCCAATCGAGGTCGTGAACTTGACCCATTATCGAGCTATTCAGATAGAAGCGATCTGGGCTTAGCCGGGTGATGGTCATCTCACATTCGATGCCCCCCTGAGGCGTCAACATGTGAGTAAGGCGGATGCCACCGTTTTTGGCGGGCAACTTGTTGGCCGATACACGTTCCAGTAGCGAAGCTGCGTCTCGTCCCGTTACCTCTATTTTGGTGAATGCTGTGAGGTCGGCAATACCCGCCCTTTCCCGAGTTCCTCGGACTTCGTCGCCGACAGCGTCTAGAGCGTTAGAACGTCGAAATGTGTGTTGTTCGAGCGGTCCGAAGTATTGAGGCCTTTCCCAACCAAATATCTCCATCCATTGGGCACCGAGTTCTTGGAAACGATCATAAACAGGGGTGGTCTTTACGGGGCGACCAGCGAATCGTTCTTCGCCGGGAGATCGAACCTGGTACATCTCGTGGAATTCATCGATTGCTTTAGCTTCGGCAAAAGGCCCCTTTGGGTATGTGTGTGGACCGAAACGTCGTGGGTCCATCTCGGCGACGTTGATTTCGGTTTGGCCGTGAACCATCCACTGAGCTAGGTACTTGCCGGCGCCGGGTCCTTGAGTCACTCCGATGGAAGCGCCGGCGCAGACCCAATAGTTTTTGAGCCCAGGCGCGGGCCCCATGAGGTAACCCGAGTCGGGGGTGTGGGTGATGGGGCCCGAAATTGTGGTTCGAATGCCAGCTTCGGCAAAAACTGGGATTCGTTGAGCTGCCAACTCAAGCCAAGGCATCAATACATCGTGATCCGGTGGAGTTAAATAGAAATGCAGATCCCAGTCGATGCCGTCCACTCCGTACGTTTTGGCACCGGCGCGTTCGTAAGGCCCGATGATGAGCCCGTCGAGTTCACGTCGGTAGTAACACGACGCGCGAGGGTCGCGAATGACGGGCAAATCAAAGTCTAAATTGGCGACTTCAGGTATGGCTTCGGTCACTAAATATTGATGAATCACTGAAACTATAGGGACGTCGTATCCGACCATTTCGCCGAGTTGTGGCGCATAACAGCCTGCCGCGTTTACGACGTGTTCTGCGATCAGTCGACCTTTGTTAGTAACGACTTCCCACCTGCCATCAGGTAATTGCCGCATTTCGGTCACCAAGGTGTGTCGCTCGATGTCGGCCCCCAGTTGACGAGCGCCTCGAGCCATGGCGTTTGTGGAGCTGCTGGGATCGCTCCATCCGTCGTTTGGTGTCCAAAAGCCTAATTTCACGTCGTCGACGTTGAGGAGTGGTTGATGCTCAACTATTTCAGCTGGGCTTAAGAGGTGGCTTTCCACTCCTACCAGGTCCAATACGCCTTGCACGTAGCGAAACCAGTCGACTTCGGTGTCGTTTAGAGCTAAACGGATCGCTCCAGTCGGATGCCACCCTGCAGCCAGACCGGTTTCTTCTTCGAGTCGTGCGTAGAGCAGTGGTGCCTCCACGTGCACTTTGGCCATGTTGAGGCTGCCGATGAAGTGAGGAACCAGACCTGCTGCATGCCATGTAGAGCCTGAGGTGAGTTCGCCTTTCTCCAAAAGAACGGTGTCGGTCCACCCTTCGTGAGCAAGGTGGTAAAGCAAACCTACGCCCATGGCTCCGCCCCCGACGATGGCTACCTGAACTTCGTCTTTCATTTCGTCGCGACCTCCTTCACCTCGACAGACAAGTTGCCAATCACATTTTGACCCTTTGATTTGTCGGGTCATAAAAACTCCGGATGCTGGGAGTCACCTGGCGTCGTCGAGTACCAATTTCAATTTCCCATTCACCGTTATCCAACCACTGCTGAGTTACCCCTTCGGGATTGGATAGGTACGCCATCGTTAGGCATCGATCTTCGACATGGCTCCACATGCCGCCCGTCGTGCGACCAACGTAAATGTCATCTCGAAAGATGGGGTCGTCGTGGTAGCTAATCAAGTCAGCGTCTTCGATTCGAAATTGGATCAGTCGTTTTGGTTTCGGGGCACCTTTTTGGCTCAGGAGGGCTTCGCGGCCTTTGAAGCCACCGGGTTTCTCCCAAGCGACAGCGAACCCGAGCCCCGCTTCGAGAGGCGTGTCCTCGTCGCAGATATCGTGGCCCCAGTGCCGGTAGCCAGCTTCAAGGCGAAGTGAATTCATTGCATGGAATCCTGCGTGCCGAAGACCGTATGGTTCTCCACTGCTAGTTATTGCCCGGTACACAGCCTCAGTGTGGTGTGCGGGAACGTAAAGTTCCCAGCCGAGTTCCCCTACGTAGCTCATACGTAACGCCCGACAAGTCACGTCGGCGATCACGACGGACTTCATGGCGCCGAATTCGAACGCATCCTTGGATAAGTCTGTTTTGGTGAGGGATTGAAGTAATTGTCGTGAGTTGGGGCCCATGACCCCTAGAACACTCCAGTCGTTCGTGTTGTCGGAGAGACGCACGTCGTATCCTCGACAACCTCGCCTCAGCCACGCCCAGTCGCGGGTCTGGGACGCTGCACTGGTCACGACAAAAAAATCATCTTCGTCGACTCGAGTGACTGTTAAATCCGCCTCGATGCCGCCTCGCTCGTTCAACCACTGGGTGTACACCGCTCTACCCGGAGGGACGTTGATTGAATTCGCACTCATCGTTTCAAGGACGATAAGTGCATCGGGTCCGCTCAGAGAGAATTTTGCGAAGGAACTTTGATCAAAAAGTCCGACTGCCGTTCGGACCGCATCACACTCGGCTCGCATGTTCTCATGCCAATTTTGTTTGCCGTAGGAATAGTCGTATTCGCGAGGTTGATCTTCGCTCGCGAACCAGTTTGGGCGTTCCCAGCCGGCTGTTTCACCGAAGACCGCTCCAGCGGCAGCCAAAACGTCGTGGAGTTCGCTTTTCCGAATTCCTCGTGCTGATTCGTACTGGCGAAAGGGCCAGTGCATTGCATAAAGGAGACCTAACGATTCAGAAATTCGCTCCCGGAGGTAGGACGGATCATTTTGAAAAGGAAAAGCCCGACGGATGTCGACTCCAGACAAGTCCATCGGTGGGTATCCATCGACGATCCAATCGGCAATAACCCAGCCGGCGCCCCCAGCGGTTTGAATGCCAACAGAATTGAATCCTGCAGCGACGAAACAGCGGTCGATTTCAGGTGATTCACCGAGATAAAAAGTGCCATCGGGGGTGAATGCTTCAGGGCCGTTGAAGAAGAGTTGTAAACCGGCTTCGCTTAAAGAAGGCATGCGTCGGCATGCGGCTTCAAAAATCGGTCCGATATGGTCCCAGTCCTCAGGGAGGGTGCCAAAGCAAAAATCTCGAGGAATGCCGTCCAGATTCCAGATCTTTGCCTGAGGCTCGAAAAACCCCGCCATGATCTTCCCGGTTTCTTCCTTGAAGTAGGTGTAATTGCCGGGATCACGAACAATCGGCATTCCCCGCTCTACGCCCTCCAATGGTTCGGTGACGATGTAAAAGTGCTCGCATGCCTGTAACGGCACTTTGACACCGATGGTTTCGGCTAAATGTCGAGTCCACATGCCGGCCGCCATCACTACGGTTTCAGCTTTGATGACCTGGTGGTCTTCAGTTTCAACGCCGACGCAACGATCACCGTCTGTCAGTAGTCGAGTGACAGCGACCCCCTCAACAATCGTTGCCCCGCCGTTGCGAGCCCCCTTAGCTAAAGCCATGGTGGTGTCGACAGGAGATGTTTGCCCGTCTTTGGGAATGTGCAACGCACCGACAAGATCATCGGTGTGAAGAAGGGGGACCATCTCCCGTAGTTCGTCCATTCCTATCTCTCGAATGTCGACTCCTACAGTTGACGCCATCGAAATGCCTCGACGCATTTCTTCCCAGCGTTCTGAATCTGAAGCCACCGAAATTGAGCCCGGAGCCCTGTATCCGGTCGCTTGTCCCGTCTCATCTTCCAACTCTTCGAAGAGCCGTGTTGAATAGGTCGCCAGCTTTGTCAGCGAGTGAGTTGATTTCAATTGAGAAACCAATCCAGCGGCGTGCCAGGTAGTGCCCCCGGTCAACTGTCCCTGCTCGAGAAGTAGAACGTCGGATACGCCGCGCTTGGTCAGGTGATACGCGATGCTGGCACCGATAATGCCACCACCGATCACTATGACTTCGGCTTGGTCGGGCAACTGAACAGACATGGTTCGGCAAATCTAGACGCGTCCGCGTCTCACTCGGTCACTTGTGAATGCATCGGCGGCTTCCCGATGGAAAGATGCTGGAATAGGGATTATTCAAGGATGGGGAAGAGCGTGATGCAACTTGATCTGAAGGGACGTCGGGCCGTGGTGACGGGCGCCAGCCTAGGAATAGGGGCGGCCACCGTTCGATTGTTAGCGGAGCTAGGCGCCGAAGTTGAGTTTTGTGCCCGTAGTAAAGACGCCGTTGAGAATCTCGTGGACTCTCAATCGGACAGCGGGAGTCAGATACATGGGCATGTGGCCGATATGGGTAATCGAGAATCGGTCGAAGAATTTCTCTCCGAAGTCAGCAGGCGCGGAGAGGTATCCATTTTGGTCAATAACGTCGGGGCTTCCCCGTCGCGCAACTTTCAATACATGACAGACGAAGATTGGTCTCAGCTTCATGAACTCAATTTGATGTCAGCAGTTCGATGTACCCGACATTTTCTGGCTGGTATGCGATCTCAAAAGTGGGGACGCATCGTCATGATTGCCAGCGGCGCAGCCAAATATCCTGGTGCCGCACTGGTTGACTACGCCGCGACTAAGGCTGCCATGGTCGCCACCGGCAAAGCACTAGCGGGGAAGTACGGTCGAGACGGGGTGCTCGTGAACTCGGTACTTCCGGGTTTGATCCACACGGCCATGTGGGATCGAGCAGCAGGAGAAGTGGCGGAAGCGTCCGGGAGTTCTGCAGAGCAAGTTCTCGCCAACAATTCTAAAAGTGTGCCGGTCGGTCGTTACGGCACAGCGGAGGAGGTAGCGAACGTGATCGCTTTCTTATGCACTGACGCTGCCTCTTACGTAAATGGGGCAGCCATTAATGTCGATGGTGGCCAAGGTGGCCATATTTAACTCAAGGTTCCTGCGCTTGACAAAGAAAGCGTTTAAAAACCTGGGGGTTGTTGGAAGCCTCCGAGAGCGTCTTGCAAAAAGCGACCTACAGCCAAAGTTGTGCGATCCTCAAGGAACGGTCCGGCAATTTGCACACCGACGGGTTTCCCATCGATCTGACCTATTGGCACCACCGTCGCGGGCAACCATGACACGCCGGTCAGACCCATCCATTTGATCTGATCGGTATATAGGCGCGTTTGCCCATCTATATCAATGGTTCTGCCAGTGAACGGACGCGAATGGTCGTGGCGGATGGCTTCGCTGAGTGTCACCGGTAGCAACACCACATCGAAAGTCTTGAAAAATTCGTTCCATTTGTTCCGTTGCTGGAGACGTCGTTCGTGCCAACTCAACCATTCGCGGTGCCGCATCGTCGCATACCAAATACCGAGCTCGCCTTCAGGTTCTTCGCTGCTGGACGCCAATTCTTCGATCTCAGACAAAGTCCACGTGCCAGCTTCAGCGGCAGAAAGAAGGTGCTGAAATGTGTCGACGGCTTTTTCGAAAGTGAACTGTGGTCTCGCTTCGTAATCCACGACAGATCCAGCGTCCTCTAACGCCGACGCAGCGTTAATCAGAAGCTCCCGATACTCCGAACTGATTGGCGCAGCGTCTTCATCGATCCATACTCCGACACGAAAATCGGCGATTCGATCGTGACGCGCAGGTGGTAACGAAAGCGAATACGCCAGTTGGTTCCATTGATCAGGACCAGCGAGCACGTCAAGCGCCATTTCAAGGTCGCCAACATCGCGAGCCATTGGACCCGCCACAGCGATGTCGGCCTGACTGAGAGTTCCAGGCATTCCAGGGATCTGACCTAACGCCGACACGATCCCGTAACTAGGTTTGTGCCCACATACGCCTGACCAATGTGCCGGAATGCGAATGGACCCACCGATGTCGGAGCCCAATTCCAGCGGAGTGTAACCGGCAGCTAGAGATGCACCGGAGCCACCAGAAGATCCTCCTGGCGTGCACTCGATGTCGTAGGGATTGGCGGTAGTGCCATAAACCTTGTTGTAGGACTGGAGATCACCGGCCCAGATTGGCAGGTTGGTTTTGCCGTAGACGATGGCGCCCGCCGCTTTATAGCGAGCGACTGGATCTGCGTCCTTATCAGGCACAAAATCAGCGAGTTCGGGAGCCCCCGAAGTTGTGACAATGCCAGCGGTCTGAAAGCTGTCCTTGATGGTGATTGGAACCCCATGAAGCGGCCCAAGTTCATCGCCACGAGCGACAGCTAAATCTGCTTGATCGGCGGCTTCTAACGCACGTTCGGCGTCAAGAGCAACAACCGCATTGATGGGGCCATCAAGACGTCCCACACGAGCTAATGCGGCCTCGAGAAGTTCTCGACTCGACACCTCACCCGAAGTAATGGCCGCAGCGGTTTCGACCGTGGTGCTGTAAGCGAAATCGGACATATGTACCCCCATTGAAGGACGTTCATTTTCGGAGACGGAAATTTGTGGCCCAAGCACTTTTTACGTTGCCCACCTTTACCTTGAGTGGTCAACGCTGCCCGCCAAGACTTCGCACTCTAACTCACTTGACCGACACGGGCCCCGGCGCTCACGGCGTTGAATGAACACTCGCTAACGGGCGCTAGCTTGTTGCCACACCAGGGAAAGGTCGAACAGCGTGCTTTCGACATATCGAGTTCTTGATCTAACAGATGAACGTGGCCAGTTGGCGGGCATGATGCTCGCAGACCTCGGAGCAGAAGTAATTCTCGTAGAGCC
>Ga0206683_10002538_pt1 | contig 12270 bp, 25 predicted proteins | sample M280m12015metaG_FD_155483 | JGI IMG/M metagenome (GOLD analysis project Ga0206683, IMG submission 155483) | Ammonia-oxidizing marine archaeal communities from Monterey Bay, California, United States - M2 80m 12015 | ecosystem: Environmental > Aquatic > Marine > Intertidal zone | place: USA...
AAACTCAAACAGCGAAGGCCAATCTGTTGTATCCGTTTCACGTTTGGTTCTACGATTCGCCTTATATTCTTTAAAAGATTCTTTTCTCCAATTATCTTTAGAGTCACAACATATGACCATTCCTCCGCTATCATAAGCTTCTTTGAATTGGTTCTTATACGTTCTTATAGTATTTAGAACTGTGTGCCTCAGAAGGTCTTCATCAACGACTAGCTGTCCTCTGGACATCACCATAAAGGTGCCGATCATTGTCTGGCTAAAATCTAGGAGGATCATAATTTTTTTTTCTTTGCGTTAGTGTTTCCCATCAATTTCTTTCGGGTTTCTTCTGAAATGGGCGGTCTATTTTTATGAGACTCCCTCATTTTCTGTTTATGTTCTTCTGAAAGTTTCTTACCCATCTTTGCTTCACTCATTTTCTTTCGGGATTCAGCTGAAGGTCTTATTCCGAAATGTGATTCACTTATCTTTTTTCGGTGTTCTGGTGAAAGTGTCTTGCCCGTATTAAACTCACTTAACTTCTTTCTGGTTTCAGCCGAAGGAATTACCCCTGTACTTGCTTCTCTCATTAACTGTATTGATTCTGGTAAATGTTTCACACCATACATAGGATGACTTTTACCAGACAGAGCTTTCATCGGTTCAATATCACAATCATTGATATCAAAGTTCTGCATGGATTCTCTAAGGCCTGGCAGAAATTCTTCTAGTTCTTCTGGTGTATGGGTTGGTGTATAGATATTAGTAGACATAAGCGGACTCCTTATAAGTTCGTTATTGTTTAGGATGGGGGGTTGTTGGTGCAACCCTCTATCTGTATTTATAACACTTATTTCTTTTTCGCTGCCTCTATATTCTCCATCAAACTGGTCAAAAATGCCTGCCATTGATTCAGGCGAGTCCGCCAATCATAGAACATATCGAAATATCCCTTCTGAAGATCTAGAAGAGCCTGAGTGCCTGTATCTCCATAGGAGTTGATAGCACGAGCAAGGATGTGAGCATGAACCTGACAATGCCGGTCAGGGTTTGGTTCGTATCCATACATGAATGAAAAATTTGCACAAGTCTCTGGAAGTGCACCAAGATTAGGACACACCACCAGCTGTTTAGCTGACATGGCTTCAATAGCACAAATACAAGCAGTTTCCATGTAAGTGCTTGGATATGCCAGTATATGTGTCTTTTGTAATTCTTCTCTAATCACCTCATTTGAAACTGAACCAGAATAGTGAACTTGATCCATGTCTTGAGCCTTCTTATACACATGACGAAACTGTTCATCCATGTGGGGCCGGTCATAAATTTCAAAGCTGGAAAAGACTTTTAACTCAGCCTTATCTACTGCCTCACTCTTTAGATTCTCTTTCATTAAACGCCACGACTCAAGAAGTACCTCAAGACCTCTATGTGGAGTTGAAAAATAGATACAAGTAATTTTATCTTCTGGTTTTTTATGTTCTGGAATTGGGTCTATGGCGTGTTGAATTGTGACACCATGATCATAGGGTACTCCAAGATAAACACCATACTGGTATTGTTGCCAATGGCTAACAAAAAGTATCTTCTCAAAATCTAACATAGCATTAGATTTCTCTTTGAGAAATGCCACTTCTGGATCTTGGGCCAAATCATGAACCCAAAACAATCTCGGTTTATCTTCTAACTTTCGTTTCCTAGAAGAAATGAATTGAAAATAATCTCTCAATTCGGGATCTAATCTATCAAATAACCATTTTCGTGATAACTCTGTACCACCCATTGCCTTCGGACTTACACCTTGATCATTCTCTTCCTGTTGGTCGCCACTAAAATCTATATTTAAACTCATAATTCTCCTATGTGTAATGCGTGTGTAAAAAGGACAGCTTGGTTATCGCTTTTCCAGAGTGATGAATCCCCTAGTTAAACTCCGCTGAAGGACTAGCAACATTGGAGGTGAGAAAGGCGGGGCACTCAGATTACACCCATTGGTGCTGGGCCCTTTTTACACTGCTATCGTTATATTCTATTATTATACCATACTTTTGTGATTTGTCAAGAAGGGCGCCCCGCGGGAACGAGGCTCCCGGCCCCCCTTAAAGATTTGATGTAAATTGTTTGTCTGTCATTGCAACTGTTTGTGACACAGTTTCCATAGGTACATAATCTGCTTCAATCATGTCTTGTTTCCATACCATGTTAATGTCAGGGTAGAAAACTCCTGTACTTCTCTTAGGTGTGCCGTCTTCATAATAAGCCATAGCCACACATTTTGGAATTACTCGATTAGTCTCATCTTCACCAGAAAATGTAGAAATCCAATCGCCAGTTTTTAAGTAATATTCACAATACCGAATATATGCTTTCTTATGGTCTACAGCTGCTGCAGCCTTTTGTTTTTCTTGTGGGGCAATTCTCATACTTCGTGCTGTCTTATTGTATTCAGCAACCAAGTCTTTTGACTTACGAATCCAGGCCTTGACATTCTTGAAAGAATATTTGTCATCATCGGGAAGTGCCAAAACAGACTTCGCTACATTTTTATACTCTGCAGGTTTCTTATTAGCCCTCATCACTGCAAGACGATCTCTCAATTTCTGTTTTGCCTCTTCAGAGAGTTTTCGTTTCTTTTTAACTGGTGCAAGTTTCTCACGTTTTATTACTGTCTTTTTTCTAGCCATTATTTTATCTCATATAAAGTGTATTTCCAAGTTATCTCTTCATCGGGCTCTATATCTCTAGAAGCACCTATCCAAGAGTTTTCATTTTCTAATCTTACCTTAAAACAGTTTGGTGTATCTGAATGATTCCCAAACCCACCAAGTGGTGTGCGTACAATACCGCCCACAACATTTTCACTAACAACATGAATTATTCCAATATAAGTTCCTGCTGGAATTCGTTCAGTAGCAAAAAGCCCAAAGCCTTCAATGGGTGATTCTCTTATAGTCACACAAGCCGGTAATGGTCTATACATTTTATTCATTATATATTTTTGGATATTTTGGTTCACAGGACAACCAGACTTGATCTTTGCCACTTGATGATTCTCTTAGTCCCTTGTACGTTCTTATGGGATAGTTCCAGTTCGTTTTGAAATGGAAGTTCTTGTCTGGCCTTTTATTTTGACTTGTTAGATTTTGTGTTCCCCATTTGCCTTCGGCGAGAGTTGTGTCTGGTGCAATAATTGTTTCATAGTAATCCCAGCACTCTTTCTCTGTATTGAATTCTTTATCTACTGTGCGTTCTACCATTGGCGTCCATGTTAATACCAATGCAATCCAAATTTCAGTCATGTATCGTGTCGATTAGATTGTATTGGAATTTTCTTTCCTTCTTCTCTTGCTTTGTGAGCATTATGTCTTATTTGCTCTTTGGTAGAATTTATATCATTACCAAGTGTAGTCAAGTCATCAATAGAGAGATAAGGAATAAAACTGTATATTACTTTAATCATATTTTGTCGAGAGTATGGCATTTCTTTTTTACCAATAATTAATTTCACACCCACTTTGGCTCCATTGTATAATTCCACTTAAAAAAAAAGAACCATGTGTCAGTCCTTGTACTTCGATACCTAGAATCTTGGGCCCGCGAACTTCTCACGAATCGTCATCGCCACCCTAGTGTATGCGGTTACTGTCACCCGCTGGATGACTGTTTATAACCGCAACTTTCACACATAACATTCTTACCTCAGAGTCATTGAAGGGGACGTTACCCTACAGCTTCGGTCAACGAACCTCCGCCATACCTCTGACCTAACCTGCCACCAACTCGGAATGCTTAGGTTCTTTTAATAATTTATAAACTTAAAATAATGATTGCTACCAGATATGTTAAACCAAATAATATCATCGCAGTACCAATCTCTTCTAACCACATTTTCATAATCACTTCTCATTTAGGGTTTTAATATTAAAAATTACCATCTATACTCAACTGGTTCTCCGCCCACACCTCTCTCATCATATATTACTTCCAATTCCTCAGCAGAAAACTCTGATTTGTGTACTGGTTTATACCTTCTCTTTCCTTTCTTTTTTGTTTTCTCTTCATCTAAAATTCCAATATAAGAATGCTCTCTTGTACGTTGATCATCTTGTATTTTCTTCTGAAGAGCAAACTCTTCTGGATCTTGTTCTTTCCACTTTTTCTTTAGAGCATATTCCATCATCTGATAATCACCGCCTGTATGTCTACTCCAAGCTGCATATTCCATCCAATTAGAAAATCCTCTTTCTTGAGCAAACTCATCGGAAGTTTTACCATCCATTTCTTTTTGATGCACCCCATCTACCATTTCACCAACTATCTTATGGATATTTTTCAAATCAATTTTCATTATAATATCCTATAAGCTTTGGCTAAAGTAGGTATGTCATGATACCCACATTCAGACCAAGTTGCGTATCCTTCAGAACCAAGTTCCCAACGAACACGTTTACGAACTAGTGATTCAATTCTGTTAAACTCTTTGACATCCATTTCAGGCGTTCTGTCTGTAACAGTTATCTCAGCACCATTTCGTTTGAGGTGGTTGAATCTCCACCAGAATTGTTTAGTTGATACTATTTTCAAACTACCCTCACACTATTTTTCAAAAGTTCTTCTGATGAAATCTCATAACCAAAAAAGTGTTTATCAATCTCGACACAGATATCACCAATATTAGTCATTCTTAACATTTCCAAATCTGATATTAACAGTTTGGCTTCTTTCATTGCCCAAATTCTGGCTTCTTCTAAAGACTCAAAAATTTCAGAAGAAAGGAGTTCACCCTTCTTAATCAATTTTGCTACAAAGTATGTTTCGTTATTTTTCATTATCAATCTCGTTTAGGTTTTGAGCAAGAACCTTTCCTCACTCTTCACCTACTATTATACAGATTTGACAATCATTTGTCAAGTCTTTTCTGCGCTATTTTGCATTTTTTCTAGCCAGAAACCTTCTTTAATTTCAGCTGATTGTGTGTGACCACAATGCATACAATAGATTTTTTCATCAGATAATCCAATCTCTACTGGTTGAGTAAAAGGCGTGACCGCGTAAGACCACCAGTGCCCACAACATCCACAATTGAAGTGATATAGAATTTCCACAGTATATTGATGCCGTCTACTCATACCGCAGATTTTTCAAAGTGTCTGAGTTGTTTCTTATTGGCTGGGTCTTGTCCAGCAGTAGTGTCTACCAACATTGAAGATGGAACACGAACACCATAAGATTGATACCGAAAATTCGGCCCGTCTGGTAGTTTCGTGATTGTTCCTCCGTTTTTCAAAAAATTAGCAACGGATTCATTCAATTCTTTTCTTGTAATCTTCTTCATAATATATCCTATTATAGATTTTGGGAATATTCCCATTGAGATACGACCACTCGCATCTCTTACTACTATTGCACCACACTTCGGGCTGCAATGTCAAGACAATTCTGCATTAATTACTCTTCTCAACAATATTAAGTAGATATAAAAAATACCAATTCCACTTATCAAAAAAGCACATATAGCTGTATACCATTAAGGTAAGCCATATCGCCATAATGTAATTTAATTTTATCATGTTCATAATCTATCCTGTCTCATAAGATATCCTTCAAGTGCTGAGAAATCTTCTTGTACTGACACAGGCCAATTGGCGGAATCGTCGCCTTCACTTTCATTAATAAATTCCCAATAAGAACTTTCAAGTTCTTCAAGAGAGCGGTTTAAACTTAAATCAATTTTCTCTTTCATAATGTTCTCTTAAAATAGTGAAGTGTACATCCCTGTGTGGGCTGTAAACTGGTCTTGTAACATATCGTTGTAGATATTGTTGTATTCTGTAACAGACTTCTCTTCAAACTTTCTGGTCAACTTACAAAATTTCATATCGTAAGTGTCCATCACATTCAACGTGATTTTCAGATAGTTTGAGTTTGAACTGTTTCGGCCAATTCTCATTGACAAGGAGTTTTCATCTCCGGCAATGTTCTTAGCACCTGTCATCATACGGAATTTGTTTCCGCCAAGTTGTTCTAGGATTGTTTTCGCTACTCGCATTCTGTCTTCTCTTTCACTTGATATACTCATAATATTTTCTCATTTGGGTTTAATGAATGAGAATCTTTTCTCATTCTCTACTTATATTATACCAAAGCTGGCTCAATATGTCAAGACAATTCTGCATTATTTTGCATTTTTTTAGGTTTTAACCAATTATCTTTTGCATCTTCAGTACACTTCGTAGAACACGCCCAAGCTAATTCCTCAGGCAAGTTCCAGAAGTCTCCAATGTCTATATCACATTCTGCTCGATTGAATACGTTTAGACAACCAGAGCAGATTCTTGTGGTTGGATATGGCATTTTAACAGCCAGTCCAATGAACCGAATGAAAGTCTCCATCAAGTATATTACCTCTCGCAAAGTTACGAGTTGGGCCCCTCCAAGAGCCAGGCTTTAGGATGTCACCGAAACGAAACTTCTTATCTTTTTCAGTAGCCACAACAAAACACTTGACACAAAGACCACCACCACGACTAGATGACATGACTTTGATATACTTTGTATGTAATTCATAGTGAAGACCATTGCCATACTCGGCTTCCATATCTTCGCGGATTTCAGTCTCACGAATAAAGTCTTCTGTATTAGAATGAACAGTTCGGCCCATCATAGACCATCTATGATAATCTTCTTTCATATGACTCAACAAATTTGTCATACCTTCATTTACTTCTTTGTGTTTTTTCGATACACTCATAATCAATTCTCATTAGAGGTTAATAGGAATGAGAACCTTTTCTCATTCTCTACCTACTATTATACAGATTTGACAGAGAGTTGTCAAGACAATTCTGCATTATTTTGCATTTATATTACAGGATAGATATGGTACTTCAAAATTGTATAGATGAATCCTGCTAAGAATATACCCATACCTATTTCATGTATTCTTTTATTATTACTAAACACCATCGGAGCCATGACACACAGCATAATGACTCTACCAATAAACTTGAGTGATTCAACTTCTCCCTGAAAGAATACGAATAGGTTTCCAATAAGTAATAGCTGTAGTGACCATGCTAGTCCTAATATGACTCTATGATTTTTATAATAGTATTCATGTAAATTAACTGATTTACCTTGATATGAATCGGGCTGCGGAGCAACTACTTCACTAACCATAAAGAATGTGAATGGCACTCCCAAATATAATAGAAACGTGAATAGATTCCAACCTTCATTTGGAAAATAAGTCAAGTCTCTCAACGGATAAGAAGTCCACCAAAATAGTATAATAGTAAAAAAAGTTATAAAACAAATTGCTGTATGTGGCCAGTAAAATACAACATCATCATCTGGATCATCATTATGATTCTTTGCTAATAGTGAACTGTAGTTTATCATTAGTCTTACCATAGATAAACCTAGTATCACAAATGCAATCATTGATAAGTGTGAATATGCTACCATTACTTCTCCTTAATTTTTACAATGTATCCTTTTCCTCCATCATATGGTGTATATGTTAATACAGTAATCACTTCAACTGTTTTGTCGCCAATTAATTTTATAGTTTTTTTACTTTCATATTCTTTATATTCAGTTTTGGGTTTAGGCCTAAGTCTAGCCATCTTGGCCTTCTTCAATCATCTTAGTGCCTTTAATAATTTCCACAACTTTAGTGGATTAAAACAAACAGTTCCCAAAGAGATATGATTTGCACCCTCATTTAAATATTCTGTAACATGACTAATATGTTGGATTCCACCACCTGCAATAATTTCAATATCATCACCCCAATTTTCTCTAGTAATCCGAATTAAATCTTTGGTATATGGAATAAGAATTTTCCCGCTGATGCCACCTCTATTATTGCTTAAAGGTAGGGTGTTACAAAAATGCAATTGTTTGAATCCTACCTCATCTATTAAAAACTTTAAATCATCTAATGAAGTTAGGGGGCTTACTTTTGCAATACAATATTGCCTCAAATCTGTTTCCATGAAATAATGTAATGACCGCCACGGAGTTGGAACATCTACATTAGGACATGATATATTGATTTCAATATTTTGATCAAAAGGAATAATCCTAGAAAGATTTAAAAATTCTCCTTCTTGGATTTCCGCGATAGATAAAATTTGGCCGGGCAAAATGCTGGCAAGACCTTTATGGATGCCTGGGTTTGGAAGTCCAAGATTATTTTGCCATCCATCCATTCTAGAATTGTAACGCAGAGTTTTAAGAACTCTCCAAAAACGATTCCCCCGCGGGTTGAGTGTCCAAGTGCCGGTTACTGGTACGCATCCCTTTGGTTGTATATAATTACCAAAAGGAGAAGCAATGAATACTTCCATTAATTTACTTTCTCACTCACCAATCTAAACGCTAAAGATTTCTTTATTTGTTCCATCGTTTCTACTGGATGATGTGCTTGTGTAACTGACCTACCAATAACTACATAATCAGCACCCAATTCTTGTGCGAGTTTAGGACTTGTAGTTCTCACCTGACCGCTGTTTGATGACTTAAAAGTAATGCCAGGACAAACTCTCAGTAAGTAAGGATTTATGGAAGTAATATCTTTGATGTCTTGAGCACTACAAACGATACCAGCAAATCCAACCTTAGATATTCTGTTAATATGTCTTTGCCACATATTATGATTTACTTCTCTAGAAATTTCAAATTGTTCTTTATCGCTCCAGCTTGTGAGATATGTTACTCCTAATAATTTTATATCTTCTGAATACTGATGAAGACATTTGAATACTTCTGAATTATTGAAAGTTGAGATGGTTGTCATTGTGGCACCCTTCTCAAGAATATTTTCTATAACTGTACAAACAGTATATGGTGTATCAAATAGTTTTAAGTCTACAAAAAGTTCACCCTCGTATTTTTCAAACATATTAGTATGTTCAAGTAATACATGATTTATTTTAAACCCATCGACATAGGGCGCCAGAGAAATCATCAATTCAAAAGCTTTATCAAATTTTATATTGTCTAATGCTATTATCAGTTTCACAGCCGATAGCCTAAGAGGTCTATCGGATGCCCTATTGTTCGCATCATTTCATAAATGCTCATATTATTTTTTTCCAATTAGCATGAGTTGTTTTTCTTAATTCCTTTGTGTTTGGTAAAAGTTCTTTATCTATAGGGTCTGTAACATAATGTAAAAATATCTGATTATACCAAGTTCCTGTAAATTCTGGTCTATAATGTTTCTGTTCACATCCTTTATAAACTACACCATTGCCCGGCTCCATGTATAGTTCATCATACTCATTAGTTTGAGCATTCATAATATAAAATGGATATGGGTCTGATTGTCCTAAATTTATAGTGACTGAATATTCACACTCCGGCCTGTCCAAGTGTTCAAACATATCTGAACCATTAAGATAGACTCTTGAATAATAATAAGTTGGAATCAATTCCTTTGAAGTTATCTGCTCCATCCTTGGCTTTAACATAACAATTAAAGTATGTAATACAGGCGAACTGTTTACATTCAATGTGAGTTCATGTTCTGCAGAAGGAAATCCTTTACCTCTAATAAGAGATACATCCGAAATATGAGATGAAACAATATGAGCTACATCTTCTGATATAATGTCAGGCACAAATTCATAACCAAATTTCATAATCACTCACACTTTAAGTCCTAATTCTTCTTCTATTTCTTTCCATTTTGCCAAGAAGGATACAAGTAAACCTACCTCTCTACCATAGGCCTCTATCTCATACGGAGTTTCAAAATAATCAAAAATATTATCTGGTGAATAAGTTGTCTTCTTGTACACCATTCCATGAGTGGTATATTTCAGTTCACCCATAACATACTGTTTCACATGAACCAGTTCATGAGCAAGAGTCTTCAAAATATTATGGCCCCATTCAGTATCAGATCGTGTTCTGTTATAATCATCTATCTCAGCACGATGGTGGTCTATGATGACTTTAAATTCTCTAGGTCTTTTTGGATTGGTATATTCGGACATCATGGCCTCACCAGCTTCTTCATGATGTTTGAGATGGATGTTAATTGAGATGTTGTTTCGTAATCTGGTAGAAGGGATAAGTTTTGACATGGCAAACTCAGTCATACCATAGATGGCGAGTTTCAGTTTAGTATCAATATTTCTGGCATGAAGTTTGATTTTCATAGGACTATCTCAAAAGGGTTTCTCGATTATTTAACCTTATTATCTCAAATCCTCTGGAAAATGTCAAGTTTTTTCTTTGCTTTCGGGAAGGTCTATAGTCTGTAGTAGTCCTTTTCGTTCCTGAGAACAGATATAATAATACTGTGTATCTAGGAGATGGAGCTCACCTGTCAGTTCCTTATGGATCTGAATTTTATCTCTCATAGTTTTTAGTTGAGATATTAGCTGCTGATAACTCATTCCTTGATCGTTGTTTTCCATAGTCATGTTATTATTTATCTACATAAATGAATTTCCATGAACCCAGCCTACAACTGCATACCTAGTTCCAGAAATCATTGGTTGTACTCTATGAACCAGATAAGAAGGAAAACAAACTATACTTCCTATTGAACTTGATTCAGTCTGGCCAGGATGGGGATCTGTATTTCTACCAATATGGAATGCCAATTCTCCACCCTCATACTCGCCAGCATTTAAAAGAATACTATAACTAATTTTCCGCATAGAAGGAACGGGGCCTGGGCCAACATCCATATGCCAATCATATTTGCCAGGCTTACCTTTTGGATGAATATCTGGAGCTAAATATCTCATTACATTGGGTGGTTCAGCCAGACCTCTAATATCAAAACCATAACCATCCTTACTCCGATTAAAGGATTCAATTACACCCAATATTTTAGAGAACAACCATTCATCTGGCTTTGGTGGAATGTATAAAGTAGTATTTCTATAGCCAAGATCTTCTATAAAATTTTGTTCTATCTTTCCATCGGCATCTTTTTGAATCATAGACTCTTTCTCTTGCCAATCATTTAGAGCAGTAGTGATAATCTGCTGACACTCATCTGGTGTGAATGCATTAGGAAGAGTAGCTACTCTATCCAGATACTTACATTGTCTCTCTGGTGGAGTTGGCCCTCGATCCATTACAGCGGGGTCTGCAGATGAATGTCTAGAATGAGTAGATCTTTGAACCGGCCTTTTGTCACTTCTAGACCTTCCCTTTCTATTGTTTTTACTTTTTGGCATCGTATTCCTTTGCTATTTGTTGCGCACGTTCTAAATCTTCTGGTGTATCCACATGAATTGGACTCCCCTCAAGTTCTAACATTCTAACTGGAATATTCATTTCACAAAATCTCAATATTTCAATATCCTCAGACTCTTCAAATGAAGCTTTAGGTCTAGACAAAAACTTTTCAAGATGATGTTTAAAGAATCCATAGATACAAACTTGTTGCATTGCATTTCTATTCCACATTTCTTTAGTGGGGCCATACGGATATGGTACTGGTGCTCTGCTCATATACTTTAAAAGACCATCCCAAGCAATTACTTTTGGAATAGTCTCATCATGAAAGTCAGCTGGATTAGTAATAGGTGACATACCATTAACCACTTCATCTTGATTACCCTTTATCATTTGGTCAGCCACTCTCAATATATCATTCGGATTAGCGAAAGGTTCATCACCCTGTAAATTGATAATCCACTCTGTATTAGTAAGTTTTACAGCACATCTTGCGACGCGGTCTGTTCCAGTTTTACAAGGTTCTTTAACTATGTCTACTGGAATGTCATATCTAAAACACTCTTCAACTATTCGTTGGTCATCAGTTACCACCATAGCATCTATACCAGAAAGCACAGCCCGTTTATACGTTCTGTGAATCATGGTTTTACCAGCTATTCTTTCCAGTGCTTTTCCAGGCAGTCGATGACTATCGTATCTAGCTGGAATTAGTATCAATCCTTTTTCATATGCCATATTATTTCAATTCCATTATAATGTTCTGTGACAGTCTTATAGAAGGTTATCCATTTATCCATTCGGTCTTCTATCATTTTCTTATCATCAGTATCATGTTTATTATAGGTTATTTGACTAGTAGTAGAAAACACACCAGCTATCGAATCGAAACCGAATACTTCAACTCTATCATGTCCACCTCTCAACGCCTCTTGCAAAGCGTAGGCTCCGCTAGGTGGCCTGTCCTTTTCAAGTGGCAACACTCCATAATCTATTTCTTTTATTTTGTAACCCTCAGTCACCCAGCAGATATACCCACAATCGGGTTTCCAGTAGGGTAGTGCATAATTCTCTTTTACTGCT
>Ga0206683_10002539_pt1 | contig 12269 bp, 10 predicted proteins | sample M280m12015metaG_FD_155483 | JGI IMG/M metagenome (GOLD analysis project Ga0206683, IMG submission 155483) | Ammonia-oxidizing marine archaeal communities from Monterey Bay, California, United States - M2 80m 12015 | ecosystem: Environmental > Aquatic > Marine > Intertidal zone | place: USA...
TGCTCGATTGGTAGTGCATTGTCGTAGAAACTGTGACAACCAGCGCCATTGCCTGACATCAAAGCTGGGCCGGTATCGGATCGCCTGGTTACGCGCCCACAAAGACCGCAGCATAATGCCCGGCACTTTGGGAGATGCCCAGGCGAAGGCGTGGCCGGGTGCAATCAACCCGGCGTTGGCCTTGGAGGTGAAATCGGCCGGCGTGTCGGCGCGATCAAGCACGATAACATCGTGACCATCACGCAGACACTCCCAGGCGCTGGTGATCCCAGCGAGGCCTGCACCCAGAACCGCGATTCGCATCAGGCGTATTCGGAACTCAGTCCAGTGCCGCGATCACTGCTATCTCGACTGTGAATTGGGGTGCTGCCAGTTTCGCTTCGACGCAAGCACGTGCTGGTGTTGCGCCTGGGGTGACCCATGCATCCCAAATCCCGTTCATCTCGTTGAAGGTGTCCATGTCCGAGAGCCAGATCGTCGCCGAAATCACTTGTGATTTGTCGGTACCGGCTTCAGACAACAGAGCATCTATTCGAGAGAGGATATTGCGGGTTTGTTCCGCAGCGTCGGTGCCAGGCGCTTCTAGTGCAACCTGTCCTGCCGTATAGACCGTATTGTCGTGAACCACCGCCTGGCTCATGCGTTCGCCGATCTGAATTCGTTTCAAGGTCATCAATTTTTCTCCTTATGGTTTTTCGAGTCTAGGGTACGATTGCAAAGCGAAGTGTATGCGAACTGGCTTGGCAATTAGCGAAATGTCTACAAAGTTTAGGTCGGCACAAGGTATATCCTGGCTTTGGCTAACGACCTTCAGCCGGGAAGGTATGCGGCAAGTTCTTTCTCAACTCCTTTGGGATCTGCATTAAGACCGGCACGCAATCCACTTGCCATCTCGCCCGGATAAATTTCCTCTTGCCCTTCGGTAATCCCGTCGAGGATTGCAGTTGCAACCTCTGAGGCAGGCATTTTGGGTGGTGGAAAGTCGCGGCTCATATCGGTATCTACCGCCCCGGGCATAACCGCCATCACCAGGGTGTTGTTGGCATCCAGTTCCGCACGCACGCCTTCAGTCAGCCTCAGTCCAGCTGATTTCGAGGCGCACAGAGATCCCATCAGCGGTAGAGCGACATGAGAGAGTACTGAGAGCATATTGACAATACAGCCGCCTCCGTTTTGTTTGAGAACTGGCGCAAATGCCCGGCACATGCGCAAAGTACCAAAGTAGTTGGTTTCCATCTCAGCGCGCGCATTGTCAATACTGTCTGCCGCCAGCAACGCGGACATCCGGTTGATACCCGCGTTGTTTACCAGTATATCTACATCGGAGCAGGACGCTGCCGCCTGCTCAACAGAGGTGTCATTTGTAACATCCAGCGTTAGGATGTGGACTCTATCTGGATCGGCATTGGCCAAGTCCTGCACGCCTGAAACATCTCTCGCGGTTGCGTAGATTTTCTTGACACCATTTTTGATTAAGGCGTTCACCAGTTCTCTTCCGATTCCTCTGTTGGCGCCTGTTACCAAAGCAGTACTTCCCTGGATATTCATTGCTTTACCCCTGTTATCATGATCGGTGATGTCTGTGGTGGCTTTCAGCCAGTCCCTGTCAGGTTCCGGAAGCGGTACCGCCTCGATTAAGGATTGAGTGTAACGCCGTCTTGGCTGTGAAAAAATCCTTGTTACCGGCCCGGACTCTACCGCCCTTCCATCAAGCAAAACGATCACTTGATCACAAATGCTTCGCACAACCGACAGGTCATGACTGATAAATACGAGGCATAAACCGAGCTGCTGCCGTAGTTCGTCAAGCAGGTTCAGAACCTGTGCCTGGCTGGACATGTCCAGGCCGGAGACGATTTCGTCTGCCACAATCAGTGAAGGGCGAACCGATATCGCCCTGGCGATACACACTCTTTGCAATTGACCACCGCTCAATTCACGCGGGTATCGTCGACCCAGTATGGGGTCGAGTCCTACCTGGCGCAGCAGGTCGGCGGCACGTTCTCGTGCCTCGCGCGAATTTGAGACCTTGTCATAGGCTAATAAAGGCTGGGATACAGCATCATCCACTCGACGGCGAGGGTTGAGTGCTGCGCGCGGTTCCTGAAAGATAATCTGCATACGATCGCGGATTGGACGAAGTTCTGGTTCAGACACCCTGGTGATATCTCGCCCTTGAAATAAAAGGGTGCCCGAAGTCGGGCGTAGCAGTCGCACCAGGGTGCGCCCAAGCGTGGTTTTGCCCGAGCCCGATTCACCGACAATGCCCAGACATTGTCCTGCACTGGCACGCAGATCGATGTCCCGGAAAATAGGTGTCAACGGCGCGGCACGAAAATGCCGTTTTGCAGCCATGTTTGGTAGCGAAACGCTGAGCCCGGCGGCGACGATGACTTCAGTTTCTTCTTTGATGGTCATACGCGCGTGCTTCACGGTGCAGCTGAAGCTGGAGACTTTCTGCGACGGGAGTCAACTCTCGTAACGGTCGATCGTAGCGAGGGATCGCCGCCAGCAGTGACCGGGTATAGGCATGCGAAGGCGTGCAAAATACCTCAGCGACGTTACCGTGTTCTAGGATCATGCCACTATGCATCAGGCTGATCCGGTTACATATTTTTGCCACGACGCCAAGGTCATGTGTGATAAATAGGATTGTCGTCCCGTGTTGTTTTTGCAGGTCCTGGATCAGGCGCAGTACCTGTCGTTGTACCGATACATCCAACGCTGTGGTTGGTTCATCTGCAATGATAATTTGTGGCTTAGTACTGAATGCCATAGCAATCAGGGCACGCTGACGCATCCCCCCGGACAGTTGATGTGGGTACTGCTGCAGTACTCGCGCGGGATTCTTGATCTTGACCTCGTGTAACAGGCCCTCGGCCTGATCGAGCATGCTGCGGGCCCGGCCCGTTTGGTATAGGCGCAGGATCTCTGACATCTGTTTTCCGATCTTTTTGACCGGATTCAACGATGTCATGGGATCCTGGGGTATCAGACTGATATGAGGCCGGTGGCGAGCGGCAGATCGTCCTTTGGTTTTTCCTGACAGGGGCCGCCTTGTCGGGTAATCAATTGAGCCTTCAGTGATCCTTGCTCTTGGGGGAAGAATCTCAAGGATGACACGGCCCAGCATGCTTTTACCGGCCCCTGACTCACCAACCAGGCCGTGGATTTCTCCGGCCTGCAGATCCAGGTTGATACCGCGAAGGATGGGCACAGCATCCTTGTTATTGTCTATGGTCAGGTGCAGATTTTTGATGACAAGCGCACGACTCACTGACGGGTCTCCGGGTCAATTACTTCCTTTATGCCATCACCGAGCGCGTTCAGGCTCAAAACCGAAAGTACAACGCAAGCGACGGGTAATCCCAAAAGCCACGGAACCTGATGTATGTATTGCCTGCCTTCCTGGATGAGATTTCCCCAGGTCGGCGTATCCGAGGCAACGCTCAGCCCCACAAAGCTCAATATCGTTTCGACCACAATCGCGATACCCATTTCCAGTGTCAGCAGCACTATCAGAAGAGGCATCAGGTTAGGCAAGACTTCTTGAATAAGAATTCGAAATCTTGTTAGGCCGATAGTGATGCCTGAGGTAACGTAATCCCGCTCTTTTTGAATCATCGTTTCAGCGCGGATCACGCGACAAAACCGGGTCCAGTCAATAATGACAATGGCGATGATTACGGCATGCAATCCGGCGCCGATGACGGCGACCAGAACGATCGAAAGCAGTACAGCTGGAAAAGACATCCAGATGTCGACGCCGCGAGATATCAGCATATCAGTCTTTCCGCCGTAGAACCCGGCAAGCATGCCAAGTGTCGTGCCCAAAAGGGCGGCAAGGGTGGCTGCAACCAATGCTACGATCAGTGCTGTACGGGTTCCGTAAATCAGCCGCGACGCAACATCACGCCCGAGAGTATCCGTGCCAAGGAGAAATGCCGGATCCCCGCTTTCTTGCCAGGAAGGTGGCAGGAAAGACGCCAGCAGGTCCTGTTCCAAAGGATCATGAGGTGCCAGCCACGGCGCCATCAAGGCCACTGCAATCATCAGACCCAAAATTCCCAGTCCAAATACTGCCCGCGGCTCATGGAGAATACGATAAGTGATCGGCAGGTCGGCTCGTCCGTCAATCATGTCGTAATCTTGGATCGAGGAAAGTAATGAATAGATCAATCAGAAGGTTCACTGCTATGAAGAGTGCAGCGAAGGTCAGCACCAGACCCTGGATCAGTGGGAGATCCCGGTTAATGACAGCGTCAATCGCCATGTTACCGATTCCCGGATAACCAAAAATGCGCTCGACCAATACCGTGCCCCCGATGAGAAAGGTGAACTGAACGCCGCTCAGTGCAGTCGCCGGGACCAGCGCATTTCGCAGAGCTTGACTGTAGATTACTCTGAGCCGCCCAAAGCCGCGGGTTCGCGCCAGGGTAACGTACTCGCGGTTCATCTCAGCGTTCAGGCAGGACTTTAGAACCCTCGCCGTGATTGCCATCAGTGGTAGAGCAAGCGCGACCGCTGGTAGAACCATGTGATGCAGAACGGATCTTGTTACCTCAAGCTGACCACGAAGTAAACTTTCGGTCAGATAAAAATTAGTCCAGCTATCAAACGAGATAGTAAGATCCATACGGCCAAAAATCGGCATCACCGGGATCGCCACACCCAGTATCAGGATCAGTGAAAGGGCCCAGAGAAAATCGGGAATAGCCACGACGATCCCGATAAAGCCGTCCACAATTCGCTCTGGCCATTGGTCCCGCCAGAACGCGCCTTTAAGCGCCAGTACCAGGGCAAGACTCACCGCAATCAACATCGCAAACAACACTAGCTCGATCGTGACCGGGAGTCTGCCAACAATGAGCTCGCCTACATTCTGGCGCAGGCTGATTGATGTGCCCAGATCTCCGGTCATCAACTGCCCCAGATAGATGACAAACTGATGTAGTAACGAATGATCAAGGCCGTAATGGGCTCGTAACTGGGCGATGTCGGCTTCGGTTGCACCAGGACCCGTCATCATGGCAATGGGATCACCTGGAACCACGCGCAACAGCACAAAAGTGATGGTCACTACGCCGGCCAGTGTGGGCACGGCCAACAGCAAGCGGTTAAGAAGGTAGGAGGAACTCATTAGGGCCTGACAGGGGTAACGCCCGATAACATTGAAAAGTCCTGAGCCTCATCCAGCGCGATCGGCTGTTGAGGCTCAGGACGAAGGGGTCCAGATCAGCCTTTAGGCTTAGTCGTGAAGGGCAGTACGTAATTGGCTACATGCGGTGTGAAATCCAGATTGGATCGATGAATCACCGGTTGTACCTGCTGATAGAGCGGCAGAACATAAGCGTTTTTGGCAATGTATTTGTCTACAGCTTTCCAGCCCGAGATTCTTTTTGCTTCATCCTTTTCCCCCCACAGCGGGCCGATCATGGCATCCAGGTCATCGGTATCCCAGGTCGAATGAGGGCTAGGACCAAACATCGCAAACCCGGTAGAGTCATTAGGGTCACCGATTGAGTCGCCCCAGTTATAGAACGCTGCTGGTGCGAGGGTGTCAGTAGCACGCAATTCGTAGTGCTTGGCAACCTCGTAGACTTCAATTTCCGCCTCAATGCCGACCTTACGCCACATGGCGACGACAGCTTGTATGACTTCATAGTCCTTGGGCAGGTAGCCCCGTGTAGTCTGAATCGTGAAACGAACCGGATTATCTGTTGAATAGCCTGATGCGGCGAGCAGCGATCGTGCCAGATCCGGGTTGTACTCAACGGTGGTGGTGGGATCGAAGGCAGCATATTCAGGGGCCTGCAGTGTATGTAGGGGCACCCCGTATCCGCGAAGCAGACGGTTAACAATTGTGTCTTTATCAACGGCGTGTGCAGCGGCCTTGCGAACGTTGGCATCTTCCATGGGCCCGGTATCATTAAAAAATATCATCGCAATATCGGAGACCGGGGTGGCGACGCCAGCGAGTCCAGACTTTGCCTTCAGGCGATCGTATTCCTCGAACGGAATTGCAAGGGTGATGTCTGAAGCGCCACTCTCAACTTCCGCAACCCGACTGGTTGCATCTGTAACAAACTTGAAGATGACATTGCGAAAAGCGGGTTTACCGCCCCAATAACCGTCGTAGGCCTCAAGGCGTACGAAGGAGCCACGCACAAACTCGACCACCCGGTAAGGCCCGGACCCCATAGGGTCTTTTTCAAACCCTTCGGCACCGACTTTTTCGTAATGATGGGGTGGCAGAATGTAGCCGGTCAGAAATGCCATCCATTTGAAGAAATCTGCTACATAGGCATTGACGTCACCAGTCACTTCATTGCCGTTTGCTTTGAGGTTACCCACTGAGCCCCAGATCAGGCCACCGACCGGGTTGCCGCTGTCGGGGTTAGCAGCGCGATTGAGATTCCAGACGATATCCTCACCGGTGATTGGTTTTCCGTCCTGCCAGGTTGCGCCATCCCGTACTTTCATATGCACCCGGGTCTTGTCGGCATTCCAGCCCCATTCCGTCAGCACGCCGGGCTTGAATGAAAGATCAGGGTTTTGATCTATGTACTGATCAAAGACTGATTTCCAGATGCTCTGCAGGCCAGGATTCACCGATGATAGCCCGGTCGTAGGATCCCAACTTGGCAGGGATACGTTATAGGCAATAGTTAAGGTGTCACCTGCTGCCTGAACGTTGCTTGGACTGAAGGCCAATGGCAGCGCCCCGGTCAGCGAGGCAGTGCCCGCAACCTGCAGGAATGATCTTCTATTCATGACCATGTTAATTCTCCTCCGATAGTTATTCACGCTTCTGCGAGCGCATTGGTGAAAGCATAGTTTGTGATTATTCTTAAGATATTAACTCAAGTGAGATGGTACGGCGATGACTTAGATCGGTTTACCGTCGCTTGAACTCCAGGCGCCCATCAGCTTGTTCGAGGGCTGTGACTCATCTTGCAGTTTTTTCGCACTGTCGGCACCCACAACGGGTAACCCCGTCGGATCGAGTTTTCCGATCTGAACCAGTACCGACGCCTGGTCCCAGTAGATATGTTCGTTGTACAACTTGTCGCCACAAAAACAGACAATGGCTACCAGCGGTACTTCCACATAACGACCGGTGGGTTCTATACCCGGCAGCATCCAGTCAATCTCGCAGGTATGAGTGAAACAGAACACCATCTCATCAACGATACGGTCTGCCCCAACAGTTCTCGAGATCGGGATCAGCTTGGTATCTTCCGGGTTGTTATTGACGAAATGGTATTTATAAAATCGTTTCAGCTGGTCATGGCCAACGCCACCGGTGAGAGTTGGGATGTGGTTAACATAGGGAGACGCGACCATAGTGGCCATAGTGGCGTCGACATCGCGGGTGGCGAATTCGTGGTAACAGTGTGCGTCCCATAATTCACTGAGATTAAAGTGGGGCCCCAGCGCACGACGGAAACAAGCCATGGAGCGTGAATGCGCCATCATGGCCGATGGTTTGTGGTAGGAGTCTCGCCCTGGTGTATTAAATGCGTGATCGGTACCCGGGTAGGTGTAGATCTGAATTTCGGAACGCCCAGAGAAAGTCTCGGAGATCTTCTCGCGCGCCTCAGCAGGAACGAATTGGTCAAGCTCAGCGAAATGCATCACCATCGGGCAGGTGATTTGATCCTTCAGGTCGAGGTCTTCCTCGATGCCAACCCCGTAGTAGCAGACCGCAGCGTCGACGCCACAGTGAGCGGCAGCAAGGTAGCTGAGTTTGCCACCTAGGCAGAATCCGACCGCTCCGATCTTGCCTTTGCAGGTATCGTGCGCTTGCAGGACTGTTGTTGCCGCCTGCATATCTTCAATCGCCTTGGCAATATCAAACTGCTGAAAAAAGCCAAAGGCTTTCTGGAATTCTTCTTCACTGTATCCCAGTTCGACACCGGGCTCCATCCGCCAGAAAAGATCTGGCGCCAGAACCGTGTACCCTTCCTCAGCGTAGTAATCGGCCACATCGCGAATGTGCCAGTTGATGCCGAATATCTCCTGCAAGAGCAGAATACCCGGACCGGAGCCGACCTCAGGAGTTGCGAGATAACCCTTAAAACCCCCAGAGCCGTCGGACGCCGGGATATCTATATATGTGCCTGTCATTTATTTGCACCCATAAAATTTGCTCAGAATATAAACTTAACATAGATTAATTATCAGAATATAACCTCGTAAGCGAAGGGAAGGCATTGTGCTGATGTTCGAGATAACTCAACCTGGCACGCGTCAGCCAGACTGATGCGCCTGTGCGTATTTTGTGGGTCAAAGCCCGGGGACAATCCGGCTTATGTCGAGGCGGCGGCCGAACTTGGCCGTAAGCTTGCCGAGCAACAAATCAGTTTGGTCTACGGTGGCGCTTCAGTTGGACTTATGGGGGTGATTGCTGATGCGACCTTACAGGCGGGCGGTGATGCTATTGGCGTTATTCCGCAGTCGCTGGTAGACAAGGAGATTGCCCACCCCGATCTGACGCAGATGCACGTAGTGAGTGGCATGCACGAACGCAAAGCGTTGATGGCGGATTTATCGGATGGTTTTATCGCGTTGCCGGGAGGGATCGGCACATTGGAGGAGCTATTTGAGATCTGGACCTGGGCGCAACTTGGCATGCATCACAAGCCCTGCGTACTCCTTGATGTGGCAGGCTATTACAACCAACTGATTGGGTTTCTGGACCAAATGACCCAGGCGGGTTATCTCAAGGAGAGCAGTCGGTCGATGCTGAAAATCGCATCGAATCCACTTGAGGCGATTTCTCTTTGCCTGTCTGGGAGTTGATACAGACCCCAAACACTCACTGGATAGTGTTGATAGATTAGCCCAATTAATGAGTCTACCTACAATCCCGAAGGAAGAAGTCTCGATGGAAAATCAGGCAAATCAAGTAGCTCAGCTACTCACTGAAATTCGTTGTGCGCTGGAGAAAAGAGCTGGCTTGGAGGTGGTGCAGCAGACTCTCGACCGGTTATCGGTGCTGGACCTTGAGGCGCGGTCTGTACATTCTTTGACGCCACAAATACCAGCCCAGTTTGATAAAGGCTTAACGCGGGCTATCGACCATATTCCAATTTCATTGGACCTTGTAGGTCAGGCTCTGGACGCTGCAAAGCCATATCTTTTCTGGGAGCCAGATAATGGAAATGGCACGGGGTACTATGAGGAAGGGTCAGATGTTGGTCGTAGCTTTCGTGACGGCAACATGGTTTGCCCCCTTATAGGGCCAAGGATCAGTTTTGTTCCCAGTGATGATCTATTTCTGGGCCTTTTCTTTTTGCAGTCACAGACCCTTTACCGGGATCATATGCACGAAGCGTCAGAGATGTATTTCAATCTCACCGGGCCATGTGGTTTCAGACTGGGTGAAGTCGATTGGGTTGATTACCCTGGGGATTCGCTGATCTGGAACCGACCCTGGGATGCTCATGCAACACGGGTATACCAGGCGCCGTTCCTGAGCGTTGTCTCATGGGTAGGTAATATTAACGGCCTTTGTCGAGTCGTTCCCCGTGATGACTGGCCAGCCCTGGAGAGACAACTTGCTATCCACTAAGCCATTAGAATCGAGAATTGGAACTGGTATCAATGGTCATGCTCTACTTCAGGTTTAACAACAAATGAAAGATCTATGGGATGATGATGGCGCCGCTGAGTGTGGCGACGATCTGTTGGCGCTACGGGTTTATTCTTCTCGACTGATCGGACAATCGACCGATTTAGTGTTACACGGCGGGGGCAATACGTCGGTCAAGGCGGGTTTTACCGATATTTTTGGCGTTACGCACGATGTGTTGTATGTCAAAGGCAGCGGATGGGATCTTGCGACGATTGAGGCAGCTGGGTTTGCGCCGGTGAAGCTGGATTCGTTGTTAAAACTTTCCCGTTTTGATCAGCTCAGCGATGCTGATATGGTCAGCGCCCAGCGCGCAGCCATGCTGGATCCTTCAGCACCGACCCCGTCGGTCGAAGCGATCCTTCATGCCTTAATTCCATACCGCTTTGTCGACCACACCCATGCCGATGCCGTAGTGGCATTAAGTAATATCCCAGATGGTGAAGCGAGAATTCGCTCACTTTATGGTGACCGCATGTTGATTGTGCCTTACGTGATGCCTGGCTTCATTCTTGCAAAAAAGGTGGTCGAGCTGACGGCTGGGATCGATTGGTCGAAACTTGAAGGTATGGTGCTGATGAATCATGGCATCTTCAGTTTCGCCGATGATGCAAAGGAGAGTTACCAGCACATGATCCATTTTGTCAGTCAGGCGCAGGATGCTCTGGGGCAGCGGCCATCGCCATCGGTAGACAGTGTTGCTGTGCCACCATTAGCTTTGGCAACTCTGCGTCATGAGGTCAGTCGTGTAGCGGGCACAGCCATGCTGGCCCGGTTCGACGGCACACCTGCGAGCCACGCCTTTGCCAATATTGAAAATGTTCGCGATATTGCGACCCGCGGCCCCTTGACGCCGGATCATGTAATCCGCACCAAGCGAGTACCTCTAATAGTTGATGGTGAGCCAGCGTCGGCGGTGGATTCTTTTGCGCGAAAATATCAGGCCTATTTCGAAGAAAATACAGATGGTACATTGACCATACTCGACAGTGCGCCACGTTGGGCTGTCTGGCCTGCTAAAGGAACCGTCGCATTTGGTACGAGAGCGACGGAGGTCAGCATTGTCAGTGATATCGTTGCCCATACCATAGGAGCGATATCAGATGCTGAACGTCTTGGCGGTTGGTGCGCGCTACCAGCGGCCGATATCTTTGCTGTTGAATACTGGGAACTAGAGCAGGCCAAGCTAAGCAAAGCACCAGCGAGATTGCCCCTGCAGGGACGATGTGCCGTGGTCACCGGTGGCGCCAGCGGCATCGGTTACGCTTGTGCAATGGCATTAGCCAAGCAGGGCGCGCAGGTGACGGTTCTGGATATGGACCCTGCAGTGACCTCAGTTTTTGATTTACCTGCCATTCATGGCGTGGTTTGTGATGTGACCGAGGCCGCCCGAGTGCGGGACGCTATCGATGCGTCGGTTGCCCATACCGGGGGCCTGGATATTCTGGTCAGCAACGCCGGGATATTTTCGGCCAGCAATCTGGTGGGAGAGATGCCCGAGGAGGAATGGCAACGTTCTCTGGATATCAACCTTAGCGGCGCAATGCATGCGGTTCGCGAAAGTATTCCGTATCTGCGATTAGGCTGGGAACCGGCTGTTGTCATTATCGGCTCTAAGAACGTACCCGCACCAGGTCCCGGTGCCAGTGCATATTCGGTTGCCAAGGCGGGCCTCACTCAGTTGGCCCGGGTGCTGGCGCTGGAACTGGCTGGCGATGGTGTTCGGGTGAACACAGTGCACCCGAACGCGGTTTTTGATACGGCGATATGGACTGAAGAGGTGCTGGCCAGTCGCGCTGCTCGTTATGGGATGAGCGTCGAGGCCTATCGTAAGAGCAATTTACTGCATCAGGAAATCACTTCCAACGACGTTGCAGCTATGGTCTGTGCTATGGCAGGTGCAACTTTCCGTTGTACTACCGGTGCCCAGGTGCCGGTTGATGGCGGCACCGAACGGATCGTGTGAGACACTAAGGCAGGAGCGTTACTATTTGCAGGCCAGTCTATTGTCGCCTGGCCACGCAACATGAGGAGGAGGGGCTTGCGTAAAACCATAAGGCGATTTGAAAAAATGCTGGAGCCTGCCGGAATCCAGTTGAATGGTCCGAACGCCTGGGATGTACAGGTGCACGATAACGCTCTTTTTCCGCGATTGGTGCGTGATGGAACACTGGGGCTGGGTGAAGCATACATGGATGGGTGGTGGGATTGCCCGGCTCTGGATGAGATGATCAATCGCGCATTTCGTGCTGGCCTGGAAGATGCGGTGCGTAACAATTCCCGGTTTTTACTGTATTTGCTTGGCTGCCGTCTACTCAATCGTCAAAGCCGCGCTAGGGCGTTTCAGGTCGGAGAGCAGCACTATGATATTGGTAACAATGTTTTTGAGAGCATGCTGGATCCTTACATGAATTACAGTTGCGGCTATTGGGATTCAGCTGGGAATCTTGAGCAGGCACAGATCGCCAAGATGCGGATGATCTGCACCAAATTAAAACTTGAACCCGGCATGCAGGTACTGGATCTGGGCTGCGGTTGGGGCGGGCTTTCTCACTGGATGGCTGAGCATCATGGTGTCGATGTGACGGGAGTTACCGTTTCTAAAGAACAGGCACAACTGGCCAGGGAGCGT
>Ga0206683_10002546_pt1 | contig 12257 bp, 12 predicted proteins | sample M280m12015metaG_FD_155483 | JGI IMG/M metagenome (GOLD analysis project Ga0206683, IMG submission 155483) | Ammonia-oxidizing marine archaeal communities from Monterey Bay, California, United States - M2 80m 12015 | ecosystem: Environmental > Aquatic > Marine > Intertidal zone | place: USA...
ACATCAGTTCCTCAAATTTGGTTTGACGATTCTCATATAGGTGGATGCGATGATCTTTACGCGCTTCATGATGCAGGAAGTTTGTCTAAAGCTTTGAGTTAAGCTTGCTGGGTGTAGTTTTCTAATGACAATTCATCAAATATTTTTAGTAAAAGGGATGATTGGTTTATAGAGCAAATTCAAATTTATTTAAAAAAAGCATTTCTGGATATTCCAAAGCTTGATAGAGACAAAATTGTGGCATTTTTTGATTTCATATGTAGCAAATGTTGCAATAAATTTACTTGGATATATTATGCCTATTAATCGTGATATGTTTATTAATCGTCATTTGATCCTATTGCAACGATTGAAAAAAAAGTGCTAAAACGGAAATTATTCCCAGGATTTAACTTAAAACATAAAGCATTAGCTTATTTAGTTAATGTCTAGTGTTTTTATATTGCTTAGTTATATCTAAATGACGAATAACGTTAAACCTTCAATAAGAAACCAATTAACCAAAATATTAGATTCCAAGATAGTCCTCCTAGATGGGGCAATGGGAACTTCGATTCAAGCATATAATTTGCAAGAAAAAGACTTTAGAGGTGACCGATTTGCTAATTGGTCTATAGATCTAAAAGGGAACAATGATCTATTAAGCATTACTCAGCCAAAAATTATAGAAGGTATCCATAAAGAGTTTTTGGAAGCCGGGGCGCACATCATTGAAACAAACACATTTAACTCAAATGGTCCCTCAATGGCTGACTATGAAATGGAAAGCCTTGTACATGAACTTAATTTTTCTGCTGCAGAAATTGCTCGTAAAAGTGTTAATAAGTTTAAAGAAAAGAATTCTAGGGAAGTTTTTGTTGCAGGAGTTTTGGGGCCGACAAATAGAACATGCTCTTTAAGCCCAGATGTTGAAGATCCTTCTTTTAGAAATATTAATTTTGATCAATTAGTTGAAACATTCAAAGTAGCTACTTCAGCTTTATTGGATGGCGGAGCCGATTTAATAATGGTTGAAACAATCTTCGATACGCTTAATTCAAAAGCGGCTCTGTTTGCCATAGATTTAGTCTCTGAAGAGCGAAATATTGATATCCCAATTATGATTTCAGGAACTATTACAGACGCATCGGGCAGAACGTTATCGGGTCAAACGACTACCGCATTTTGGCATTCTGTTCGACATGCTAAACCTATATCGATTGGGTTGAACTGTGCTTTAGGAGCATCTGAGCTTAGACCGTTTTTGCAAAAGCTCTCTCAAATTGCTGATTGTTATGTCAGCGTTCATCCTAATGCAGGATTGCCCAATCAATTTGGTGAGTATGATCAGACACCATCTGAGATGGCCAAAATTCTTAAAGAGTTTGGTGAAGAGGGATTGTATAACATTGTTGGAGGTTGTTGCGGAACAACGGCCGAGCATATTGAATTAATTAAAAATTTTGTAAATGACTTAACTCCAAGAGATATACCAGCACCTCGAAATTCAATGCTTTTAAGCGGGTTAGAGCCCTTAGAAATTAAGGAAGATAACCTTTTTATAAATATCGGCGAACGAACAAATGTTACTGGCTCAGGTATTTTTAGAAAACTCATCGAGTCTAATGATTACGAGGCTGCTATTCAGGTTGCTAGGCAACAGGTCGAAAATGGTGCTCAGATGATTGATATCAACATGGATGAAGGTATGTTGGATTCTAAGTCAGCAATGATCAAGTTTTTAAATTTGATTGCTGGAGAGCCAGATATTTCAAGAGTCCCCATAATGATTGATTCAAGCAAATGGGAAATTATAGAAGAAGGCCTAAAATGCGTACAAGGAAAAGCAGTGGTGAATTCAATTTCCATGAAAGAGGGCGAGAAACAGTTTATTGAACAGGCAAAGTTAGTTAAAAGGTATGGGGCAGCTGTTGTTGTTATGGCATTTGATGAAGAGGGGCAGGCAGACACTCTTCGCAGAAAAGTAGAAATTTGCAAGCGTGCTTATGCTATTTTGACTGAAAAGGTTGGTTTAGATCCTCATGATATTATTTTTGATCCAAATATTTTTGCAGTCGCAACAGGCATAGAAGAACATAATGAATATGGCATATCATTCATACAAGCTTGCAAAGAAATAAAAAAAACTTGTCCCGGTGTATCTTTATCAGGCGGTCTTTCAAATGTGTCTTTTAGCTTTCGAGGTAACAATGTTCTTCGCGAGGCTATGCACTCTGTCTTTTTATATCATTCAATAAAAAATGGTTTAACAATGGCAATTGTTAATGCCGGGCAACTTGCTATTTATGACGACTTACCAGCGGAGCTTAAAGAGGCTGTTGAGGATGTCATTTTAAATCGAAGAGAAGATTCAACAGAACGCTTATTAAATTTAGCACCTAAATATGCAAGTGATGAGAGTGCATCCAAGAGCATTTTAAATCAAGATTGGAGAAGTCTTGACGTAAATGAAAGACTAAATCACTCTTTGGTTAGTGGCGTAGACACCTTTGTGATTGAGGATGTTGAAGAAGCCAGGCTATCTGTAGAAAAACCACTTGAAGTAATCGAAGGTCCATTGATGGATGGTATGAATAAGGTCGGAGATTTATTCGGAGCCGGTAAAATGTTTTTACCTCAGGTTATAAAATCTGCTCGAGTTATGAAGAAAGCAGTTGCGTATTTAGTTCCATTTATTGAGGAAGAAAAAGGCGGCGGGGAGATGCAAAGCAATGGCAAGATGGTCATTGCCACGGTAAAAGGCGATGTGCATGACATAGGCAAAAATATCGTTGGTGTTGTTTTGCAATGCAATAATTTTGAAGTTATAGACTTAGGCGTAATGGTCCCTACTCAAAAGATTTTAGATGTTGCAGAAAAGGAAGGCTGTGATCTGATAGGCCTATCAGGTTTAATTACTCCTTCGCTTGACGAGATGGTTGGAGTTGCAAAAGAAATGGAGCGAAGAAAGCTCTCAATTCCTTTATTAATTGGAGGAGCAACCACAAGCCCTGCTCACACCTCAGTAAAAATTGATCCTTCATACAGCGGCACGGTAGTTTATGTAAAAGATGCATCAAGGGCCGTTCGTGTAGCTCAAAGATTAATGGTTGGGCATGATGAATATGCAAAAGAGCTAGCTGCAGCTCATACAAACAAGCGAGAAGCATATGCCTCTAGGGCTCAATCACCGCTTAGACCATTTCCAGAAGCACAATCTCGAAAACCAGCTATAGACATGTCCCTTAAACCGGCTGCACCACTAAAGCTTGGAATAACCGAGCTTAATCCAAGCCTAGAAGAGCTTCATGAATTTATAGATTGGATGCCATATTTTAATGCCTGGGAATTTAGCGGCCGCTTTCCTGACATCCTATCCGATCCTGTAAAAGGCCCTGAAGCTCGTAAATTGTGGGATGAAACCCAGTTAATTCTAGAGAAACTTATAAATGAAAAATGGTTGCAGCCCAAAGGCGTAATAGGTTTATTTCATGCTAGATCAATTGGAGATGCTATTGCTGTTCTGAGAAAAGATGGAACTAATGAAGAGTTATTATTGCATTGTTTGCGTCAACAGAAATCTCGCGAAGATTTAGATTCAAACTCCTTGGCAGACTTTGTTGACGACAAAGATGATTATATTGGAGCATTTGCTGTAACGGCAGGTCATGGAATAGATGAGCACATTGAGCGTTTTGAGGCAGAGCTCGATGATTATAATTCCATTATTTTAAAAGCTTTAGCCGATCGTTTTGCTGAAGCTTTTGCAGAATGGGCTCACAAAAGAGTTCGCTGTGAATTGTGGGGATATTCTGTAGAAGAAGATCTTAATAATGAAGAACTTATTAGAGAAAAATATCAGGGCATCCGCCCTGCTCCAGGCTACCCTTCTTGTCCAGATCATCGCTTGAAGTTAGATATTTGGGAGTTACTTGAAGTTAAGAAAAACATAAATTTAACTCTTACAGAGTCTTTAGCAATGTGGCCTACCGCTAGCGTGAGCGGCTTATATTTCGCTCATCCCCAGTCTCATTACTTTCAACTAGGCAGAATCGATAAAGATCAGGTTGAAGAGTACTCCAATTCCAGAGATGAGAGCATGGATGAAAATGAGAACTGGCTTGCCCCAGTTCTTGGTTATTAGCAAATCAACAAAGCAAAGAATCTTTAAAAAACATGTCAAAGCATGAAGGAGATTAAATTGAAAAGCTTTTATGGTATTTGTTGTATTGCTTTATTATTTTTTTCAAAAATACTAAATGCGCAAAGTTCAATAAATGAGATTGAAGAAGTTGTGGTAAATGCGTCCTTAGTTCCCATTAACTCAGAGCGTTCTGCAAATGCTATTTCTATTATTGATTATGAACAAATTAAAAATAGAGCCGTATCGAGTATCAGCGATCTTCTTCGCAATGTCCCAGGATTGGCTGTAAGCAAAAGTGGCGTTCAGGGCTCTCAAACTCAAATTAGAGTTAGAGGCAGTGAGGCAAACCACTTGCTAGTTCTAATAGATGGGATCGAGGCTAATAATCCCGCGCAAGGCGATGAACTAAATTGGGGCACCTTGGCTTCATCTGATATTGAAAGAATAGAGGTTATCAGGGGCCCTCAAAGCTCAATGTTTGGCAGCGATGCTTTGTCTGGAGTTATAAATATTATTACTAAAAGCGCAAGTAGCCCCAAGAGCCTAAGAATATTTTCAGAGAAAGGTAGTCTTGATACTCAAAATACTGGAGCTAGCATTGGCTTTCGAAATGATAGCTTTGATGCACGACTCGGATTAAGTCAGATCAAGACAGATGGAGATAACATTTCTCGTATCGGAAATGAAAAAGATGGATATGAAAATAAAAATCTAACAGTTAAATCAGGCTGGCGGATTAATGAAAAACTAAAAACTTCCTTTTCAGCAAGACGCTCTGATGGAATGAATGAGTATGACTCAGATGTTGATTTTGACGGTTTGGTTGATGATCAAGATAAAGTGACAAAATTTGAAAACTCCATAATAGGACTGAAAGTAGATTATTTAGATCCAGAAAAGAAATGGCAACATCATGCCTCTTTTGCGCAATCAACAAATGATAACAAGGATTTTCAAGACGGCTTGTTAGGAACAGAAACAGCTTCAACCAAAGATCAAATAAGATTTATAAGTTCATTGTATTGGGGCAAATTTGCACAAAGGATGTCTATTTTAACAGAGTATGAAAATGAAAAATTTAAACAGCGTGGCCCAATTAATGATTATGGAGTTTATGGAATATTTGATCCGAATCAGGACCAAAAAAGAATAACAAATAGTATCGCTATCGAATATCGAGCTGATGTTTTAGACAACATTACTTTAGCAGCAAGCACGCGTCGAGATGATAACTCTGAATTTAAGAATTCAAATACTTTTAGGTTTGAAATAATCTATAATTTGAGTAACCAAGCTAGATTAAGAAGCGCTTATGGCACAGCAATTAAAAATCCTACGTTCACAGAGCGATTTGGTTTTTACACAAATTTTATCGGTAATCAATTTTTGCAACCAGAAAAATCAACCAATTGGGAAATAGGGCTTGATAAGAAATTTTTTAATGGCAACATAAATCTGTCAGTAACACTCTTTAATTCAGAGCTTGAAAATGAAATAGATGGAAACGTCTTTGATCCAATGACATTTGGGTATACAGCAGCAAACAAATCTAGGCTTAGCAAAAGAAATGGGCTTGAGATTAATTCGCTTGGCAAACTTAGCAAAAATATAACCATAAGTGGCTCATATACCTTCACTGATTCACAAGAACTTGATGCAAGCGGAGCATATCAAAATGAAATCAGACGCCCGCGTCACATATCAAGCTTAAACTTGTCATGGCAGCAAAGTGATGATTTAAATATCAATACAAACTTCCAATATAACGGCTCTCAAACAGATATTGTTTATCCGAGCAATTTAAAGCTAGCCGAATTCATATTAGTCAACGTAAGTGCAACCTTTAATATCAGCAAAAAATTAGATGCATATTTGCGTCTAGAAAATTTATTTGATGAAAGTTATGAAGAAATTTTCGGTTATCAGACGCTTGGTTTTGGTGCTCATATGGGACTTAGATACAGATTATAATTTTTAACAAACTAAAACTAATTCAGGCAGTAAATTTGAATACATATTAAATGAGTAAGAAAAACCATAACAAAAGAATAGATAATCTTCATAAGAAAAAAATGAAAAAACTTAAGGAGAATATTGATACCTCAATCAATGCAGCAAATACTGAAAGAGGTGTAGGAATTTTATTAACGGGTAACGGCAAGGGAAAATCAACCTCTGCTTTTGGAATGGTTATGAGGTCATTGGGCCACAACCAAAAAGTGGGTGTTATTCAATTTATTAAAGGACAACAATTATCTGGCGAGGAAACCTACCTTCGTGATAAATGTCCTCATGTAACTTTTCATCAAATGAACACTGGTTTCACGTGGGAAACGCAAGATCGTTCTATTGATATTGCTGCGGCTGAGGAAACTTGGTCCAAGGCAGAAAAAATGCTTCAAGATGAACGTTATCATTTGGTTATTCTAGATGAGCTTACTTATATGCTAAGTTTTAAATATCTTGATGAAGGTAAGATTATTAATTCTCTTAAGAATCGCCCCATCAGTCAGTCAGTGGTTGTGACAGGGCGAGGAGGAGGATCAGCTTTAGTAGACTGGGCCGATACTGTATCTGAAATTAAAGAAACAAAGCATGCATACAATCAAGGTATCATGGCTCGAAAAGGTGTTGATCTATAAAAGGGCACTATTAGTATGAAGAAATATTTTGTTTAATAAGGCCTAACAAGGAGTGGAAATGTTAAAAAACATAATTTTATTAATTTTATTAATAGTAGCGAGCAGGTTCATCGGTCTTCCGGCAAATTTTTCACCCTTGCTAGCATTGGCAGTTTTTATGCCAAGACTTACAGATGATCTCCGCATTCAATATCTTCTTCCGGTAACTATAGTTGCAGTTACAAACTTATTCTTAGAGCCTGTGGACTTCATTATCTTAGCTACTATGCTTTTGGTATTTGCCATTACTCCGACTGTAAGTCGAATCAGCACTAGTTTATTTTGGGGCGCCCTAAGTGCCGTCTTTATATGGCATATCGTGGTCAACGGGGCTGTATGGATTACAAATGGTGGTTCTATTATCGATACGTATATTGCCGCTATTCCATTTGATCTAAAATTGGGAATTAGTACAGGGCTTTATGTTGCTATGTTTTATAGCGCTGAAAGACTCTGGATGAGTTACTCAAAACCAGATAAATGGGAGCATCTGTGAAAGAGACAAAACCAATATCAATTGTTCTCTTTCAAAAAAAATATAAAGTTCTATCACCGTGGAATAGATAAAGGTGTCTAAATATTTACTAATACCCTTATTTATTTTAAGCAGCAATTTGTTTGCGCTTCCACCCGTTAAGGATGTTTTGACTGCCGATGACCATAGTGTTGCGATTGATGCTCTATTAGATGGCCTTCACCAGGACGCGCACGAAGGGAATTTTCAGACCTACTTTGCCCGCTACACCTCGGATGCTGTCTTTTTGGGAACAGATAAAACTGAACGTTGGACCATAGAGGAATTCAAAGCCTATGCCGAACCGGCATTTGCAGACGGTCACGGTTGGACCTACTCAGTAGTAGAGCGTAACTGGGAAGGGGGTGGCAATACACACTGGTTTGATGAAATTCTGTTCAATGAAAAGTTAGGACATTGCAGAGGAACCGGCGTCGTCCATCTGATCAACGGCGAATGGAAAATAGCCCACTACGCCTTGACCATGCTTGTCCCCAATTCCATCGCTGCAGACATAGGTTCAAAGACCCAGGAAGCTGACAAACAAGAAATCGTAAAATGAGAAACCTTACTAAGACCCTCTGAGCTTATAGATTGCGATTAAATTTATAGTCATAACGCACTCTTTATCTTCTTCATCAAATAAATTAACCCCGACATCCACAAATTCGTGACCTTTCTTTTCAAAAACTGAATTAACTTGCATCTCAGCTATTAAAGGAGTGCCATACGGCACAGCTCTGTAATTTTGAGATATTGTTTGAACGTGGACCCAAGGATTCATGTATGCATTTCCCGATAGCGCCCAGTTTGAACAACCCAATAAAAAGCATAGATTGGAAAACCCACCCTCTTTTGGTTGAAGTAAATCAGGTAAATCGCTTGCATCTTTCAAGTAAATTAAAGGATCCTCGCCTCCCCACTTAAACTTAAACGCCTTGCAGCCATTAGATTTTAATTCACTCCAAACCTCTTTAGTTGCACGAGGCGGTGTAAAATCTTCTTCAACAAGCTTATCTGTTCTCAACGCAGGGGGCTTGGGCAAGTTCTTTGTTATTGCTATTTCAGCATTTGCACTTACCACTCCATTACGTCTGATTAGAGTTGTGTGAGCATGAGTCTCGTCAACTATATTTGATTTTACTTCGAATAATTCTTCATCATATAAAGGAGAGGTTATGTGGCAATTTGCGTAGCCACTATCGAGCCACTCTTTGCCCCATAAGTCTATTAAAGGGTGAACAAGGTAAGCAGATATGGTTACTCCTGGAACTAGACCGCCCTCAAAACCATACTCTTTGGCTAGCTCGTCACCGTGAATTCTATTTTGAGAATCTGGTGCAGTATTCAATGCCGTTGCTGACCAGGTATTCACATCTTCCATAATTTATCCATTTTAATTATCTGTTTTGTTCTATTCCACTATAACGGAGTATTCTTGACCTGCCCAAACCTTAACATCTACATTTAATCTATAGCTACAATAGATATTGGAATGACGCTGAAGTTAACTGATGGATTCTCTTTCATTAGTCGAGACGAACTTTTCACTTCAATGACAAGGTCTGTGTCGGTTTCATAGAGATATTTTTTTTTATTAGCTGGAATTTCGATGGTAGCAGGTTGATCGAATCGAAACTTGAGAGACCTCATCTTAGGTGCGAATAAATACATAGCACCCGCCAGCTTTTTGGTAACTTTATTGATATCTTCGATTAGAAAAAACAAATCCCTATATGGCATTTCTGTTGATGATGGAGATTTAATATGGGCATTGAAATTCAGCACCAATGCTTCTTTATCTTGATTCAATCGCAGCGCGAGTTGCTTTGCACGCGCTTCTTCGAATAACGGAAGCTTAATACTTCCGTTCGTTGTATCAATGAGGATCTCTTTAAGTATCTGGTCACCCTCTACGATCCAAATTTTGATTTCATCGTACGAAATCTCTTTGCTCAATATCTCTAGCTTGAACCGACCGTCTATCAGCGGCGATTTTGACTGGCTGACCGCACTTTGAACAGTATTAATTTCTTCATATTCAATTTCACGACCTTCTGATGCTGTAGATTGAGCTGCAACTATTACTAACAATAATCCTAAGAGTAGTTTATGCATTGTTTTTTAAAGACCGACATCATATAAAAAAGTTCAATTATTTATTCAATTGATGATCTTATAATTTTTAAATCTTTTGTTAGCACGCTGCCAATTGCCGTGTGAGATAAATTATCTCTCTCAATACCAACTATCTGAGCTATCTTAGTTGCTGCATATATTCCTGTGCAGTGTCCTCCCATAAATTTAACCATTCCATTGTTTTTAAACCAATTCGCGGTTTCGCTTATAGTTGTATCGTTTGCATTGAATAAATGAAATCCACCAATGGCACCATAAACAGGAAGATTTTTTATACTTTGAAGTTTTTTTGCGGTATTTATTATTCCGGAATGGCCGCATCCTGACATCATTACCCATCCCTTATTGGTCAACATTCCAACCGATTGATCATCTAAAATAATATCAGGAATGGTTAGATCTTTATCTATATATAAGCCTTGCGGACCATTATAAGTCTCTACTGACCTCTCAACTGTTCCAGTGGCAAATATATTTTTAGCAATTTCTCTGTGAGAATCTAAAATAATGAACGAAATACCTTCCGTTTCTGCATCTTCTTTGAACTTTATAGAGTCGGAATAATTACCGGGGCCTATTTTTGTACCGTCTTTGGCGTATCTTTGATCAAAAAAACCTCTGGCGACATAAACCTTGCTGAAGGCATTTGGGTTTTTAGATCTATAAGCCTTTCTAAGCTTTATCAGTCCTCCTGTGTGGTCACTGTGATAATGACTTAAGATGACTCTATTAACTTTTGATAGGTCTTTTTTTAAAATTTTTGCGTTATGAAGGACTGTATCTTCATGAAAGCCCGTATCAAATAATATTGACTCTTGTTCGCTCTCATATAAAGCAGAAAAGCTCCACTCACCAAATCCGCCATAATTAGATATGTTTGTGGCTAAAACTGTAATTTCATAATCTACAAATTCAACATCTGCTCTGGGGGAACTAATATTAAGTGAGATTAAGATTAAGAAGACTATAAATTTAAATTTAGACACCTTTATTAGCTCCACTGTAACTGTTTAAGCTTAGGCAATGGTCACTCCTCCTTGTAATCTTCTTCAAGAATACCTTTTTCTTTCAAACTCTTCGTTAACCTTTCCAAACGGACTAATGCAACAACCCCTAGCATTCCGAACACAAACCCCATTACTGCCAGCCCTTCCATAACGTCCTCCTTTAAATTTACTGCTTCCCTTTGGTCGATCAAATAATTATATAACATTTTATAATGTAACCTTTACTTCCCACTAAAATAATGTTAAGTTTACGTTACATTATAACAAGGAGAGGCTAATGAGCTACGCTGAAAACAATAAAAGAAATTTAATAATGTATCTGGGGCTTGGATTAAGTCTATTTGGTGTTGTGTTGTATGACCCCTTAGGGTTTTTATTTACTGGCATGGGTTTGGCTGTTATTGCAGCTGGATTGAGCTGTATGTTTGCAGGCTACATCTATCTAAATGAAAGCGAAAAAATAAATAAAGCGGTTGATCGCTTTGAAAGGAAATAGGAAAAATTATGGAAATAATAATACCTCTTGCGGGAATCTCTGTTGGGATCATTGTGCCTTTGGCAGTCTTCTACTGGCAGTATTATGAAACTAAACATAAAAATGAAACCATTTTAGAAATATCAAAAACCCTGGATGACCCAATTAAGCTTGAACGTTTATTAAGTATTTTTGATGAGAGAAAAAAACAGCCTGCTGACTATCGCCGAGGTGGTCTAATAACAATTTTTGTAGGTGTTGGAATTTATTTTCTAGGTCTCTTCTCTATGGGGTCATTTTTTGAGGGAGTTGGCTTATTAGTAGGCTTCATAGGAATGGGCACTATGGCCGCTGGTTACATATATCCAAATACTGGTGAAGAAATAACTAAGGTGGTTGAAGATTTTGAAGAGAAATAAGGAGATCAACAGGACGATCAATGGGCAAACACCACCAAAACCTTTTAAACAATCTAGAAGAGCTAAGAAAGTCTGCTGCATTAACGCAACAAGAACTTTCTGAAAGTGCGGAGGTTTCTAGAAAAAGCATCAATGCAATTGAAAACGGCATTTATGTACCTTCTACTGTTCTCTCGTTAAAAATTGCTAAAACCCTTGGTTGTAAGGTAGAGGATTTATTTAAATTACCTAACAATTAATCGGGCCAACTATATTGAGAAGAGTAGTTCGCTCTTAAAACCAATCAGCCATGGTGGAGTAATGAAGAAAAGTGGTTACACTAAAGAATGAGGCTGTATAAAATCAATTCAATATGATAGAACACAAATTTAAATCTGGCGACGAAGGGGTAATAGCCTATAAATCCTCTAACCCATTTGAGTTTTTTCATATTCTTAATTCCAAAGAATGTGAAGAGCAAGATGTGTTTGGAACCCTTATTTTCCCTGAAGAGAAAAAAGAAAAATACCCTTTGGTTATTTGTATGCATGGAAGCTTGGGTTGGAGAGGGCATCATCATGAACATGCAGTAAATTTTTTAAATAATGGTTTCGCTATTTTTAGAGTAAGTAGTTTTGATGCTAGGCAAGTTTTTTCTATTGTTGAAGATCAAATGCAGGTGACTTTAGCGACAGTGCTTACTGATTGTTTTAATGCTTTAAAGATTTTAGCCAAACACCCCGACATTGATTCTTCAAAAATTTTTATAACTGGATGGAGCCTCGGTGGTAGTACTGCTATCTATTCTGCTTGGGAGCCGTTAGCGGAAAAACTAGCCCCTGCTGGAGAAAGGTTTGCAGGGCATTTAGCCTTTTACCCGGGCGCCTTTATGTGGCCAAAGGAAATGAGATGGAATAAAT
>Ga0206683_10002548_pt1 | contig 12251 bp, 7 predicted proteins | sample M280m12015metaG_FD_155483 | JGI IMG/M metagenome (GOLD analysis project Ga0206683, IMG submission 155483) | Ammonia-oxidizing marine archaeal communities from Monterey Bay, California, United States - M2 80m 12015 | ecosystem: Environmental > Aquatic > Marine > Intertidal zone | place: USA...
GGAGGAAGTCACGATCGTATATCTTCGTGGCCCCGAGGCTATGAAGGCCAGTATCGTCGAGCAAGAGTTTGCAAAGATCCGGGGTGTTTCTATTCGTTATTGGGCCCAGCCGGCCGCTGTGATCCTTGCGGATGGCCAGGCAAACGGTGTGGAGTTCGAGGCCACGGGAGGATCCGCAACGGGTGAGCGCTTTGTGGTGCCTGCGGATATGGTGTTGAAGGCGATTGGCCAGGGGTCACATCTCCAGCGGCCGGAACAACCCGAACGTTTTGAGCTTGAGGATGGCCGATTGGTGGTGGATGAGCAGCGACAGACATCTTGTCCGGGAATCTGGGCCGGAGGAGACTGCGTTGCCGGGGGCGATGACCTGACCGTAAGCGCCGTACAGGACGGTAAAGTGGCCGCCAATGCGATTCACCAGGTGCTGACGACCTAGACCATAACGGGAAACGCGATTAGAAAAAGGTTTAAGCGAAAGGCGAACAGGATAACGTTAGGTAAGACAAAGAAGAGGAGCGACCGATGAGCGATCTCAAAAGCAATTTTGTAGGGATCGAATCCCCGAATCCATTTTGGCTGGCTTCCGCGCCACCTACGGATAAAGCGTACAACGTCAACCGGGCGTTTGAGGCCGGCTGGGGGGGTGTGGTGTGGAAGACACTTGGGGAAGACGGCCCGCCGATTGTGAATGTCAATGGACCGCGATACGAAGCATTACATGGCAAGGATCGGAGTGTAATTGGATTCAACAACATCGAACTCATCACGGATCGACCTTTGCAGGTGAATCTTCACGAGATCGCACAGGTCAAAAAGGACTGGCCTGATCGCGCGCTGGTGGTTTCTCTGATGGTGCCCTGTCAAGAATCGTCCTGGAAATCGGTCTTGGCACAGGTGGAAGATACCGGGGCGGACGGCCTCGAACTTAATTTCGGCTGTCCACACGGCATGTCGGAGCGCGGAATGGGTGCGGCAGTGGGGCAGGTGCCCGAGTATGTCGAGATGGTAACCGCCTGGTGCAAGCATTACTCCCGGCTGCCGGTCATCGTTAAACTGACCCCGAATGTAACCAGTATTCGCCAGCCAGCGCGGGCCGCTAAGAAAGGGGGCGCTGATGCGGTATCACTGATCAACACGATCAACTCGGTCATGTCGGTGGATCTGGATTCGCTGAGCATCAATCCGACGATTGACACGATGGGCACGCATGGCGGGTACTGCGGCCCAGCAGTGAAGCCGATTGCTCTGCACATGGTCTCCGATCTGGCTCGGGATCCGGAGTGTGAAGGACTACCCATTTCAGCCATTGGCGGTATTGGCAATTGGCGCGATGCGGCAGAGTTTCTACTCATGGGGGCGGGCAATGTTCAGGTCTGTACCGCGGCGATGACCCACGGATTCAAGATCGTCGATGACATGATCGATGGTATGAGTCGATTTATGGAAGAGAAAGGTTTTGCTTCGGTAGGGGATACCGTTGGGCGCGCGATTCCCTCGCTGACGGACTGGCAGCACCTCAATCTCAATTACACTGTGAAAGCGCAGATTGATCAGAATCTGTGCATCAAATGCGGTCGTTGTCATATTGTCTGTGAGGACACTTCCCATCAGGCTATCTATGCTCGGAATAACGGAGAGCGTCGCTACGAAGTCAACGAGGAGGAATGCGTCGGCTGCAATCTTTGTGTGACCGTTTGTCCAGTGGAGAACTGCTTGACCCTACGTAGCCTGGAGAACGAGGTTGATACCCGGACCGGGCAGATGGTCGATTCGGGAAAGAAACTTCAATGGACCGCGCATCCGAACAATCCCATGGCGACTGCTGACCCCTGACCGCCAGCGCGATCAGCACGACAGCGTTTAATCAAATAGAAACCGAAAACAACAAGGAGCAGACATGGCACAGCAACAACAGTTCGTTGATCGGGACGCGGCCCATCTAGTGCATCCTTTGCACAACCCGGCCGCGCATGCTTCGGCCCGGGTATGGGCAGGGGGAGAAGGAGCCTACCTGGTGGATGTTGACGGGAATCGTTTTATTGATTGCCTCTCGGGACTCTGGAACAACACCGCAGGAAACGGTCGGCATGAATTGGCGGATGCGGCGTCCAAGCAGATGCGGGAAATGGGTTTTGCCTCAGGCTATGCCGGGAGCACCAATCCGCGGGCGATCGAACTCGCCGAACGTCTGGCGAATGTTACCTATCCGAATATCAATCATTTCTATCTGACCTCCGGTGGCGGGGAGTCAACCGACAGCAACATCAAGATGGCCCGATATTACTGGAAGGTTCAGGGCAAACCTGAAAAAACCAAGGTGATCTCCCGAATCTGGGGGTATCACGGGGTGACCTTTGCGGCGATGTGTGCGACCGGAATTGCGCCGTACTGGGGAATGTTTGAGCCGAGAATTCCAGGGTTTGTTCATATCCCGAGCCCTTACCCCTACTTGTATGAAGCACCCGAGGGGGCCGAAAGCCAGGGTATTGCGGCCGCCAATGAACTTGAGAAAATGATTCTGGAGGAAGGCCCTGATACGGTTGCTATGTTCATTGCCGAACCCGTCCAGGGTGCTGGGGGTGTGATCGTTCCTCAGGATGATTATTTCCCTCGTATCCGGGAGATCTGCGACCAGTATGATGTGCTGTTGGTATCGGATGAAGTGATCACGGGCTTTGGCCGAACCGGAAAAATGTTTGGCCTCGAGCACTGGGGTGTTCAACCCGACCTGATCCAGTTTGCCAAAGCTGTCACCTCGGGATATTTCCCTCTGGGCGGTATTGGAATCAGCGATGAGATCGCCGACGTGATGAACCAGAGCGGTTCCCCGTGGATGCACGCCTATACCTATAGCTCCCATCCGGTCGGGTGCGCGGTTGCGTTGGCAATGCTCGATATTATCGAACGTGAACAGTTCGTTGAGCAGGCCCGAACCAAGGGACAACGACTGCTCGTAAAACTTAAAGATGCCCTTGCAGATCATCCGCATGTCGGAGATGTGCGCGGGTTAGGCATGATGTGCGGGGTTGAGTTCGTCAAGGACAAGGCCACCAAGACCCCATTCGACGCGGGCGACGCCGTTGGCCCGCGAATTCACAATGAAACCGTTAACCGGGGTATGTTCTCTCGGGTGCGCGGAGACGTTTACTGTGTTGCTCCGCCGATCGTGACGGAGGAAGAGACCCTTGACCAGATTCCCGAGATTCTGGCTGATGCCACCCGGGCTGTGCTCGGTTAGCCGAATGAGTTAAGGATAGTGCGCCCGGTCAAGGACCGGGTCGCGGCCTCGTATACATCCGACGCATTGACTCTGGTAAGTCGTCGATCACTTTGCCATCCTCTGAGCCTGTAGGCTAGTGAGGAAAGGGAATCGTGCAGGATGTCTGACAACCCGGAGAGTACCCGGTCGGCTCGCGGTAGCCGCAAGCGGGCCCGGGAGGATCGCAAAGCCGCCCGTGCTGCGTCTGCCCGGGTGTCGCAATTGCCGTTCGGTCCTCTGGTTAATAACTATCCCCCACTGAGCCCTCTGACCGGGGAACAACTAGAGATCGTTCACGACGCATCGCTGGAACTTCTCCGCGATGGCGGGATCGAGGTGATGAGCGAGAGGGTGAGAACCGCCTTTGAGCGTGAAGGTGCTACGTTGGACCGGGATCGGGATATTGTGCGCACTGATCCCGAGATGATTCTTGAACTGGTGGCCCGTGCCCCCAGTACATTTACCCTAACACCGCGCAATGTTGATCATGCCCTGACGCTGGGGGGCAATCAGACCTATTTCGGGATGGTGTCCGGCCCCCCCAACGTACATGACCGGATCGACGGCCGTCGATCTGGAAACTTTGCCGACTACAAGAAACTACTGAACCTTGGGCAACACTTCAACGTGATTGCGCTCTTCGGGAACCAGACGGTGGCCACCACCGATCTGCCGGCTACGACTCGTCATCTCGACTGCTATCTCGCGAACCTTAGCCTGACCGACAAGGTGTTTTCCGCGATTCCGATCGGTGCTGGGCGAGTCAACGATGCAGCGCAGATGCTCGCGCTCGCCCGTGGTGTTAGTCTGGAGGAGATGCGGGCGCGCCCAGGTCTGATCGGCAATATCAACGTGAACTCGCCCAGAAAGCTGGACGAGGCGATGTCCGACGGGGCGCTGGCCCTTGCCGAGCTAGGTCAGGCGGTCATCGTGACGCCGTTCACCTTGTTAGGCGCAATGACGCCGGTAACCATGGCAGCAGGGCTGGTTCAGCAGAACGCGGAGGCCCTGTTTGGAATCGCGATGATCCAGTTGTTCTATCCCGGAAACCCCGTGGTTTACGGTGGTTTTACCTCCAACGTGGATATGCGCTCGGGAGCGCCTGCTTTTGGCACCCCGGAAAATGCTAAGGCTAATCTTGCCGGGGGCCAGTTGGCCAGACGCTACTGCCTACCGTACCGGACAAGTGCCTGCAACGCTTCGAATGTGGTGGATGCGCAGAGTACCTATGAGACTCAGATGGCGCTCTGGGGTGGCGTAATGGGCCATGGCAATGTTGTCTACCATGCTGCAGGCTGGTTGGAGGGGGGGCTCGTCGCGTCTTATGAGAAATTCATCCTAGATGTCGAGGTCTTACAGCATCTGGCTCACATGCTCTCGCCGATTGACTGCTCCCCGGATGAACTTGGCGTTGAAGCAATCCGGGATGTCGATCCGGGCGGACATTTCTTTGGTACTGAGCACACGATGGCCCGCTATGAGGATGCATTTTATGCGCCGCTGGTGAGTGATTGGCAGAACAGCGAGAACTGGCAGGCGGCCGGCAGCCAGGACGCGACTGCAAGGGCGACCCCCATCTGGCAGTCGATACTCGCAGAGCACGAACCACCTCCGCTTGACCCTGCTGTACGTGAGTCCCTTGAAGACTACGTTGCCCGTAGAAAAGTCGAGATCGGTACCGACGAACCCTGAAGTCGACCCTCACACCCCTTACGGGAACCCACCGGTTCTCCGATGCCAAACTTCACGGTCGCGGCACGGTCAGTCTATTAAGGTATCGATGACGGGACAGATCCGATCCGCGATCAGTTGTTGAGCCGCTTCATTGAGATGCACGCCATCCTCTTGAAACATTTCAGGATGAGAGAAGATGTCGGTGATAATCGAAGGAACAAAAGCGATGGCATAATCGGCGGCCAGTTTTGTATAGACTGAACGAAATGCGTCTCGATATGCGGGACCGTAGTTCGAGGGGATATCAATCCCGGTCAGAAGGACGTCGGCGCCCGCTTGCAGTGAGCGTTCGATCATCCCAGCGAGATTCTCGTAAATGACCGCCGGAGGATGGCCTCTAAGGCCGTCGTTACCCCCGATCTCAAGTATGACGACTCGGGGTCGATGTTCATCCAGTAGTCCAGGGAGATTGCGTGATGCTCCGGCCGTGGTTTCACCACTGATGGCAGCGTTAATGAACCGTACTTTCGAGCGCATGCGGTTCTGGGCAAGGCTGACCCAGTTCTTTTCGAAGGGGATGCCATAGCCGCTGGTGATGCTGTCACCGATGACGAGGACCGTGGGTAACGATGCCCTCGCTGAGGCCCCAACCAGCAGTAAAAAAAGGAGCAACAGAGCAGTGAAAGAACTTGTCTTGGAAGCCATTAACGTTTCCCGGGATGTGCTTGGGCCTGCAGGGCCGCTCACGATTCTAAAGGACGTCTCTCTCAAGGTCGGCAAAGGGGAAGCCCTGGCGGTTACTGGGCCCTCTGGTTCAGGAAAATCTACCCTGATTGCCCTCCTCGCAGGCCTCGACCAATCCAGCAGTGGCAAGATTATGCTTGCCGGCAGTGATCTGGACGTGCTCGATGAGGATGGTCGGGCGCGCCTGAGAGCGGGTCGGGTCGGGTTTGTCTTTCAGTCTTTTTATCTTATCGATACGCTCACGGCACTGGAGAACGTGATGTTGCCCCTGGAGTTGGCAGACCAAGACATGCCCCGCGAGAAAGCGATCGAATGGCTAGACAGAGTTGGGCTTGCTGACCGGCGGGATCACTATCCCCGGCAACTCTCGGGAGGAGAGCAGCAGCGGGTTGCGATCTCCCGTGCTTTTGCCATTGATCCGCAGATCCTTTTCGCTGATGAGCCTACCGGTAATCTTGATGATGCGGCGTCTGAGCAGGTTGCCGAACTTTTGTTTTCGCTGTGTGGCCGACGACAGGCCGCACTGGTGCTGGTGACCCACGACATGACATTGGCATCGCGCTGCGACAAGAACCTTCGCCTCGAGAAAGGTCGCGTGAGCGGAGCAGGCCAGTGAGGTTTTCTTTGCGCCACGGCAGCCGTCAGTTCTGGCGAGACTGGCGCTCCGGCGAAATGTTGGCCCTGGGGGGCGCACTCCTGACAGCAGTTGCCGCGGTGAGTGCCGTGGGTAGTTTCGCGGACCGGGTTGAAAGCGGTCTGGAACGCGGCGCGGGAGAGGTCATCGCATCGGACATCAAGCTGACTGCGCGACTGGAGATTGCCGAGCCATTTGAAGCCAAGGCTAAGTCGCTAGGGTTAGCGACAGCGCGGACAGCAACGTTCCCGACCGTTCTGTTTGTTGACGGCCAGACACTGCTCGCTTCGGTGAAAGGGGTCACCCCAGAGTATCCATTGCGCGGCACATTGGGCTTGCGACCGGAGTTGCATGTACCCGAGATGACTCGCTTGGCCCGTGGGCCAAAAAAGGGCGAGGCCTGGGTGGACAAGCGCCTGTTGACCACTTTGGGTTTGCGCCTGGGCGACCGTCTTGAGATCGGGAACATCTCGCTGATCCTCGATGCCGTGTTGGCATATGAACCTGATCGCGGTGGACAGTTTTTCAGTTTTAGCCCAAGAATCATGACGCACTACGCGGACATCAAAGACTCTGGCCTGCTTGGACCCTCTAGCCGAGCCACATTTGCGTTATTGGCAGCGGGACCCCCGGATGATGTTGTCGCGCTGCGTGATTTTGTAGAGGAGCAGGGGTCAAACGACATCAGGGTTGTGGATCTTGAATCCGCCCAGCGCCAGGTCGGAGCAACAGTGGGCGCGTCAACAGAATTCATTGGCCTGGCGTCTCTTGGAACACTTTTTATTGCTGGGATTGCGATCGCCGTGGCCTCGCGACGTTACGTCGAGCGGCGGCGAAAGCATGCGGCATTGCTTCGTTGCTTCGGCGCAAGCGGTCGAGTGGTTCTGCTGATACATATCCAGACGCTCGTTATGATGGGGGGTGTCTGGGGGTTTGTCGGGGCGGGTATCGGGTTCGCGGTTCAGGAACTAATGACACTGATGCTTGGCGAGGTCTTCTCGATAGGCACTGGCAAGTCAGGCATGGGGGCCGTGCTGATTAGCCTAATCCTCGGGCTGGCTTTATTGATCGGATTTTCTGTGCCGCAGTTGGCTCGACTAATGAGAGTTGCACCCATGGAGGTTCTCCGCCGGACAGACAGTCCTAGACGCGCGTTACAGGATGCGCTCTGGTATCTCGTCCCCGGAATCGTACTCCTGCTTCTGGCGGTTCAGCAGGCGGGTCGGAGCGAACTGGTGTTTTACGTATTGTTGGGAATCTTTGCGTCACTTGCGGGCATGATGGGGTTAAGCCTTGGCCTCATTGCGTTAATGAAGCATCTCGTGCGGGGGGCAGGCGTTTCGTGGCGCTTCGGTCTTGGGCGGCTTTATCGAGACCCCATCTCGACCACCTTTCAGATTTCAGCGATTGGATTGGGTTTGACCGTGCTGGTGACTCTCTCGTTGGTACGGGGCGAGTTGTTTGACAGCTGGGAATCCCGTGTGCCTGCAGGGTCTCCAAACTTTTTCCTGGCCAATGTTCAGGATTATGAAAAGGCGCAGGTGGGTGCGTTCTTTCAGGAGCGGCTCGGGGAAACCCCGGGGTTTACACCGATGGCGACAGGGCGGCTTGTCACGATAAACGGGAGGGTGCCGACGGCAGCTGATTATCCCGATCCACGGACGGCATCGCGAATCGAAGGGAACCTAAACTTTTCTTGGTCGGAGGAGCTCCCGCCGGACAATGCCCTTATTGCCGGCAGTTGGTGGCAGACCGGCAGTCGTGATCCGGTGGTGTCCCTCGCCAAAAGTTGGGCGGCGCCGTTGGGCGTAACGGTGGGTGACCGCATCGGCGTCCAGGTCGGCGCTCAGACTATTGATGCCCGGATTGCCAACCTTCGTGAGGTTCGCTGGGAAAGTTTTAATCCGAATTTCTTTGTGTTGTTCCCGCCAGGTGTGTTTGAAAACGCACCGCACACCTTCTTGAGTGCGGTGCGACTGGAAGAGAGTCGCCAGGATGCACTTGTCGCGTTAAGCAGGCAGTTTCCGACAGTAAACATAATTGATATCGGTGCGATCCTCGGTCAGGTGCGGCACTTGATCGAAGTGGTGGGAGTCGCATTGAATCTGGTGTTTGGCTTCACGCTGATTGCGGGGGCTGCGGTGCTCTTCGCGGTGATGCAGGCAAGTCACGACAGTCGAATTCGGGACGCGGCCGTGCTGAAGGTGCTCGGATGCAATCGCCCACGCCTTCTGCGCGCTCTGAACACTGAATTTTTCGTCATTGCGCTAGTCGCGGGTGTGGTGGCGGCCGGTGCCGCAAGCCTCACCGGCTGGCTGCTTGCGAGTCAGGTCTTTAATCTTGATTATGCGCCGGGACTACTGGTGATCGCGATTTCGATTCTGTTGAGCGTTGTGATAGTCTGGCTTGTCAGCCGGTCTGGCGTGGAGGCAGCATTGCGGTCACGGCCTCACGCAACCCTGCGGGCGCCTTGATCCACAATCCTGCAAGCGCGATGCCGAGCAGCAGCGAAACGCCAGAATATCTCCTCCTAAGTTATGAAGCATTCTTCATTTACCTTTCGCCGTCAACCCGCCTCAAAGCCAACCCTGCTGGATTACGCCTGGCGATGCTGGCGGTTGGCCATCATTGGCGCCCTGATAATGCCGACTTTGGCGTTTGCCCAAAGCGACTTTTCTAACGACATTATCAGTGGGGCCGAGAGCGATTCCGAGTCAAGCGACGCCACCCCGGTTACTTCCTCGGGGTTTGGGGTAGCGGTTCTTGATACCGGGGTGCAACTAGTTGGATCAATCACGCCCGGCGTGATGCTGCCGGGCAGTGCGAGTTTTGTGGGCGGCAATCCTCTTGTGGACTACGCGAATCAGGGAACGCACGGCACGGCGGTAGCGCAAATCATCCGAGCACTGTCTCCGGGCAGCAAAATTCTTTCCCTTCAGACTTCAACCGGAGGTCGGTCGTTGGCGGCAAGTGCCGCGGCACAGGCTTTGCGCACCGCGGCGGCAAATCCTGCGATCCGGGTAATCAATCATTCCAACGCAGCGCTGGCTATTGTGCCCTATGATGCCATTTTTGCGACGGCTCTCGCGGATCAAGTGGTGGTGATGGCCTCCGGTAATGACCGACTGCTAAAACCCAACGGCGATGCCCTTCATGCGCCGGGGCTTGGTGGCAAAGGGCTTATTGTCGGCGGCCTTGGACCAGACGGTGAGATGCTGGGTTTTAGTAATCGTGCAGGTGGGTATGCGCAACACTATGTCGTTGCGTGGGGTGCGTCGGAGTTTGCCAACTACTGGGGTACGTCATTTGCGACGCCCAGGGTGAGTGCGTTAGCGGCTGAGTTGCGGCAACGCTGGCCGGACCTCAGAGCCGAACAGGTGACAGATATTATCAAGCGCTCCTCGACCGACATGGGCTCCCCGGGCGTGGACGAAAAATATGGTTGGGGACGGATCAATTCGGTTCGCGCCTTCCAGCCGCTTGGCGCGTTGACGGCTCCGGTGGGGTCAACAACAACCGAGACGGAAGAGGAGCAGGCGCAGGCGGACCCGCCCGATGCGGACCTGCGAAGGCGGCGGCTGAGAATAGGGACACCGATTTTTGGCGCCCTGATGCGTGAACCAGCGTTGTTGAAGGTGCTGGCCCTGGACCGATATGGCCGCGACTTCAGTCTCAATCTTTCTGCGATGGTGAGCGGAGCGGATACCCAAAGCAGTATCCGCCGGATCGCCAGGGACTGGGCGGCGCGGGATAGGTCGTCCTTACTCAGTGATGGTACTGGTTATCGTCTTTCTTCCTACGGCGGATCGGACTCAACCGGGGCGCCAAGGCTTCGGTTCGATTTTTCAGGTGATACAGCCTCCCGCCACCAACTGGGTTACAGCATTCGCCCCGAGCAGCGCAACGGGGCGGTGAGTTGGCTTCCTCGCCTGGCAAACGGCGGTACGGCAGGGTCCGCCTGGCAGCGAAGCCTACTCACTGGGAACCTTGAGGAGGGTTTCTACAGTCTCAGTTCCTATCGCCTTGGAACCAAGACCACGCTTGATCTGGCCTTTGAGGACACCCATGATAGTGATTCAATGGGGCAGCAGAACCAAGTCTGGTCGTCTGCCGTTCACTTCGCCACCGACACCTTTGGCGCGACGTTTGAAGGGGGCCTGCTCCAGGAAGACGGTAGTCTTTTCGGAGGAGCGCCAGGCGGCGCGCTGAGTGTTGACGCGGCGGAAACGCGTTTCCTGCGTCTGTCAGGATATCGCAGTATCAACACCCGGCTTGCGCTTCTTGCGGCATACACCGGAGCCCTGACAGATGTGGATTCATCTTCGGGCAAACTGCTTGATAACTTCTCGGATCTTTCGTCCCAGGCGTGGCTAGTGGGTTTGGGTGCAAAGGAACTTCTCTCATCAGGTGATGCCGCGAGTCTGACACTGTCACAGCCGCTTCGGGTAACCGCAGGTTCTGCTGACCTCGATGTTCCTTATGGGCTAGGAAGCAACGGTCGCATCTTTCGCTTTCGGCAAAGGATAAGCATGGCGCCCGCTGGCACCGAAACGCTTCTGGAGATGACCTACCGATTTCCATGGTCGTCCGTGCTGGAGCTTGGGGTCTACGGCTCGCTTCGCTACCAGGCAGGCCATGATGAACGTGCCGGCATCGCCCCGCAGGTGATGACTGTCGTTCGGGGAAAAATTTAGGACGCGTCAGCGTTCCCTGGATTACGTAATATAGGTTGTTTAAGGCGCCCCTAAACGGCGCTCCCAACAGCGTAGGTTTCAATAATCATGCCGATTGAATCAGTTCGCAGTGGACGGTACGCTGCGCGCCAGCACGGCGCAATGGAATTCAGTGATCCGCCGGTCGATCTCGACGGGGTGCGCCGGTATCGCCTGGAGCGTCTTCGCGCGGAAATGAGAAAAGAGGGTGTCTCCGGGTTGCTCCTCTTTGATCAAATCAACACCCGCTACGCGACGGATGCCACCAATATGCAGGTCTGGTGTTCGCACTACGAAACCCGATGTGTATTTGTCGCGCTGGAGGGACCAGTAGTCCTATACGACTATGCCAATCATCCCCACCTGGCAAAAGACCTCCCGGGGGTCGATGAATACCGGGTGATGCCCTCGTTTTATTTTTTCTCTGCCGGCTCTCATTGCGAAGCTCGCGCTCGAAAGTTTGCAGCCGAGATAGATGATCTGATGCGTACCTACGGCGGCGATGATCGTTGTCTTGGTATCGACCGGCTATCATTTATGCCTTGCGATGCGCTTCGGGGAACCGGTTTGATCCTCTGTGAGGGAGAGGGCATTGCAGAACGTGCGCGGTCGGTAAAGTCCGATGAGGAACTTGCATTGATGCGGGTATCGATGGACGCCTGTGAGGCAGCGTGTCACGCCATGCAGCAAGCCCTTCAGCCTGGAGTTACCGAAAACGCTCTCTGGGCCAGGATGCATGAAACGAACATTCGCATGGGCGGTGAATGGATCGAGACCCGCCTGCTTTCTTCGGGCCCACGGACCAATCCCTGGTTCCGGGAGTGTTCCATGCGCCCCATTGAGACGGGAGACCTTGTTAGTTTTGATACCGATCTTATTGGGCCTTACGGCTACTGTTCAGACGTCTCGCGATCATGGCTCTGCGGTGACCGGCCCAGCGATGAGCAAAGAAAGTTGTACGCGGCTGCCTATGAGCAGATTGAAACCAACATCGGCGTCTTGCGCCCCGGGCGCACGCTGCATGAGGTATCAAACGATTGCTGGCAGATTCCGCCGGAATACCTTTCTAATCGGTATCCTTCTCTGATGCACGGGGTGGGGCTCGCTGATGAGTATCCGAGTATCAAGCACCAGGTGGATCTGGAAGCAAAAGGGTATGAAGGTGTTGTTAGCCCCGGTATGGTGATCTGTGTGGAGTCCTTTATTGGCGTTGAAGGCGGTCGTGAAG
>Ga0206683_10002549_pt1 | contig 12249 bp, 10 predicted proteins | sample M280m12015metaG_FD_155483 | JGI IMG/M metagenome (GOLD analysis project Ga0206683, IMG submission 155483) | Ammonia-oxidizing marine archaeal communities from Monterey Bay, California, United States - M2 80m 12015 | ecosystem: Environmental > Aquatic > Marine > Intertidal zone | place: USA...
CAGTGCCTTCAAGCAGGATTGCCCCATTGGTTGGGTGTTCAAACCCAGCAATCAGTCGCAACAGAGTGGTTTTGCCACAGCCGGAAGGCCCAAGCAGAGTGAAGAATTCGTTTTTTGCGATAGAGACAGATACGTTGTCCAATGCACGAACTTCGTGCTCTGTCGCTTGGGAAAACACTTTGGAAACCCCACGCACCGTGATCGCAACAGTGTCGTTCATGTATGCCCCTTCAGTGTGAAACCCACATTGCTCGACAGCAATGAGCCGGATCGGCATTAATATTGTTCTTTCTGTGTTGCCGCCTATACTCGCCGATCCTGTTTGTTGCTGTCAATTACGCTCGAAAAGGCTGTTTATGGATAGGTTTGATCAATAGGAATCACAACTTTTCTGTCGGTATATCTGATGTATGCTCACACCTGTAGTGGTGTGCTTTATCAATAATAGTCGGCCAGAAAAATCAAGGGTAATTCGTACACCAACGGGTTGTAGAAACAGCGGTATACTCGCCTGATCGAGTGGCGGGAGCAGGATCAGGCAACAATTTTGAGTATTGTGGCCGAATTCATGCCCCGACAGATTTGTCGTAGCATACAAAGGGGTGGGAAAAATGGCAGGTGTTAACAAAGCGATTATTGTTGGGAATCTGGGGCGGGATCCGGAGATTCGCTATTCAGCAAATGGTAATGCGTTCGCCAGTATTTCTATTGCGACCTCCGAAAGGTGGAAGGACAAGAACACTGGAGAACAACAGGAAAAAACAGAGTGGCATCGGGTCAAGCTTTTTGGCAGGCTGGCAGAGCTTGCAGGCGAGTATTTAAAGAAAGGGTCGCAGGTTTATATAGAGGGCAGGCTTCAGACAACTAAATATCAGGATAAAGAAGGCGTTGATCGATGGTCAACCGACATTGTTGCCAGGGATATGACCTTCCTAGGAGGCCGCAGCGGCGATACACAGGGCGGCTCACCCCCCGATTACGGTCAGACTGAGGCAGCGCCGGCCAGTCGAGCTGGGGGTGGAGGTCAAGATGGTGATTTTGACGATGACATCCCGTTCTAGGAAGTTGCCGTAACGAGCCAGCTTACCCTGATAATTGATCCTGATAGTCAATAGGAAAGGTTGCTAAAGCCGCTGAGCAAAGGGCTATTGGCTGCAATTATGTTACCGTTATGTTGCAAAAATACGGTTTTAAGATTAGCACCTGGGGATTTTTTACCCTACACTAAGCCCGATGAACCAGGCCTAGCGGAGCGAGTGCTTCTGGTCAAGCCTGGAAAACGAGCCCGCCCTATCTGGCCCGTTGGGCCAGCATTCGAGAGGCGGGACAACAGATGACCAAAGGCAGGATATGACAGATTCGAAAGAGTCTCAGGGGGAGACGTTTCCGAAACTCCTCAGAATGCGTGCCAAGCAGTCTGCTGGACGGCCCGCGATGCGGGAGAAAGCCTATGGTATCTGGCAAACCTGGACCTGGGACGGTTTTGCCGAGGAGGCCTTTGCCTTCGCCGGTGGATTAGCTCAGCTCGGATTCACCGCTAACGACAAACTGGTCATCATTGGTGATAACCGTCCACGCCTTTATGGCGCAATGGTTGCAGCCCAGGCCCTTGGTGGTATACCGGTACCCGCGTATCAAGACTCAGCGGCAGATGAGATTCAGTATGTTGTTGAGCACGCTGAGGCACGTTTTATCCTCGCGGAGGATCAGGAACAGGTCGATAAGGCCCTAGAGATACGCGAAAAATATCCCCAAGTCGAGAAGGTGATCTATTCCAACCCCAGAGGGATGCGCGACTATGATCCCCAGGTCGCTGTGAACATCGAAGACCTGATGGAGCGTGGCCGGGAGTTCGCTAAAACCCATCCGGGCGAGATAGATGCCCAGATTGATAAGGGCACTCCTGCTGATCCTGCGGTGATCCTATATACCTCTGGTACTACGGGTAAGCCTAAAGGTGTGGTGCTCTCACATAACAACTTGATGGTAACAGCGCGAAACAGTATTGCTTTCGATAATATTTCGGCTAATGAGGAGGTGCTCGCTTATCTGCCAATGGCTTGGGTAGGTGACAATACCTTCTCGTTCGCACAGGCTTTTGTGGCTGGGTTTTGCGTTAACTGCCCGGAAAGCGCGAGTACGGTAATGCAGGACCTTCGTGAAATCGGTCCAACTTACTATTTCGCGCCACCGCGGGTATTTGAAAACCTACTGACCAGCGTGATGATCCGCATGGAAGATGCCGGTGCCATAAAGCGTTGGCTGTTTCATTACTTTATGGCGGTGGCAAAGCGTGCCGGCGTCTCTCTGATGGACGGTGGAGCAGTTTCTGTTGCTGATCGGCTGCGTTACTGGCTTGGCAACATTCTCATCTACGGTCCCTTAAAAAATACCCTTGGCATGAGTCGGGTGCGACTGGCGTATACCGCCGGCGAAGCCATTGGCCCCGAGTTATTTGATTTCTATCGTTCTTTGGGCATTAATTTAAAGCAACTATATGGTCAGACTGAGGCAACGGTTTTTATCACGATGCAGCCCGATGGCGAGGTGCGCTCGAATACTGTTGGCAAACCACCACCTGGTGTGAAGGTCAGAATCGAAGACAACAGCGAAGTGATGTATACCAGTCCAGGGGTGTTTCAGGAATATTTTAAAAATCCACAAGCGACAGCCGAAACCAAGACGCCGGATAACTGGGTGCATACTGGAGACGCCGGCTACTTCGATGATGAAGGGCATCTGCGGATCATCGATCGCGCTAAGGATGTCGGGAAACTCAACGACGGTGCTATGTTTGCACCAAAATTTCTGGAAAATAAGCTTAAATTTTTCCCTGAGATTAAAGAGGTTGTGGCATTTGGCGACAAGCGTGATTTTGCGGCTGCCTTTATCAATATTGATCTTGTTGCTGTTGGAAGTTGGGCAGAGCGCAATAATATATCTTACGCGAGTTATCAGGAGTTAGCGGCGCACCCAGACGTTTACCAACTGATCCAGAAGTGTATTCAGCAGATCAATAACGACCTTGTATCAGATTCACACCTGGCTTCATCTCAAATCCTGCGGTTTTTAATATTACATAAGGAACTTGATGCCGATGACGGTGAATTGACTCGTACCGGAAAAGTTCGCAGGAGAATCATTCAGGAAAAATATCAAGGGTTGATCGATGCGCTGTATTCTAATCAGCAGCATGTTGATATTGTGTCTGAGGTGACTTTTGAGGACGGCAACAAGGGGTCAGTCAGTGCAAATCTGCAAATCTTAGATTTGTCACGGATAGAACGACAGGCTGAGCCGCTGGCTAAGGCGAGTTGAGTCTTTAGAGTTTATGTAATGAGCGAATCACAAGCCGATAATATTATCTTAGGTTTCGATAATGTCAGTATTTCGTTTGGCGCGGTTATAGCATTAACCGAAGTCAGTTTTGAGGTTCCTGAACACGAGGTCGTTGCGATCATTGGACCCAATGGTGCTGGAAAAACGACAGCGCTCAATGTGATCAACGGTGTGTATCAGCCAACCCAAGGCACGATTACCTACAAAGGCGAGGTGCGACAAGGCATGCGCCCCCATCAGGCCGCTGTACAGGGTATTGCCCGGACCTTTCAGAACGTCGCGTTGTTTAAGGGTATGAATACCGTAGATAACATTATGACTGGCCGAAACTTGAAGATGAAATCTAACCTACTCATGCAGGGCTTGTATTGGGGGCCGGCGCAGCGCGAAGAAATTGTTCATCGCCAGGCAGTAGAGAAGATTATCGATTTTCTGGAGATTGAGTCGGTACGCAAGACCATCGTTGGGCGGTTGCCTTTCGGCCTGCAAAAACGCGTTGAGCTTGGTCGCGCACTTGCCGCCGAACCAGACATGCTGTTACTCGATGAGCCTATGGCAGGCATGAACCTTGAAGAAAAAGAAGACATGTGTCGTTTTATTCTTGATGTCAACGAAGAATTAGGCACTACCATTGTGCTCATCGAGCATGATATGAGCGTCGTGATGGATATTTCCGATCGGGTGATTGTGCTCGACTACGGGCGTAAGATCTCTGAAGGAAAACCCGACGCAGTACGTAACGATCAGAAGGTCATTGACGCATATCTGGGAGTGTCCCACTAAGGGGCTGCTCGAGTTAACCTGATGTGCAAGTTGAGGAGTAAATAACATGCCGATGGAGTTGGCGTTTTTCATCGAAGTTCTGGTTGCTGGCTTGCTCTCAGGCGTGATGTACTCACTTGTCGCACTCGGTTTTGTTCTGATCTTTAAAGCCTCAGGGGTTTTTAATTTCGCCCAGGGTGCGATGGTATTGTTTGCTGCGCTGACTTTTGTCCGAATCCTGGAGATGGGCGTTAATTTCTGGCTTGCGGTCGCGATCGCATTGGCCGTGATGATAGTTCTGGCCATCATTATTGAGCGGGTTATGCTGCGGCCATTGGTGGCTCAGCCGGTGATTATTCTGTTTATGGCGACCATTGGGCTTAACTATTTTCTTGAAGGTTTAGCGCAGGGAATCTGGGATTCTCAGGTGCATGGCCTGGATATCGGTATACCAGACGTTCCCTGGATGTCGTTATTAGAGTCGACGAATATCTTGATTAGTTTGTTTGATGTTTGGTCGGCAGTTATCTGTGGAGTGCTGGTGCTGTTCCTTGCATTTTTCTTTCAAAAGGGACGAATCGGCCGAGCACTTCGCGCTGTGGCAGACGATAACCAGGCAGCAATGTCGGTTGGAATACCGCTGCAGTTAATCTGGGCGATCGTCTGGGCGACTGCGGGTATGGTAGCACTGGTTGCGGGCGCGATCTGGGGTCAACGGTTAGGCGTGCAATTCAGCATTTCCCTGGTTGCGCTTAAGGCATTACCGGTATTGATACTCGGTGGTTTTAATTCAATTGCGGGCGCCATTATCGGCGGCCTGATTATTGGAGCCAGCGAGAAAGTAGCTGAAGTGTACCTAGGCCCAATTATCGGTGGTGGCATTGAGTCGTGGGTTGCCTACTTCATTGCAATGCTGTTTCTTATTGTCAGGCCACAGGGCCTTTTCGGCGAAAAGATAATAGAGAGAGTCTAAAGACTATGCTTTATCGAGAAACTGGTCAGTTCAAGACTTCTTACAAGAAGGATATGGCGATTTTTCCAATTCGTCAGGATCGCTGGGCTGTGATCGCGATACTGATTTTCGTGGTGGTCGTCGTGCCAATGGTAGCGACTGAGCATGTGATAGCCGGCTACCTCATTCCACTTCTAATCTGGGCTATCGCAGCTATTGGTCTGAATATTCTGACCGGTTACACCGGCCAGCTCTCGTTGGGACATGGGGCATTCATGGCAGTGGGTGCATATTCTGCCTATAACCTTGCCTCTCGTATTCCTGAACTACCGATCATATTGGTGTTTCTGTTGGCAGGCTTGATCACGGCGATTTTTGGTGTTCTTGTGGGTAGTCCCAGTTTGCGGATCAAAGGTTTTTATCTCGCGGTGGCAACGCTGGCTGCTCAGTTCTTTGTTGAGTGGGCTTTTGCGACTTTTCCGTGGTTTGTGGGGGGTGCGGCCAGCATGGTCATTGATACACCGAAGATGAGCATCCTCGGTTATAAGATAACGAGCACTTTGGATAATTACTATCTGATCCTTGGATTCGTGGTGGTTGGAACCCTTTTTGCGAAAAACCTGGTCCGTAGTGAAATAGGCCGTGCTTGGATGGCGATTCGTGACATGGATGTTGCTGCCGAGGTGATCGGAATTCGACCCCTCTATACCAAGTTATCTGCCTTTGCGGTCAGTTCTTTTTATGGCGGTGTTGCCGGTGCACTGTATGCGTTTTGCTATGTTAAATCTGTGGATTTCACGGCCTTCGATTTATTTGTATCGCTCAAGGTCCTTTTCATGATCATTATCGGCGGCATGGGGAGTATCCTTGGATGCTTCCTGGGGGCTACTTTTATCGTGGCCTTGCCGATCATCCTCAATGAAATCGCACATTTGTTTGCTGGGCAGATTCCGTCGGCAATGCTGAGTAATATTGAACACATGATTTTTGGGGGATTAATTATTTTCTTCTTGATCGTCGAACCCCATGGTCTTGCCAGACTGTGGATGACGGCGAAGGAGAAGCTTCGGCTTTGGCCGTTCCCGCATTAGGTGCGGCAATGCCGGTTTATGCGTAAAAACGTGTTTGGAAACGTGATAATGTTGCAAAGACTCTCGCAAAGTCGGTTTGCGAGGCTGTAAGAAACCTAAGGAGGCGAAATATGAAAGTTAAAAAATTAGTTATCTCATTCATTTCTGGCCTAGCGCTGTCGGCGTTGTTTGCTGCGCCGGTTATGGCTGCTGAAGAGTCGGATCCCAATAAAGAACAGTTCATACCGGTGCTGACTTATAAAACCGGACCCTTCGCGGCCGGCGGCAGTGGTTTTGCCGGTGGGTACGAGGACTATATGGCTCTGTTAAATCAACGCGATGGCGGAATTAACGGTATCAAACTGGTCTGGGAAGAGTGTGATTACGGCTATAACACCGAGCGTGGAGTGGAGTGCTACGAACGCCTTAAAGGCAAGGGCCTCAAAGGCGCGCCGGTATTCCAGCCGTTATCAACCGGTGTGACCTATGCACTGCTGGAAAGGGCGGCAACCGACAAGATCACTTTGCTGTTTCTGGGGTATGGCCGTACAGATGCCACCGATGGCCGAGTGTTTCCCTGGGGATTCCCGGCAATCACCAACTACTGGAACCAGAGTACGACAAAAGTAGGTTACATCGCGCAACAAGAAGGTGGCTTCGACAAGCTGAAGGGCATGAAGATCGTCAATCTGCACTTGAAGCACCCCTATGGAATTGAGACCATTCCGGTTTGGAACGCAATGGCCGAGAAATTTGGATTTGAGGTTACACATATTCCTGTGCCGTGGCCGGGTATCGACCAGAAGTCGTTGTGGTTACAGATCCGAAAGATTCAGCCCAACTACGTAATCAACCGCAACTGGGGAATATCATGCACAGTACCTTTGCGTGAAGCTGCCCGAATGGGTTTTCCGGCAGATCACATTATTGGGGTCTGGTGGTGCGGAGCTGAAGAAGATGCGATACCCGCGGGCGGCTCGGCCAAGGGATATATCAGTGCATCATTCCATGGAACCGGTACCGATTTCCCAGTTATCTCTGACATATTCGAGTACGTCTATGGTGTTATGAAAGGCAATATTGCGTCTTCACGTGTCGGTAGCGTGTATCACCTGCGTGGCGTCGCTGCTGGTATCGTTGTCACCGAAGTGATTCGTAACGCACATGCAAAATTCGGTGTGGGGCCAATCAGCGGTGAGGAATTCCGCTGGGCGATGGAGAATCTTGATCTCACCGCCGAAAGGATCGCTGAGTTGGGTGCAACCAATGTGGTACCCCCGTTCAAGATCACTTGTGACGATCACGAGGGTGGTGGATCAGCCCGGTTCCAGCAGTGGGATGGAGGGGAGTGGAACTTCGTTTCCGATTGGATCGAGCCGCTCGACGATATAACTCGTCCAATGATCGAGGCCTCTGCCGCTGCGTATGCAAAAGAGAAGGGCATTACGCCCCGCTCTGGCATGTCAATGGGTTCGGACTGCGGTTAACGTTAACCAGTACAGGCCAGAGTCTCATGGAAGCAACCTTGAACGAAAAAGCAGCAACGCTGCTAAGTGTGAACAACATTGAGGTTGTATATGACCATGTCATTTTGGTTCTAAAAGGTGTATCTCTCGAGGTTCCCGAGGGGGGCATTGTTGCCCTCCTCGGGGCCAACGGAGCGGGTAAGACAACTACGCTCAAATCGATATCCAATCTGCTGATGGCCGAGCGCGGCGACATTACCAAGGGAACCATTGAGTTTCGCGGTGAATCTATTCAGGGTCTCTCAGCTAACCAGTTGGTGAAGCGTGGGGTGATTCAGGTTATGGAGGGTCGCCGTTGCTTTGAGCATTTGACCGTAGAGGAAAACCTTCTGACTGGAGCGTTTACACGTACCGATGGCGCGTCTTCGATCCGAGCGGATCTGGAGCTGGTTTATGGTTACTTCCCACGCCTCAAGGATCGGCGCAGCAGCACCTCTGGTTATACCTCTGGTGGGGAGCAGCAGATGACAGCAGTGGGGCGGGCTTTGATGGCCCGGCCGAAAATGATACTGCTTGATGAACCTTCGATGGGCTTGGCACCGACTTTGGTTGAAGAAATCTGCGAAATCATGCAGCAGCTTAATCAAAAAGAGCAGGTCACTTTCCTATTGGCAGAGCAAAACACCAATATGGCGCTGCGTTACTGTCATTATGGTTATATTCTTGAAAATGGCCGAGTCGTCATGGATGGCGACGCCAAAACTTTGCTGGATAACCAGGACGTAAAGGAGTTTTATCTTGGGGTTAGCGGTGGAGAAAGAAAGAGTTTCAGGAACGTAAAACATTATCGTCGAAGAAAGCGCTGGTTGAGTTAGTAGCGTCTCAGTCTGTGTTCGTGAACTCGGGCCGCATGTCACCCCAATTGTTCAAATACAAGCAACATCAAACCCCAAGATTAAGATGGGCGAGTACTACGACGCTCTAGAAACACGCGATGCGGCACAGCGTGAGGCCGAGCAATTTGAGTTATTGCGCGAGCAATTACGCTATGCCAAGCGTGAAGTTCCGGCTTATACGGCTTTGCTTGGGGAAGTTAATCCTGATGCCGTTAGTGTACGTGATGCCCTTGCAAAACTGCCGGTAACGCGCAAGTCGGAGTTGGCACAAGCGCAGGCAGACAGCCCGCCACTGGGTGGATACTGCGCGCTTTCTGGCCATACTTTGCCTCGAGTTTTTTCCTCACCGGGTGGGATTTTTGAGCCCCAAGGCACAGGTAGCGATTTCTGGCGTACAGCGCGAGCATTGTATGCGGCTGGGTGTCGGGAAGGGGATCTGTTACATAACACCTTCTCTTATCATTTTACGCCAGCTGGGTTCATGCTCGAAGGCGGGGCTCATGCGTTGGGATGCACGGTGTTTCCGGCGGGTACGGGGCAAAGTGAGTTGCAGGTGCGCGCGATAGCACATTTGCGGCCGCGAGCTTATGTCGGGACTCCTTCATTTCTGAAAATTCTGCTAGATAAAGCCGACGAGATGGGAGTATCGCTTTCTCCCCTGACTATTGGACTGGTCTCGGGCGAGGCCTTGCCCACAAGTTTGCGTGAGGAGTTGGCGACTAAAGGTGTTCACGTACTGCAGGCCTATGCGACAGCGGATGTGGGTTTGATCGGTTACGAATCCCCGGCCCGCGAAGGCTTAATTCTAGATGAGCAAGTGCTAGTAGAGATTGTCCGCCCCGGAACGGGTGATCCGGTAGCACCAGGCGAGGTGGGTGAGGTGCTGGTGACTACGCTTCAGCCGGGATACCCATTGATCCGCTTTGCCACCGGGGATCTTTCTGCGTTTATGGAGGGTGTCAGCGGCTGTGGCCGTACCAACCAGCGCATCAAAGGATGGATGGGGCGGGCCGACCAGACTGCCAAAGTCCGGGGCATGTTTGTGCATCCCTCACAGATTGCCCAGGTTGCTTCTCGCCATCAGGCAATCACCCGGGCTCGGTTGGTTATTGAGCGTGCCGACAATGCTGACAAGATGACTTTGCATTGTGAATTGACCGCAGGTGCTGAGCACTCTCCAGCACTTACCGATGATATTGCTATTAGTATTCGAGAGGTTTGCAAGTTACGTGGCGAGGTAGAGTTCTTTTTGCAGGGCGCTTTGCCTAATGACGGCAAGGTTATTGATGATCTGCGACCATTGGGTTGACGCTTCCAGGCTCCCCAGATTGTATACCTCAATAACGGATTATCTCTCCCATAAGGCGGGGCTAAACGCTGGCGGTGCTTACGTACTGCTAACGACTGTGCTTGGTATCCATCCGCCCGTTCCAAAACAGGGCGAAAACTTGTTTCTTGAAGTCGGGCTTCACTACACTAGGGATCTGTCTTTCGACCAAACCTGGACCAGGTAGTGACTGATACCGATATATACGACGATGTTTCCCTTTATGCCAACCTGTTTGGCTATCTTGGCTGTCCCTTGAGCCATGACCCGCTGCACGATAAGGCAGATGTGGCTATTCTGGGTGTGCCGTATGATTTAGGTACCTCCGGACGCGCCGGTACTCGTAGTGGTCCGGGTGCGATACGTCAGGCCTCTGGCAATCTTCGTTGGGAAGAGGCACGCTGGCCGTGGCCCTATGCGCTCGCCGATCACCTCAAGGTTATTGACTGTGGTGATCTTGCTTATGCGCCTGGAGACAGTGCCGGATTTACCCAGGTCCTCCAGGATCGGGCCACGGATATTTTGCGATCAGGGAAGACGCTGCTTAGTTTCGGCGGGGATCACTTCATTACTCTGCCGTTGTTGCGGGCGCATCATGCGGTGCATGGAGAGTTAGCCCTGGTTCACTTTGACGCTCATACCGATACCTATGAGCAGGGGTCCGAATTCGATCATGGCACAATGTTTCGACGCGCGCCTAGAGAGGGCCTGATCGATACTGATTGCTCAATACAGGTCGGCATCCGGACAGAATACGAATCGTCGACGCACGCCTTTGCCGTGCTCGATACTGATTGGGTACACAATTTTGGGCCGGTAAAGGTTGCGCAGGCAATTCGTGACCGGGTGGCCAAGCGCAAGGTTTATCTGACTTTCGATATTGATTGCCTGGATCCGGCTTTTGCTCCCGGCACCGGCACGCCGGTGGCCGGAGGTCTTTCCAGCAATATGGCGCTGCAGATTTTACGCGGCCTCAAGGGTTTAAATATCGTCGGCATGGATGTAGTCGAGGTGGCGCCGGCTTACGATCAGGCCGAGGTTACCGCACTTGCCGCAGCAACACTGGGTTTAGAAATGCTTTATCTGCAGGTCGAAAAACTTTCCTGAGGCCACAAGGTTTTCGCCAATAGGGCTTTCGACCTGACCAGGAAGTTAAAGGCGCTGCAGTTCGGAGCCAGAGGTTTTCTATTTAGGCTCTCATACCCTTATAGATTACCCAGCGCCTTCGCGGATATCAATAATCCACTTATCTGCACTTGGGCTGTTGTTAAAGCGTTCTAACTCCAGTTTATCTACCGGGGTTTACACTGTTAAGCCCCGCTTTGTTGGCGGTATAAGTTTTGACTGATGGCGGTAATCAGTAATTACACTGATCCTTGTGGCTAAATTTATCTATCCTTGGGTGCACGAATATTCCGACTTTGGTTAACACCATGGATATGCAGAACATCGTCAAGTTGCCCGAGCGTACCCTTATGGGGCCCGGCCCGTCCGAGATTAACCCACGGGTGTTAGTCGCCCTGTCTCAGCCGGCGATAGGCCACCTCGACCCGGCTTTTATTTCACTGATGGATGAGGTAAAAGACTTGTTGCGTTATGCTTTTCAGACCAGTAATCGGCTGACCTTCCCAGTATCTGGTCCTGGATCCGCAGGCATGGAGACCTGCTTTGTTAATTTGATAGAACCGGGGGACAAAGTGATTGTTGCCCGCAACGGCGTATTTGGAACCCGGATGCAGGAGATGGCAAGCCGCGTCGGAGCGCAGGTTGTGACCGTTGACGAGGAATGGGGTTATGCGGTGGACCCGGGAAAAATCGAGGATGCGTTAAAGGCGAATCCGGATTCTTGCGCTGTCGCATTTGTTCATGCCGAGACTTCAACGGGCGCACTATCAGACGCAAAAACAATTTCCGAGATTGCTCATCGTTACGGCTGTCTTACGATCGTCGATGCCGTGACTTCGCTTGCAGGGTCGCCACTCTATGTAGATGATTGGGGCCTTGATGCAGTGTACTCCGGCGCACAAAAGTGTCTTTCCTGCGTTGCGGGTATCTCACCTGTCACTATCGGTGATCAGGCGCTGGCAAAAATGAAGCAGCGAAAATCGCCGGCCCCTACCTGGTTTCACGATTTAGGCTTGATCGATGGCTATTGGTCAGAAGGTGCAACACGCGCCTACCATCACACTGCGCCGGTTAACAGCATCTTTGCGTTAACCGAGGCGTTGCGCCTGCTGAAACAAGAGGGGTTGGATCAAGCCTGGGAAAGGCATCAGGAAAACTCGCGCCGATTAGTCTCGGGTCTGCAAAGCCTGGGCCTCGACATGCTCGTCCAGGATCCAGCGGTCCGGTTACCCCAACTCAATGCCGTGCGTCTACCAGTTGACATCGACGAGACAGCAATCCGCTCGAGATTGCTTAATGAAAAAAATCTGGA
>Ga0206683_10002553_pt1 | contig 12238 bp, 2 predicted proteins | sample M280m12015metaG_FD_155483 | JGI IMG/M metagenome (GOLD analysis project Ga0206683, IMG submission 155483) | Ammonia-oxidizing marine archaeal communities from Monterey Bay, California, United States - M2 80m 12015 | ecosystem: Environmental > Aquatic > Marine > Intertidal zone | place: USA...
TACAGATAAATCATAAAAAGAAGTTAGAGCTTACAGAAAAAGCAAAAGAACTTGCTGCTATTGAAAATTTAAAAGAGAGAGAAAAAGCCGCACGCGACCTTCAAAAGCAGTGGCTTGATATAGGACCCTCACCTAGGGAAACGTATCAGGAAATGGCAGACACATTTTTCAGTATCACTAGACCAGTTTTTGATGAAGTAAAGGCTCATTACGATAAGATTCGTGAAAGTTTTGTAGAACATAAGGAGGCCAAAGAAGTTGTAATTGAAAAGCTTAGAAACTTACTCACTGAGGATGTCGATGGGAGTCATAAAGCTTGGCAAACTATCACTAAACAGGTGATAGAGATGCAGACTAACTGGAAAGAAATGGGGTTTGCTGGAAAAGAACACAACGAGTCTTTATGGAAACAATTCCGTGAGCTTTCTGATATGTTTTTTGAGAAAAAACAGGTCTTTTACGACAAAATGAAGGAAGAAGGTGCAGGGGTGAAGAAGGCTAAGTTAGAACTTTGTGAAAAGGCCGAGGCACTTAAAGAAAGTACTGATTGGAGAGACACTACTCAGGCTATGCTTCAACTCCAAAAGACATGGAAAGAAGCTGGGTCATGCTCCCCAGGAGATGAACATAGATTATGGCGCAGGTTTCATAAAGCACAGGATGTGTTTTTTAAAGCTAAAAAGGCTCAATTTGCTGACAGGAATAAAGAGGAAAAAGCAAATTTGGTCTTAAAAAATGCAATACTGGAGAAAGTAGAAGGATTTAAGATTACCGATAACCGTTCTGAAGACCTTAATACTTTAAAGGAATTTTCAATAGAATGGAGAAAGGTCGGATTCGTGCCTCGTAAGGTCTTTGAAAAGATTTCTGATCGTTTCACAAAAGCCATGGATAAACACTACGATGCTTTAAGTGCTCAGAGATCAGAAAGGTCAGTAGCTAGTTATCAAAATCATATTGATCGACTCACAAAAAATAATAGTAGAGGTGGTGATGGTGGTTTGCGTCGTGAGCAGACTATTCTTCGTGAAAAGATAAATCGTCTTAATACGCGTATAATCCAAACCGAAGAAAATATGGAGCGTTTCACTGGAAAAGGCGCCCAATCAATAAGAGATCAAGCTGAGAAGTCTATAAAGAATTATAAGCGCGAAATTGACGAAATGAAATCTAAACTTAAAATGTTACGCGAAGCTTCTGAAAGCTAACATCATGCTGGTTTATTTACTATCTGTTAAGCCGACTTTCGCTTGGGAAGCATGTCCCCCACTCCATTTATTTGTCTTGAAATTGGGGATGTTATCTGGTAGTGAAAGCACACTATAACCCTCTTTTGAAAGCCATTTCAGATACGCAGGGAGAGCGTAAAGCAATCTTGGTGCAGCTTTATTGCTGTCGTGAAAAACTACTATTGAGCCTGAGCGAGTTAGTTTCTGAAGAGATTTTAAACAATCGCCACCCGAACGAGATCTGTCAAAATCTCCTGATAGCACATCCCACATAACAACTTGAGTTCTTGACGATAGAGCTCGGGCCTGATTTGGAGTAATACGTCCATAAGGAGGTCGAAATCTTCTAGTTTTACCTAATTCTTCTTCACATTCTAGATAACTTCTTAAGTAGGATTTCCTTGAAGTTGACCAACCGCTCTCATGCCCCTGACTATGGTTCGCCACCTCATGGCCAGCACTTCTTAATTTCTGAATAATATCGGGATGCTTAGCTGCTTGATTCCCTACGCAAAAGAAAGTAGCCTTTACATCTCCATGTTCCTTAAGTTGATCTATTACCCAAGGAGTAAGGTAGGGATTCGGGCCGTCGTCAAAAGTTAGGTAAACCGCCTTTTTCGAGCCCGTAGAAGGTACTCGCCAAAGAACAGACTTAACCATGTTGTGCACAGTTTTAGGAGTACGGTCCGATAGCATTCACTTATTTGACGTCTCAAACAAAGAGAGGTTGCCTCGTTGAGTGCCAATTGAGAGCGAAGGATTAACTTTGCGTGTCAATATGGAATATGATTTTCGCAGTATAGAAAAGCACTGGCAAGAGATTTGGAATTCAAACAATTCCTACAATGTAGAGGAGACACCTGAAAAGCCTAAGTTCTACGCATTGGATATGTTCCCTTACCCTTCTGGTGCAGGCCTTCACGTTGGGCATCCACTTGGCTATATCGCTTCAGACATAATAGCAAGATATAAGCGTCATTGTGGATTCAATGTTCTTCACCCGATGGGATTTGATAGCTTTGGATTACCCGCTGAACAGTACGCAATTGCAACTGGACAACACCCTGCTATTACTACAGAAGCTAATATCGGTCGCTATCGCGAGCAAATGAAACAACTTGGATTTTCATTTGATTGGAGCAGAGAGGTTCGAACATCAGACCCATCATATTACAGGTGGACACAATGGATTTTTGGTAAACTTTTCGACAGTTGGTACGATACCGAAAGTGGTGGTGCGAGAAGTATTTCCGAATTAAAGGACGCTTTTTCAAAAAATGGCACTTACTCTATCTCTCCATCATGTGATGATGATTGGTGGAAGAATCTCGATATGAGCATATTCCCACATTTTGGGGAACACTTTGCAGGAGATTTTACTTCTACAGATTGGAATTCTATGTCTGAGAAAGCTAAGGAAGCTATTCTAATGAATTTCCGTCTTGCATATTTGGCCGATTCTGAAGTGAATTGGTGTCCCGAATTGGGAACTGTTTTAGCTAACGACGAAGTAAAGGACGGTCTGTCAGAAAGAGGTGGGCATCCCGTTGAGCGAAAGCGGATGCGGCAATGGATGATGAGGATTACGGCCTATGCTGATCGTTTAATCACATCTCTTGACGAAATAAATTGGACTGATAGTATTAAGGAAGCCCAAAAAAATTGGGTCGGGCGTTCTGAAGGAGCTTCTTTACGATTTTCAGGCGCAGGCGATGCAAGTGATTCTGTTGTAGAAGTGTTTACTACTCGCCCAGACACGATTTTTGGCGTGAGTTTTATGGTCCTAGCCCCAGAACACGAACTAGTTTCTATGTTCACTTCTGATGAACAAAAGAAAGACGTCGAAGAATACATTATTTCTACTTCTCGCAAAAGTGAACGTGAGCGCCAGGGAGAAAAAGAAATTACAGGAATCGCTCTTGGGGGACATGTCATACATCCCTTAACAGGTAATGAAATTCCTGTGTATATAGCTGACTACGTCCTTGCTGGATATGGGACCGGTGCGATAATGGCTGTTCCAAGCGGAGATGAGCGAGATTGGAACTTCGCTCGACATTTCTCAATAGAAATCCCTTCAATTTTCGCTGGGTTTGATACTAACAATGAAGTTTGTTCTGATGAAACAGCTCAGTTAAAGAATTCTGGAGAACTAGACGGGCTTATGAAAAAAGAGGCTATTCCTACAGCTCTTGACATTCTCGAAGCAAAGGGAATAGGCGAGCGAAGGATAAACTATCGCCTTAGAGATGCCGTTTTCTCACGCCAAAGATACTGGGGAGAGCCATTCCCTATTTGTTACGAAAATGATATCCCAAGGCTTATTGAAGATGTTACTATTACACTTCCAAAAGTTGATGCCTACTTACCAACAGTCGATGGAGAACCACCATTAGCACGGGCGAAACAAGAGGATTGGGAGATCTTTAGAGGCGACAGAATGGAGACAAACACGATGCCTGGATGGGCTGGGTCATCATGGTACTTCTTAAGGTACATGGATCCTCATAATGAAAAAGAGTTCTGCTCTCGCGAAAAGTCGAATTACTGGGGACAAGTAGACCTTTATATTGGGGGAGCTGAACACACTACTGGGCACTTGTTGTACTCAAGGTTTTGGACTAAATTTTTATTCGATTTAGACCAAATCCCATTTGATGAGCCCTTCAAAACCATGATAAATCAGGGGATGATTCTCGGACGGTCAAGCTTTGTATATCGCATACAGGGGACTACAAAATTTGTAACATCCGAACAGAGGACATCTCATAAAACTCAACGATTACACGTAGATATTTCACTCGTGGAAAATGATAAATTAGATCTTGACGGCTTCCGCGCATGGAGATCTGAATTCGCCAACGCCGAGTTCATCCTCTCAAAAGATGGTTCTTACACTTGTGGGCATGAAATTGAGAAGATGTCAAAGTCAAAGTACAACGTGCAAACTCCTGATGAACTTGTCGAGAAGTACGGTGCGGACACACTAAGGTGCTACGAAATGTTTCTCGGTCCACTTACTCAATCAAAACCTTGGGACACTCAAGGTATTTCAGGAGTCCACAACTTCCTACGAAAATTCTCTAGGCTTGTGGGTTCGTCTGAAGATGTTCCATCAACAAAATCAGAACTTCGAATAGTTCACCAAGCTATAGAAAAGATCACTGCCGACCTTGAACGCCACGCATTTAATACTGTTGTCAGCGCATTAATGATCGCCGTGAATGAACTCAACGATCTCGATAACCCGTGCTCACATATAGGACTTCAACCCCTTGTAACACTGCTTAGCCCCTACGCTCCTCATTTAGCTGAGGCATTATGGGCAGAACTCAGTGGTGATGGACTTGTAATCGATGCGGTTTGGCCTAAAGCAAATCCTGACTATCTAGTCGTTGAGGAAGTAATATATCCTATTTCCTTCAATGGAAAAATGCGATTCAAACTTACATTTCCCACATCAACTTCTCCTGAAGAAGTGGAGTCAGCTGTAAGAAATGATGAGCGCACTCAAAAGCAAATGGACGGACGTGAAATCCGCAAAATAATCGTCGTTCCTGGACGAATTGTAAATATTGTCGGTTAAAACCCACATATAATAATAAATTTTATTATACCATAAATTATCTGCATTTAGTGCTGATAATCAAACGTATACCTGATATTTTGAGGTATTTACTCCTTCTATATATTGATTATATTGTTAGACGAATCACATTTATTTATCGATGTATCGAATTATTTGTTATATTTGCTTCTATGTTCTTTCTATGTGAATTCAAAGATTGTGTCATCATTCGCACAAATTATCTCTTTGCATACACAGGAAAAGCAAAATCCTAAAGTCATGAAAAACGACCTTCAATCAAACACTTGTATTATGCGTATACTTAGTACATTCACAGTAGCAATTTTATGCTTAACCAGTACACTTGCTCAGTTAACTCCATTATCTTCTACTCAATTTTTACCAGCACCTGAGGGTTACTGGTTAGGTGCAGAAGAATATGCTTCTCATACGGGAGGAGCTCTAGATGGCCTAACAACTTGGCGCATCTATATTCACTGTCTAAATGAAACTGATTACTTATCGTCTGTTTCAGGTGATGATCAGCATATTTTCGAGCTCAATACAACTACTTCTTGGCATCAAGATGCATTAGGTGTAACCTTTGGAGCAGAAGCAAATGCTTCGTTTTATGCCTTTTTTCCTGACCTTGAGTTTGATAGTTGGTTAACTATTGGCGCTGAGGATGCTAGCGGAGGAGTTACAGTAAGTTCTGTAATAGGCCAAACTGACCCTTTTGCAGATTTTGAAGCGGGCAATAATATGATCATTAACGATGCAACAGGGGCTGCTTGGTTCTCTCCATTCCCTGGCACATCAGATATGTCATTACCTTCTTTTGCAGGTGCTGACCTTAAAGTTCTAGTTGCTCAGGTAACAACAAGTGGTACGATTTCTGGCCAAATGCAGTTGCAGGTCTTTATGAACGCTGATCAAAGCCAAGAGTGGCGAGACGTACTCCCTATTCTATTCTCAAGTCCACTTGGATGTACAGATGATACGGCATGTAACTACGACCCAGAGGCATCTGTTGATGATGGTTCTTGTGAAGGTATTCAAGCCGGTGAGTGTGACTGTGACGGAAACGTATTAGATGAGTGTGGTGATTGTGGCGGTTCAGGTATTCCTGCTGGCGATTGTGATTGTGACGGAAACCAATTAGACGAGTGTGGTGTTTGTGGTGGTTCAGGTATCCCCGAAGGAGACTGTGACTGTAGCGGCAATACTCTAGACGAGTGTGGTGTTTGTGGCGGTTCAGGTGTTCCAGAAGGAGACTGTGACTGTAACGGAAACACTTTAGATGAGTGTGGCGTATGTGGCGGTTCAGGTATTCCTGCTGGCGATTGTGATTGTGACGGAAACCAATTAGACGAGTGTGGTGTTTGTGGTGGTTCAGGTATTGCTGAGGGCGACTGTGATTGTGACGGCAACGTATTAGACGAGTGTGGTGATTGTGGTGGATCAGGTATTCCAGATGGAGACTGTGATTGTGACGGAAACCAATTAGACGAGTGTGGTGTTTGTGGTGGTTCAGGTATTGCTGAGGGCGACTGTGATTGTGACGGAAACCAATTAGACGAGTGTGGTGTATGTGGTGGATCAGGTATCCCAGAAGGAGACTGTGACTGTAACGGCAACCAACTCGATGAGTGTGGTGTTTGTGGGGGATCAGGTATTGCTGAGGGCGAGTGTGATTGTGACGGCAACGTATTAGACGAGTGTGGTGTTTGTGGTGGATCAGGTATTCCAGATGGAGACTGTGACTGTAACGGCAATACTCTAGATGAGTGTGGTGATTGTGGCGGTTCAGGTATTCCCGAAGGAGACTGTGACTGTGACGGAAATACTCTAGACGAGTGTGGCGTATGTGGCGGTTCAGGTATTCCAGATGGAGACTGTGACTGTAACGGAAACCAATTAGACGAGTGTGGTGATTGTGGCGGTTCGGGTATTCCAGAAGGAGACTGTGACTGTGACGGAAACCAACTCGATGAGTGTGGTGTATGTGGTGGATCAGGTATTCCAGAAGGAGAATGTGACTGTGACGGAAACCAACTCGATGAGTGTGGCGTATGTGGCGGTTCAGGTATCCCAGAAGGAGACTGTGATTGTAACGGAAACACTTTAGATGAGTGTGGTGTTTGTGGCGGTTCAGGTATCCCAGAAGGAGACTGTGACTGTGACGGCAACCAATTAGATGAGTGTGGTGATTGTGGCGGTTCGGGTATTCCAGAAGGAGACTGTGATTGTGAAGGCAACCAGCAAGACGCTCTAGGCGTATGTGGTGGAGATTGTGATTCTGATGAGAATTCAAATGGTGTTTGTGACGATTCTGAAATTAATGGATGTACTGATATAGTCGCCTGTAACTACGACGTTGCCGCTACATTAGATGATGGCACTTGCACATATCCTGAAGCAGGGTATGATTGTGATGGTAACTATACGGGATGTGAAGGATGTCTGCCCGTTTTTACATCCGATATCTCAGATTACAGTGTGCAGTGTGAGGAAGACCTTCCTGGAGATTGTGATCCTACGGTTGAAGCTATCAATCCATGTACTGGTGAAAACGTAGAAGTCTTTTGTCAATATAACCAAGCAATAGCTAGCACCATAACAAACAATGCTGAAACTGCCTATGGCCCTGGTGCTGATGGTGCATTCCGTATTTATGGTCTTAGTTCTATGTATGGCGTTTCAGCAAGTGACTACTTTGTTGAAGTAGAGCCACTTGAGTTAATTCGTTACCCAGCAACTGGAACAGCTCGTCTTACAGGTGAAATTGCTTGTATGGCTGATGCATCTCAAACCTTTGCGGTTGATGTTTTCTTCAATAATGAGCAAAACGCTATCCCTTGGCTTGCTGAGTCTAATTATCACACATTATTAACGGCTTGGAATTGTACTGTAGATCCTGCTGGAATAACAGTTTTCGATCTTCAAAACACTATTTCACGCCTTACGGGTACTGGTTCATTAGAAGGTCAAATCTACTTAGACCACATGCCGGTATCCCTTTCTAAGCGTTTCCAACTTGGAGTTGGTGGTAATAATCACAATTGTGATTATGGTTTAGGAGGATGGTTTGCTTGGAACGGAACTATTGACGGACAGACTGTTTCGGGTCTTTCAGGTGATATCATTGTAGATCTTGATGAAGATGTATTCTTAGATGTTCAATGTGGTGGTGAATTTGCTGATATAGTATATGCAGCAATAGATCCTCTTTGTGGAAACACAACTGTAGTAGTTCAACATATTTCTAGAGAAGACACAGAGGCTCCAGTATTCACTGATGGCCCTGCAGACCTCACCGTAGAGTGTGATATGATTCCTGAAGCAGCCGATCCTTCTGAGTTAACAGCAGAAGATAACTGTATAGACCTCGACGCACCTGTTGAGATCATTTATGATGGCGAGTTACGTATTGATGGGGAGTGCCCTGATAGCTACGAACTAGTGCGTCGTTGGACAGCCTCAGACTGTACTGGTAATACATCTATTTGGGAACAGTCTATAACTGTTCAAGACACTACTGCTCCATCTATTGACCCAGCTTCTGCTGACGAAATAGCGGAATGCGACGGAGATGGCAACTTAGACGAGCTTCAAGCGTGGTTAGATGCAAACGGTGGAGCATCTGCGACAGATAATTGTGGCGATGTTACTTGGAGTAACGATTTCACAGATCTTTCCGATGACTGTGGTGCTACGGGCTCAGTAACTGTTACTTTCACAGCAACTGACGATTGTGGAAATTTTTCTGCTACTTCTTCTTCATTCACTATTGAAGACACTGTAGCTCCAACTCTATCGAACGATGCATCTATAACCATTCTTTGTGAAGAATATCCTAATGAAATAATCTATGCTTCAGCTACTGATGATTGTGGAGGAGTCTCTATTTCGTTTGAGGATCTTCCAGTGAGTGGAGGATGTGTATTACCTGTCGGTACTTTTATGCGTACATATACTGCTACAGATGATTGTGGAAATACATCGACATCAGAACAGGTAGTGATCTTAATAGATGAAACTGCACCTGAATTCTCTTTCATTCCAGCTGATTACACCATTGAGTGTGGTTTAGAGCTCGTTTTAGAAAGCGCGACAGCAGTAGATAATTGTGATGACGATGTTGCAATATCTTACTCTGAAAGTATAGACGAGGGATGTGGCTCATCTTACACTCTTACTCGTACCTGGACAGCTGTTGACAACTGTGATAATAGCACTGAAGCTACACAAGTGATTTCTGTAGTTGACACCTCTGCTCCTGAATTTAATAACATAGCACAAAACCTAACTGTTGAGTGTGATGGCGAAGGGAACAATGCTGAATTACTAGCATGGTTAGATGCAAATGGTGATGCTTCTGCTACAGATGTTTGTGGAGATATCTCTTGGAGTAATGATTTCGCATCACTTTCTGATGATTGCGCGGCCACTGGAAGCGCAACTGTCACATTTACGGTTATTGATGGATGTGAAAACGCTTCCTCCTCAACTGCTACATTTACTATAGAGGACACAACTGCGCCTTCTATTGATATTACTTCAGCTGATGCTACAGTAGAGTGCGACGGAGATGGAAACCAAGACGCGCTTCAATCGTGGCTTGATTCTAATGGAGGTGCTTCGGCTAGTGATCTTTGTGGATCTTTTGCTTGGAGTAACAACTTCGAGACTTTATCAGACGACTGCGGAGCTACGGGGTCAGCAACTGTTACTTTCTCAGCAACAGACGAATGCGGAAATGCTTCTTCTACAACATCTACGTTTACAATAGAAGACACTATTGAACCTGACTTCGGTGTAGAATTAATGGAAACAACGCTTCTTTGTGATGAACAAGACGTAATAACTGTGGATGCAACTGATGGATGTGGAGGTGTGGAAATCACATATTCTGATGTCCCTGTAAGCGGTGGTTGTGTTTCTCCTATCGGGACACTTCTACGTACATATACTGCTACTGACGATTGTGGAAATTCTTCTTCTATAGAGCAAATAATTGTCTTAATTGACGAGGTAGCTCCAATCATCACTAGCTGGCCTGCAGATTATACGGCTGAATGTTCTGATGAACATCATTTCGACACTGAAGCATCAGCAACTGATAATTGTGATTCGAATCCTGAGTTCACCATTTCTACAGACACTATAGCTGGAGATTGCATCGGGGATTTCACCATCCTAAGAACCTTTACTGCTTCAGACCATTGTGATAATACTTCTTCTGTAATCCAAACAATTACTATTATTGACACAACTGGTCCTGTATTCACAGATATTCCTGCAGATTATACAGCTGAATGCTCAGACGAACACCCATTCGAAGCAGCTTCAGCAGAGGATAACTGCGGTACTGTGGAAATAACATACGCAGCTGATACTATTGCTGGGACTTGTATTGGAGATTACTCTATTATTCGAACATTCACAGCTACAGACGATTGTGGGAATGCTAGTACAGCAGAGCAGATTATTTCAATAATTGATACAACGGGGCCAGAATTTACTTCTATCCCTGCTGATTACACAGCTGAATGTTCTGAAGATCATCCTTTTGAATCATCATCTGCAAGTGATAACTGTGGTACTGTTGAGATCACTGAAGTTACGGATACCATAGCAGGAGATTGCACTGGCAATTACACTATTGTACGTGTTTTCACTGCAACAGATGATTGTGGTAATGCTACAAACGTCACTCAAACTATTTCAGTTGTCGACACAACTGCTCCTGTATTTGATGAGTACGAGAATTACGAAGTTGTTGCTTGTGATTTCCTAACAGATCCAAATGATCCAACTCAATTACCTATATATGCACAAGACAATTGCGGGTCAATTACATACTCTGTAACTAGTTCACTTATGTCTGGTGGTTGTCTTGGAGTCTGGATGAGAATTTGGACTGCAACTGATGATTGTGGGAACTCTTCTACAGCAGAACAATTCGTTTCATTGACTGACGTTGTAGCCCCAACTTTAGAAATACCTGCTGACTATACGGGTAATCTTGATGAGAACTGTGAAGCAGATATAGATGTTAGTATCACTGGTCAGGCAACGTCTTACGACAACTGTGGCCCTATTTGGGATAATCAGATAGAAATAACTTTCGTTGATGAATTAATTTCATTTGACTGTGATGCAGATGATGATCTAACAGAGGGCTCACGTACAATACATCGTACATGGACTGCAATGGACGCTTGTGAGAACACAACGTCTCTTGTTCAAGTAATCACTTTACTCGATGAGATTTCTCCAACTGCTTCTATAGAAGATGCAAGTGTAACTTGTGAAGAATACTCTTCAGAAGTTGAATTTGGATCTCATTCTGAATTCGACAACTGTGACTCTAATGTTTCATTTACTTGGGTTAATGACTCTCTAGTAAATATTGAAGGAACTGGATGCTACCAAGCTCTTAGAACTTACACATGGATTGATGATTGCGGAAACGAAACCGCTCACCAGCAGACTATCACTGTTTACGATAACGTAGCTCCAGTAATGACAGGTGATATTGAAATCACTATTGAGTGCGATGAATATCCTGATTACAACACCTACGTAACTGCGGATGATAACTGTGGAGGGGCTGTAGAGATCACTTTCACAGACCAAGAAGTAAGTGGTGGTTGTGTGCACCCTGTAGGCATGTATATGCGTACATACATTGCAACTGACGATTGTGGAAACAGCTCAATATTCGAACAGTTCTTGCGTCTCATTGATGAAACTGCTCCAGAATTTACTTATGTTCCAGCTGACTACACTATAGAGTGCAGCGATGAGCTAATACTAGAATTAGCCGAGGCAAGTGATAATTGTGCTACAGCTGAGATAATCATTACTGAAGAGGTTTTCCCTGGCTCATGTGAAGGAGAGTACACTTTAGTACGAACATTCACTGCTGGAGACGACTGTGACAACTATACTGTTGCTTCTCAAACTATCTCAATTATTGATACAACAGGTCCTTCTTTCGATACCGTACCTGCTGATTACACGATAGAGTGCAACGAAGAATTGATTTTTGAGATGGCTACTGCTTCAGATCTATGTAGCGAAACTCAAGTTGATGTTACTTCGGTCGAGTTAGTGGGTGATTGTGCAAACGAATACACATTAATTAGAACTTTCTCAGCAACTGATGAGTGTGGTAACGTCTCTCAAATAGACCAAACCATATCTATCGTTGATACTACTGCTCCTGAGTTTACATCCGTACCTGCAGATTACACTGCGGAGTGTTCTGACGAACTTTCTTTAGAAGATGCAACTGCAACAGATATATGTGGTTCAGTCGAGATTACTATAGAAGAGTCTTCGGCAAACGAAACGGATTGCCCACAAGCATATTTACTAACACGTGTGTTTACAGCAACTGATCTTTGTGGAAACTCTACAAGTGCAACACAAA
>Ga0206683_10002554_pt1 | contig 12238 bp, 14 predicted proteins | sample M280m12015metaG_FD_155483 | JGI IMG/M metagenome (GOLD analysis project Ga0206683, IMG submission 155483) | Ammonia-oxidizing marine archaeal communities from Monterey Bay, California, United States - M2 80m 12015 | ecosystem: Environmental > Aquatic > Marine > Intertidal zone | place: USA...
AATCATCCCCGTCAAAAGATAAAAAAGACTAAATAACTAAAGCATATTAGTAATGAGTAGAGTGATATGTCTCGGGAATGGTGAGTCCCGTCTCGGAATTGATTTAGATGGATTAAGGCAGTATGCGACCATCTGGGGATGCAATGCTTTGTATCGTGATTGGACACCAGATCGTTTGGTGTGTGTCGATATAGAGATGAGCCATGAGATATACCGCTCAGGTTATGCTTTTAGAAATGTTGTATATTTTAGAGATTGGAACAGATTGCCTGGAGAGGCCTACGAAGATTTAGTAGTTCCATCTCACATATCCCAAAAGGACAAAATTGATTTAGAGTCCTACATCCATGTAAGTCCACGGGTTGATGGTTGGAATGAGTTTGTAATGAGTGGTCAAGATTTAGACCAACTCCGAAAACTCCGAGAAGATTACTTAACCGCTTGCCAAAATGAAGGCATAGAAGTAAATTCAGATACAGTAGATATATTATTTGCAGACAAAAGAGCTGGTCTTTGGGTAACTTGGGTTGCTCCAGAGGATAAAGTACAAAAGACAGAATCGTTGCCTGGAGGTTCAGATTACGGTTTTTGTTCTGGTGCTTTATGCAGCGTGCTTGCATCAGTGAATCCGGAAACGGAGGAGATATATCTATTAGGTATGGATTTATATTCAAACACCGAAAAACCAAATAACGTGTATAAAGGAACTGATTGTTATATAGGTTCGGCTGGGCAACCTATCCCACCTGATAATTGGATAGAACAACACCGACATATATTTGAAAAGTTCTCGCACATAAAGTATTACAAGGTTAATTCTAAACCGATATCAAATGATATTGATGATAGGGTTAATACTGTAATTGAGGAGTGGATTGGTACTCCCAACCTTGAATACATAACACAAGATGAGATGTATGAAAGGCTCAACTATAAGTAAAACCATAGGAGGTATTTACACATGGCTGGAGAAACTATTGTTTCAACAATTAAGTCCTGGATAGGCGGTCTAGTATCCGTCGCAGTATCCTTACTTGGACTTGCAATCGTACTACAGGTCCTATTTGGGCCGGACGTAGTATTCGTCCCCGTTGATGTAATCGGGAACATTTCAGGCCTAGTTACATCACTAGGTAGCTCTGGGTTAGCTGGTCTAATCACAGTTGGCGTCATTTATTGGATTCTTAAAAACGACTAATAAGTTTGACTAACGGATCTCTGGGGAGGGTGCATCCTCCCCAAGTTCCAACACATAAGTATTTGTATGAATGATACTAATATTATTTCGATTACGGATATCATTGAAAATAAAGTCCGTAAACAAAAAGAACTAGAAGGTTATGAATATCAACTAGAAGATTTAAGAAGAAAGAAGTTTTGGATTGAGAAAGAAATACAAATGGCAGAATTTATTATTGCCGCAGTCCAAAGTGAAATTACCCCGCAACAATTCATTAAGGCTTTAATCGAAGCCGAGTTAGATAAAAAAGATTGAAAAACTATTGACACAGCTAGAAAGTTGTGTTATAATAAATAGTATTGATTGCGATTATACAGCAATTGATAGTAAATACGATAATATATAGGAGATACAATATATGTCTTTTGCAGACCTAAAGAGTAAGTCTGGCTCTTTTGAAAAATTACAGACTGAACTCACGAAGTTAAACAACCCCACCTCCGGTAATTCTTTTGAAGACAACCGTTTTTGGAAACCCGATCTGGATAAGACCGGCAATGGTTTCGCAGTAATTCGTTTTCTGCCGCAACCAGCTGGTGAGGATCTTCCTTGGGTTCGACTTTGGAACCATGCGTTCAACGGTCCTGGTGGTTGGTATATCGAGAATTCACTGACCACGATTGGTAAGAATGATCCAGTATCTGAATACAACACTGAACTTTGGAACAGTGGTGCAGAATCAGATAAGGAGATTGCCAGGAAGCAGAAGCGAATTCTCAAATATTACTCCAACATCCTAGTTGTGAGTGACCCAAAGCACCCTGAGAACGATGGTACAGTAAGGTTGTATCGTTTCGGTAAGAAAATCTTTGATAAGATTACTGAAGCTATGAACCCTGCGTTTGATGATGAGACTCCTTTGAATCCATTTGATATGTGGAAGGGTGCTAACTTTAAACTCAAGATCCGTAAGGTCGATGGTTATTGGAATTACGATAAGTCTGAGTTTGATAATCCTTCAGAACTGCTTGAAGGTGATGATACTCGCCTTGAAACATTATATAATGAGAAGTTACATAGTCTACAAGAATTTGTTGATCCAAAGACTTTCAAGACTTATGATGAACTGAAGGAAAAACTCAACAAGGTTCTTACTGGCACGTCAGTTAAGGGTACTGTTGAAACATTTACTCCCAAGAAAAAGGAAGTCGTTACTCCGGTTCCTGAAACAACCGATGACGATGAGACTTTAGATTATTTTGCCAAGTTGGCAGATAACGGTTAATCGTACGGCAACTACGATAAGGGAGTCCTTCGGGGCTCCCTTTTTTTGTTTATAAATATTGTTATGAAGTCATTTAAAGAATATAGAGATTACACCTCAGGGCTTCTCTTTGCAGAAGAAGCTATAGCTGGGAATTTTGAGCTTCGTACTATATGGGCTAGAGATAATTTTGATAGGTTCAAGAAAAAAGCTATAGCTGGAGACTTACTTGATGCTACCGGCAAGACTAAGTTTAAGGCATTGTCAGCTCAAGGTAAAAAAGAACTAATACCGTTTTTAGATTCATTGGAAAAAGATGTACCAGAAGGAAAAAATAATCCAGATAGAATTAAACTTATGAAGTTAATAAGATATCATATAGCACCCCTAAGTAAAATAGCTAAAATGGCAAATGGTTTTAGTGGTAAAGCTGGTTCAACACCAAGTGGAGCTCAATGGGAAGCTTTAGCTGTTCTTGGTATCCGAGCTGATAACAATATACCATTTATGGATAGTCTAGAGTGGAAAGATGCTGGAAAATTTTGGGTTGATTATGAGAGACAAGCAAGAATTTTGGGTAAGAATTTTGGTGATATGTTTGGTGTTAACGATATGGTACAATGGGGCCATAAGAAAAAAATAAAAACAAATTCTGATTGGCAGCCTGCAAAAAATAAAACTCCAAAAACAGATATTGTGGCCGGTGCATATAGAATATCTCTGAAAAAACATGGTGGATCTCAATTAATGAGCGGCGGTCCTGCGGAGGCAACTGCTACACTTAATGCTGCAATGACTACTTATTCTATATCAACTGAAGGTAGAAAAGTAGTTGAAAAAGTTATAGATGATATTCATACTAAAATGGGAAAGATGTCTGAAAAAGGTGAGATTAGTGCTCTTGATGCAAGAATAGCAGCTGCTAAAAAATCAGGTAAAAAACTTTCAACAATGGATGCAAAATTAAAAAAAGAACTTGGTCACTTACGAGTAAATGCACAGGAATTAACTACAGATTTAGGTAAGATATTTAAAGATAAAGATTTGAAAGCACATTTTTGTTGGGAGGCGGCTACAGGTCAAACAAAATTTGGAAATAATGGAACTCATGGTGCAATTGCAAATGAACTAGTAACATTTAAACCAACAGGTACACTTTCTAATAGATTAAAATTAGATAAACCATTAGTAGCTGGTGCTGTACTAGCTAAGGGAAATGATTTTTATGTTTCTTTTAAAACTGGTGGTGGTTCTCCATCTTATCTTGCTTTACGAACACATAAAGCAAAAATAGATCCATCTTTACAAACAACTGGTTATATTCCAACCTTTAAGACCATTCTTGCAGAGGAACTGGAAAGAGAAGGTTTACTTACCGAGTCTCATATAAACTTATTACAATTAGATGAATTTGCATTATGGAATAATCTCAAGAAAAAAGCTAAAACTATAGGTTTAAGTATATTAAATAAAGCAAAAAAAATATTTAATGCAGTCATGCAAAGGCTTACTCAAGCATTTAATGCTATTAAAAAATTAGGTAGTAGAATGATAAATGCATTATTAAATTTCTTTAATTTTGAAATTAAAAAAATTAGAATAAGGTCTGGTGGACCTTATCCACTAACATAATAATTTATGACCACGCATATTGAATTGAAGCACCTAAAGAAGTGTATGTAGGAAGTTTCTTTTTAGTGTTTCGCATGGTGTTGGCGAGTTCCATAGTGCAAGTGTAATTAGGATCATCACCAGAACAAATGACATGATGAGCAACTTTAGTAATTAACCATATATTGTTATTTCTATCTTCACCCCATATGTCTTTTGATCCTGCGAGTCCAGTCTGATCAGGACTACCAGAACCTAAACCAATTTGAGGAAACTCAGCCTTTGCATTTTTACCTATTTGCAGACCAGAGATACCAAACATTTCACATTGTATTCTTTCATAACCTAACATATGATTCATCTGCATTTTTCTTAATAGACCATGATCTGGTGTACCGACTGAAAAAGGATAGTCTGCTCGTCTGGTATTTTCATTAATGTTAGACATATCTTGCGATGCAAAACTATTATAACCTACATTCGCATTCGGCCACTCTGATATCTTTTTCCGACCAGAACCTTTATCAAAATACACTGGAGTTTCTGATGCATGAGAGTATTCATCTTTTTTTAATTGTTTTAGGTAATCACTTATGTATATGTCAAAAGATTTAAATACACTATTATGCCTGATTTGTTTTGCTGCCCATGCTCCGGCTCGAACTGTTTTCCATTTATCACCTGTAGCAATAAACTCAAAACTTTTACTTCTCAACATTGCAGCTGCATAGCCTGTAATACCAGTACCACGATTAGAGCTTTCTGATGTACCACTAGTGGTCATAGCATTATTGAGAGTAAAGGTTAAATCTTGACTAGACATTTCTCTTTGTAATGGCACCATAAACCAACCACCATCAGCTGTTGAATGTCTCTGTGCAGTTTCAAAGATAATAATATCCGAGTGTTGATTTTTAAACATATTCATGGACATAGATTCTTGAGGACCTCTAACATCTTCTCCGGTCCAAGATTGTGCAGAATTTGCCAAGAATGTAATCAAATCGAATGGGTGCATATTGGGTGTTACGAAATGTTTTACACCAGTTGTTTTTGCACAGTAGATAGGTTTAGAGATTTTCATTTCTTTTTTCATAATATCACCAACAATACCATCATCACCACCACCAGAATTATTACTACCAATAGTTCCTTGAAATGTTTTTGATAGTCTCATTCTATCATTTGTTATCATTTCAGTAGAACAGAAATGTAACCGATATTCTAACCAAGATTGTGTAGTCTGTCCTTGCCTACCTTCAGGAGCTACTATTTCTTCAATCTTATGAATGTATAGTGGGTATCCTCTAACCGCCCAATTTTTTAATCCTGCTTCAGTCGCACCAGCAGTTTCAAAATCTAACCACAATAATTCTTCACCGATGATAAGAGCGTTCCGAATGAGATTGACATTATCTTTAAGTTTTAACCAACCTGTGATCCCTAGTTGCTCTATGTCTTCAAATAAATGTAACTCCATGACCAATTGAGAAATGTCATAGAGCGAATCATCTCCATGTTGGATTGTACATTCTTTTAAGTTAAAGGAGCCGGGGGGTGGTGAGTTACCGTCTGTTGATCTGGTTTCACCTATTGCCTTTAAACCTTCTACGATATTAATTGCCATTTTGCACTACTAATTTAAATTCTGATATAAATGATGTAAGATAAGTCCCATCTAATAATTTAATCTGTTTTCTATTCTCATTTAATTCAGATTCATAGACATAGTTAGTAACAGATGTTGCACTGGGTTCATCGGCCAACTCTACTTTTATTTTTGTGTTGGTATTTCCAGACTTTTGAGAAATTTCGTAGTGATGAATACCATCAGGATTTGAATATTTATTTATAACATAAGCCTGTAGGTTGCGTTGAGTCATTGGCCAATCATAGTAACGATCATAATATTGATTCAGCATTAATACTATCCAATGATATTCTGCTTTACCATAATAATCATATGCAACACTTTCAGGAGTTTCATTTTCCATTATTTGATATTTTGTAAACAACACATCTCTAGTTTTTACTTCAGTTCTAGCAACTACTCTGGTTAGTATATCGGAAACTGTTTGAAATATTTTATTACCAGTAACGTCATATGCTATAGTGGGAAAGTTTTCAAAATACATAATTAGTATCCATCCTTCATGTCTGATTCTGCGAGAAGTTGTACTTCCTTAAATTGGAGTGTTAGGTCTACTTGAACGGGTGCGGAATTTTCAGAAAATACTGAAAAGTTATCACCACCATAAACAACACCAACATTTGTTAAGGCACACTTTGCAATCTTATTCATATGTTTCATAGGACCATTACGACCATGATAAGAGATACCAAATAATTTAGGCAGTTCATATATACGCATTAGGTTTCCCGCTAACTGTCTAGGCGCCGAATTGACTTTAAAAAATTGTATAATCGTTTGTACTGTATCAGAATCAGATTGAGCTAAAGGTTTAAGATTAAAGGTATATGTAAAGTCTCTAAATGCAGGACCTGTATATGTAATATAAGTATTACTAAAGGTAGCCCTACCAGAAGCTCTTTGCGCCGCCCCTTCTCCCATTATCATTTTACCCACAGTGCCTAAAATTGCCTTACCACTACCGGCCGCACTTTTCATTTGAGCACTAATTTGATCTGCAGCGGAAGTAATTGTTGAACCCTTATTCATGGCAGTTTCTACGCCCATTTGAACTGCGGATTGTACTAGATTTGTCTCTGTCTGATCCCACCCCTGTTCGTATGTTGCACCAATCCCACTAGGAATAGGCAAGCATATAAATTCATGAGGACCTTCAAAGTTTATATCACTAGTACTAGAACCAACACCGCCACGCATTATGAAAGTGGAAAACTGCATATAGTTAGCGTTCTTACCTGTCAATCCCAAATCAGGTGGGAAAACTTTTACATTAAGATTCTTTAGTGAGCTTTTTCCTGTTAAGTCCCATTTTGTCTCATCGTCATTCCATTCAGGCCTAATATCTCTACCCTTTCCTTGATGAGTCTCCGTAACCGTCTCCGAGTTCTGTACGGCATTTTCCGCCTGTCGGCCGGGGCCTGCATCATACGCCCGCATAAATTCTCGTTTAGTTTGCGTTGCCATATAAGTATTTATATGGATAATAAGAAATATACACGGCGCAAACCTTACAAAGGCAAGTTTCAACCTACTGATCCGAGTAAGTATAAAGGCAACCCACGAAACATTATTTACCGATCAATGTGGGAACGGCAATGTATGGTCTATTTTGACCGTAATGAAAATGTTATAGAATGGTCTAGCGAAGAAGTTGTTATACCTTATGTGTCTCCTTGGGATAATAAAATACACAGATACTATCCTGACTTTTTAGTGAAGGTGAAAAAAGGTCAATTGACTGAGACTAGAGTGATTGAAGTAAAACCGTCGAAGTTTCTTAAACCACCAAAAGCAGGAAGAAAAAAGACCAAATCTTATCTATATGAGGTGAGAGAATGGGGCCGTAATAGTGCAAAGTGGGCTGCGGCTAAAGATTATTGTGATAAACGAGAATGGATGTTTGACGTTTGGACAGAAAAAACTTTGAGAATGTAGATAAATAGTCTTGTATGAGTTTATTTACAGAGATAAAAGAATCTGCTGACGGTAGGGAACTATCGCTTAAATGGTATCAAGCGAGAGTAAGAGCGTTGGGCAAACTTAAAGCAGGCATGGTAATCAGAGAAGGAAAGGCTGATGCTATGGCACAGTCTCGTCCTCAGTTCGGTATGTTGAATTTATTTAATTACAGGCCGATGGCACCTACTAGAATTCCTTACTATGATGTGTTTCCTCTTGTTCTACCTGTTAGACGATTAAAGACTGGGTTCGCTGGTTTGAACTTTCACTATCTACCTATTCCAATGAGGGTAAAACTTCTAGAACTTATTACTGCTGGATATGGTGATGAGACTGCACAGACTGCTAAAGTAACATGGGATAAGGTAAAGGCGCTACGATATGTGGCACCGACGATTAGGCAATATAACAAAAAGAAAGTAGGTTCTTTATTTTTACGAATACCACTTGATGATATGTTGATTGGTCTATTACTACCCGTGCAACAGTTTTATAGTGGAGAATATAACAAACGCAAAAAAGTACACAACAATAAGGTATACAAAGGTTCTAGGGAAAAGATTAACTATGGCACTTAATACATTTATTTCTAGACTAACTCAAGAGAGTTATCAGAGACAGAATAAGTATAGAATTTCCATCAGTACTCCTTGGGGTGGCTTGGGATACCAGATGACTTTGTTTGCCGAAACAGTAGAAATACCAGGACAGACAATTATTAGTAGTCCTGATGATCTACGTTACGGGCCCCCAAGAGAACAGGCAACAGCGATGAGTTATGGACCCACAAATATAACTTTCATATGTACCCCAGGAATGCCGGAACGAGAGTTTTTTACAGATTGGCAGGCTAAGACTATTAATAAACTTAGTTGGGAAGCATATTATTATCAAGAATATGCACAGCGCTGTAGTATATTTGTTTGGGCTTTAGATGCTCAAGAAAGAGAGAAGTATGGGGTAGCATTATATGAAGTGTTTCCCAAAACAATAAGTGGCCAAAGCTTTAGTGCCGGTAGTAATGATTCATATCAAACATTAGATGTAGAATTTGCATTTAGATATTGGAAAGAACAGAGAGCACGAAATTTTTAATTGAAACTATATTAGGAGAATGATAATATAATGAGTTTACCAGTAATTAATACACCAACCTATGAGTTGGAAGTTCCTTCTACAAAGGAACCGTTAAAGTACAGACCTTTTTTGGTCAAAGAGGAAAAGATTCTATTGATGGCAATGGAAGAAGATGATACGAAACATATGGTGAATGCTGTCCGGACGATAGTAGACAACTGTACGTTTAAGACTCTTAAAGTCAACAAGATGCCTATGTTTGATTTGGAGTATGTGTTTCTTAACATACGAGCCAAATCTGTAGGTGAGGTTGCATCTGTAAAGGTGCTTTGTGATGATGATAAGGAAACGTATGCAGATGTTGATATACCCCTAGACGATATCAAAGTTAAATTTCAGAAAGGTCATACTAACATTATAAAGTTGACTAAAGACATTGCGATTGAAATGTCATACCCAACATTTGAAATGCTTGATTCATTTGACACAGAGAGTACAAAAGAAATATTTGATTTGATGGGTAAGTGTATAGAACGTATTATAGATGGTGAAACTATCCATGAACGAGCAGATTTTAATAAGAAAGAATTAACAGATTTTCTTGATAGTTTGAATACTAAACAATTTGGTGAAATGCAAAAGTTCTTTGAGACTATGCCTAAGTTGAGTTATGACTTAGAGTTTATTAATCCAAGTACCAAGAAAAAGAACAAGAAAACATTGGAGGGCCTCAACAGTTTTTTCGTGTAGCTCTTTCTCACGATAGTTTAGAGCATCATATAAAATTGAACTTTGGGTTAATGCAACACCACAAGTATGGGTATGAAGACTTGATGAATATGTTGCCCTGGGAGAGATCCATATATGCTGCACTCCTAGTTCAGTGGTTGAAAGACGAGGAAGAGCGACATAAAGCGGAAGCTAGGAAATAATAATGGCAGGCACAGATAAAGTAACAGTTATAGAGACTCGCAAAGAGTATGAGTTAGCGGTAGATGACATTGTACCAGCAACGGGACAAGATGAACCCACATGGTACAACAAGACATCAGGCATCATGGACACGTTTAGGTTAATCCCTAGACTCATTATGGTGGCTTACATCTATGCGTTTTATTCATCTACTACATGGTTCATGGCTCTAGAAGCTCCTACCAATGCACAAGCAGCATTCATATCAACGATAGTTGGTGCCGGTGCAGCGTTCTTTGGACTGTATGTTGGTAAATCTGGAACACCACTACCTAAAGGTAAGAGATAAATGGCAGCAGAAGAATCCAGTGTTAAACGCCTTGCGGCAGTTACTGAAAAACTTAAAAAGATTGAGGCCGACCGAGCTTGGAATTTGTCTACGGAAGGTAAGGCAGCCAATAAGAGACTCAAAGAATTACAACAACGTATCAAGAAAGAAGATAAACTTCTTGATAAACAGGCTGCCGCTGCTGACAAAGAGCAAGATTATAAAGATAAATCAGAAGACCGAGCTGCGGAGTTAGCGAGACTTGAAGATCAAATTCGGGAAAATAGATCAGCTGCCGCAAAAAAAGACAGAAAGGAAGAGGCCAAGTTTCAGAAGAAAGAGGCAAAACTACAAGAGAAGTTGCAGAATGAGCAACGGAACTTCAGCAAAGAATTTTATGATAGTATATTTGGCACCTATAGTCTCATTGGTTCTCTTAAAGATATGTTCCCCAAACCTGTGCAGATACTTGCCGGTTGGGGTTTTGATAAGATAAAGAAAGGAATAAGCTCCGGCGTTAAGGGTATAGGTAAGTTAGCAAAGGGTGGTTTTAATGCCATGATGGGTCGTAAACCAGATGGCGATGCATCACCCGAAGTTAAGGCTGCTGCTGAAGATGTGGCACCAGCAGATGCTGCTGTACCAAAAAGAAAAAGTGGTGGCATCCAGGGTTGGATGCAAATGTTGGGTAATAAAGGCGGCAAAGAAGGAGAAGGTGATGCAGCAGACGTTGTTGAAGAAGTGATTCCCCTGGCTGGTATTGCTGGTGATGCAGGTGATTCTATGGAAGAATTGAAAAAACAAACAGCTTTATTGAAGATAATTGCGGATGAGGGTGATGATGAACCCGATGCATCAAAATCTGGTGAGTCTATATTAGAAAGTGGTGGCGACAAAGGTAGTGGTAAGGGTAGTAAGTTAGGTGGTAAATTTGGTAAGATGCTGGGACCACTATTCAAAGCATTCAAATCTATTTGGAAGATGGTAAAGGTATTCTTGAAATGGAAAACTGTTGTTATTGTAGCCATTCTTGCACTGGTAGGTTGGTTGACGGTAAAATTCTGGGAACCGATTAAGAAGGCATTTATTGCAGTAGTAGATTGGTTTAAAGGTTTATGGGCGTGGGCCAGTGATGCAATCTCTGGTGCATGGACAGGTCTACAAGAATTTATCCAAGGCGTGTGGGATAGTGTTACTGGTTGGTTTACAAAATTGTGGGCATGGGGTGAGAAAACTGGTGCAGCTATATCAGCCGGGTGGACAAGTCTCAAAGCTAAAGTAAAAGAAGCGTGGGATGCTATTGTTACTTGGTTCACCGATAAATGGTCATGGGCCAAAGATGTTGCCGTCGGTACATGGACATCTCTTAAAGATAAGGTGCAGGAAGCATGGGACGGTATAACTACATGGTTTAAAGAGAAATGGTCATGGGCCAAAGATGTTGCCGTCGGTACATGGACTAGTGTGAAGGACAAAGTTCAAGGTGTATATGACAGTACTACCACATGGTTTAGTGATAAGTGGAAATGGGCTTCAGATGTGGCAGTGGGTACATGGACTGGTGTGAAAGATTTTATAAAGGGAAAGTGGGATGCTATAGTAGGATGGTTCACAGGATTATGGAAGTGGGGTGTTGAGGCTGGTAAAACGCCAGGTGGTGAAGCATGGTCACTTACTACTATGATAGATAAAGTATTTACTTCTGTTAAAGACTGGGCGATCAGTATATTTTCCTGGGCTACAGGGCCAGTCAAACCAGAAGATAGTTGGATAAAGAAAACAATAAATGGTGTTATCACTAAAGTTAAAACGTGGGCCTTGAGTCTGTTTGCATGGGCTGAAGAACCTGGCGAAAGTTGGATCAGCACCACCGTTAAAAATGTGATAAAAACAGTTAAGAGTTGGGTGACAGGGTTATTCACATGGGTTTCCACCGCTGGAAAGGTAGAGGGTGAAGAATGGTCACTAAGCACTATGGTAAAGGCGGTGTTCAAGAAAGCACAAGATTGGGTAATAGGTTTATTCAAATGGGGCCAGAAAGCAGGCCAGATAGATGGTAAAGAGTGGTCACTTGTGGCTCTGATAACGAAAGCTGTTGATTCAATTTTTGTGTGGTTTAAAGAAATTTTTGATATAGATTGGGGCGGTATGATGGATAGTTTAATACCTGATTGGGCTCAGAATCTGTTTGGTGGTGATGATGATGATAAACCAGAAGTGGATGCAAACACTAGCAAGCGACCAAAAAGAAAACGT
>Ga0206683_10002556_pt1 | contig 12226 bp, 8 predicted proteins | sample M280m12015metaG_FD_155483 | JGI IMG/M metagenome (GOLD analysis project Ga0206683, IMG submission 155483) | Ammonia-oxidizing marine archaeal communities from Monterey Bay, California, United States - M2 80m 12015 | ecosystem: Environmental > Aquatic > Marine > Intertidal zone | place: USA...
CAGTGACTACCCTCTGAAAAGGTCCGTTCGGGAGTAGTAATTGTTGCTAGTTGTAGGTAGAATAGTCAAGTAGTAGTTGTAAAGCGTTAATGATATGAGTTTGATCAAACAGGTGTCAGAAGCTGCCACTATGAGTAACATTCAGAATAAGGCGAAAGAGGAACTCCTAAAGGGATTGGTTACTGGAGATATATCGCACCGATTTGAAGTGATCAGAGAATATACACGTAGTATTGGTGGGCGAAAAATTGTAGGTAACACGGCGTCTACAATCTTCTTCCTCCCATGGATTATTGTTGGACTGTTATTCGTTGGCGTATCTTTTTTGATCCTTTTTAGTCCTGATAGCGAAGCCCCTATTTTCTTGTCATGTTGCACGTTTGGTGCAGGCTCAATTGCTGCAATGATTGGATTTTCGGGCGTCAGGGGCTCAGTTGAAGAGATGGTTAATCCGGAAGATTATGAGAAATACGAGGTGACAGTTTACTTCAATCGTCGTGAGCGATACCTTACAGAGGTCAAGGTTGTTCTTGATGCAACCGATGATGATTTAATTGGCGACATCACATTTCTCAATGAGATTACTCTCTCAAAGAAAAGTGAGATTTTTTGCAAATACCGGCCAGGTTCAGACGGTGCTGTAAGGCCAGATTTCAACGATTTCATTATTTCACATGGCTATGTATCCATACAGTTGGATGGTCATACATATTTGAAAGACAAAAAAAGAATTGCAATTGCGAAAGAATGGTCTGAAAAACTTGGCGTAAAAATAAGAGAGCCTTTAGTTTGGCATTCGCATAATTAAGCCACTTATGATGGCAATGTGAAGGGCTGAGTGGTTCTTTTCAGAGGGTAGCGTCTATAATGGCCCACACAAAGCCCATTCGAACAGCAAGTGTATTCGCATGGGTATTCGGATAGACCCTTACGAATTACCCCAGTTAATTCTTAACAGGATTTCAAATGGGTTGATTACAGGGGCATTTCAATGACTGATGTGAGCATCGAACCGGGCATGATAGGTTCGTTGATTTTTCTCGGTATGATTGGTCTATTCATAGCCATTGGAATCATTTGGGTATTCGTTGATGCAAACAAGCCCCGGAACAAGAAAATAATGAACGAGAAAGCACCGACTTGGATTGAATTTTCTTGGATTATCCCAGTAGTGTTGGTGGCCATTTTTGCATTACCATTATTCGTACCGTTCTTTTTTGCATTTTTAGTTGTTAGACTATACTTGGTTCGCTTGTATGAATTGATCAATCCGGATTGGGAAACAGACGGAACCAGTACAGGGATTCCTCACTTGGAAATGGTTGTTGATACCTTAAACAAAGTACCATCACCATCTCAATTAGAAGATCGTGCCGCCGAAATTATTGCCAATGAGATTATTGAAGAATACCGTGATGAGGATAGCCTACTACGCCGCGCTCTTCGAGCATGGCCTATCGGCCCAACCATAGAATTCCATAAGCGAAATCACAAGAAAAAATGGTTCGTATTTTACGTATATTTCATTGCAATATTCATCTTTATTCCGTTGGCAATCGTTCTGATGATTCTGGAAGAAATCGTAAGGGGGGCCCTCTGAAACGACGGGTGTCGCAGGGGTACCCATGCAAAACACGTTTTATCGAAAGGGCAATTTCAGAGAGTTGGAACAGGGTGTACCCATCCAAACAGGTCCTCATCGACTTCGTTTTGGATATTTGTTAAAGAATCATACAACTTTACAGTTAATTCTCCAGGAGTGACACCGTCGGAATAGGTAGCTGTTTCGCCACCTAATGTGATGGAACCTATTGGTGAAATAACCGCAGCAGTCCCACAGCAGAATGCTTCTTCTGCACTCATTGCAAATTCTGCAAGAACCTTTGTTTCAACAACTTCGTATCCCATGTGGCGGGCAAGACGAATAATCGAATCTCGGGTAATTCCGGGTAGAATTGTTCCAGTTAATTCAGGGGTATACAATACTCCATCTTTCAGGCAGAAGAAATTAGCAGCACCGACTTCTTCGATATATTTGTGTTCTTCAGCATCAAGATAGATGACTTCCGCAAAACCTGCTTCCTTTGCCTTTCGGGAGGGCATCATTCCTGGTGCATAGTTTCCTATCGCCTTCACGCCACCAGACCCACCGGGTGCTGCACGGTGATGTTCATCACTAATGAGTAAATTAATGCATGACATTCCACCTTTGAAGTAAGGGCCAACAGGTGTGACATAAATCATGAATGTGTATTCAGGGGCGGGGGCGACACCAAGAACTGGCCCACTTCCATTCAATAGCGGTCTAACGTACAGTGCCCCCCTACCCATCGGAGGTATCCAGCGTGAGTTTTGTTGGACACATTGTTCTACAGCATCGATGAAAATAGATTCAGGAACCGGTGGCATTTTCAATCTGTCTGCACCACGTTGCATTCGTCTAGCGTTCTCTTCCGGGCGGAACAATACGACTCTCCCAGCCGCGGTTCGATATGCCTTCATCCCTTCGAATAGCCCTTGTCCATAATTAATGACTCCAGCCGCGGGGGAAATTGAAATGTTCCCGTAAGGATGCATTTCTCCTGGTTGCCATGGGGCATCGATTGCAGTCTTTGTAATGTACATACGATCAGTCTCGGTCATCGAGAATGTAAGAGAGTCCCAATCGATTGGTGCTTCGCTCATCATAGCGTACCAGAGCCCGCCGGTATTCAATGATTGTGCGCGAAATCCATGAAAGTGCTCTTTCGACAGGTTGTTGTCCTATTGACTTTCACAGTGATACATGCGCTGGAGCGGTGATGTTGCAATCATCACCGGCAGGTATGCATCTGTAGGCGATTCTACCGTCATGGAATTATGGGCTAGAGCCCGTAGCAGTGAGTCCATATTGCTTAGAGTACATGGTGTCAAACCATGGTTTGAAATCACTCCCAATGGAAGATGGAATGAATCCGAAGAAATGGCAGAAAAAGTAGCTGGAAATTTGGAACAGGTATTGGGACATGAAGAGGTTAGAGAAATCGAAGGACCTGAAATGAAATGGACCGATTTAGGAATTAAACCGGTTTGGAAGGTATATGTGGCCCAGCCATTCATGGTGCCCAAAATGAGGCAAGAATTATCTGGGCGTTGGACTATTCTGTCAGGAGATATACCATTTGTAAATCGGTTTTTTCTCGATGGGGATTTATCGATGCATGTCAGCGTAGAGGGGGAAGTCGTAGAGAGTGAACATCCAGTCGATATTTGTCTGGAAATTACAATGGACGATGTGCGCCACTGCGAACCTTTCCCTGCACCATTCAAGATATTTTCATTTGACCTAGAAACCTCAATCGCCCATGATACAATTCTATGTGCAGCAGCAGTAATCGAAGATATGGGTACAGGGGAGAGGACTAGGCACACATATGCTGGTGATGAGGAATCAATTCTACGAGAGTTAACTGAATTGGTAAGGAGTAATGACCCCGATATTATCACTGGATACAACATTGATAATTTCGACATGGGTCGTATTTTTGATAGAGCGAATCTTATTGCAAAACGCGACAAATCTCTAAAAGTTGCAACCATGGGATGGGGGCGAGTATCAACTTCGGAAGAGGGACGTCGTCGAGACACTTTGTACCCAACTAGGGGTACTGCTAGAGCCTGGAATCTAGGTGGACGATGTGTGATGGACGCTTGGTGGCAAGCCCGTCAAGCCCTTAGACCTCAACGCGAGACTCTGAAATTTGTCTCAAACTTACTATTTCCCGACGATGAAGAAATGCAAAAAATGGATGTTGATGCTTCAAAGATGGATGAAGAGTGGGCAACACGCCCTGATGTAGTGGTAGAATACTGTCTGCGTGACGCAGAATTGCCTTTGGATATAATGCATAAAATCCAAGCATTCCGTCGTAAAGAAGCAGTTGCGGCAGTAGCAAAAGTCTCACTCGATACAAGTGCGAATGGTACCACTTCTCAGTTGATTGATTCTCTAGTAATTCGTATGGCAGATCGAACTGCAATCGGAGTTCCATTGACCGGATCAGCCGACAAAAAGGAAAGTCAAATCGAAGGTGGATATGTGCATGATGTTGAAGCAGGATTACATCGCTGGGTCGCAATTCTTGATTTCAAATCTATGTATCCTTCGATAATGATTGGCAAAAATATCTGCTATACTACACGAATTGATGAGAGTAGCACAGATCAACCTGGTGCTGATGAGCAAGAGTACGAATCTCCAACAGGTGCAAAATTCCGGAATGAAAGCAGTAGAAGAGGAATAGTTCCGACACTGCTTGAAGATTTGATGGCCCAAAGAGATGTTCACAAAGCAGGAATGCGAGATGCAAGTGACGAGTCAATCCAGTCTTATCATGACCAAATGCAATATGCTGTGAAAATATTGATGAATTCATTTTACGGTGTTTTCGCAAGTGGATTCTATCGTTTCACTCATCGCCAATTAGGCGAATCAATTACCGCGTGGGCGCGGCAGAATATCAAATCGATAATTCAAAAATTGGGCGATGAAGGCCAACATGTTGTATATTCAGATACAGATTCAATCTTCGTCAAGACGCCCGTTGAAGGCGTAGATGACCCGCATGAGGCAATGATTGAGTTCGGCCACAGCACCGCGGAGCGCTTCAGTGAAGCAAGCGCTGAACTTGAATTTGAGACTGGACTATCGGTTTTCTTTAGTCACGGTGCAAAGAAGAGATATGTTGGTCAAGTTGTTTGGCCAAAGGAAAAGATGATGATCAAAGGATATGAAACACAACGTTCAGATTCATTCAGGTACCTCACAGATGGACTGAAACAGATGTTCAGGTATGTTTTGGACGATGAATCTGAAGCTGCAATCAATCTAGCAATCGATACTATTGCAGCCGCCAAAAATGGAGAAGTTCCGGTCAGAGACTTGATTATGAGTAAATCCTGTAAGGGGCGTTGGGACAAAAAAAGAGCAAAATGGGACTTCACTAAGGATTATGCAAATCCTGATTCAATGATTCAAGTTAGGGCTGCAAGGGCATTGATAGAGAAAGGACTTCCCTTCACCCCTGGTATGAAAATCGCATACATCGTTACCAATGCAAGAAATCGGCCTATGCAAATTCAGCCTTGGCTAGAGGAAGACCCTGTAACGGAATATGATGGCCAATACTATGCAGACCGTCTAGCTACCGCATTTGGTAGAATCACAGAAGCATTTGATTGGAAAGCAAAAAATTTGCTAGACGGAAATCGTCAATCAACTCTATTCTCGTTCTAAATGATGGGTCAAGAAGGGCAAGAGTTGAATGGGACAAGGTGTCCTCCCTGTAATGATGAAACCTATATTGATGTCACTGTTGTTCATTTCAGCCAGTCTCGCAGGGTGTTTATCTGACGACGAAACATCCTCTTCAGCAGTCGAGGCGATTTTTGATTATGAGCCAGATAAGAACATCAGAACCGATGCTGATATCGATTTTGATGCAGGAGCATCACTTCCATCAGGCGTGACCTTGACTTACAAGTGGGATTTCGATAACGATGGAGACTATGATGAAACAGGCAAGACTGCAATTTGGTCTTATCCCGAAGCCGGTGAATATGAAGTGACCTTGACAGTTACAGATTCAACAAATTCCGATTCTCAGACTCGTACTATCCAAGTTATTGATGCTGATGCTGTAGAGCCAAATGCAGATGCAGGCTCATATGCTCCTTCTAGTGATTGTGAAGGCGAAAGTGTAAGTTCAGGAAGTTACTACATCGTTTACATTTGTGAAATGGATAAGAGTCTTTCAAGTAAAAACATCTTAGCGACAACCACTGTGACTCTAGATGGTTCAGACTCAGAGCCATGTGACGATGATGATAATTGTGATGAATACATCTCAAGTTGGAAATGGGACCTAGATTTACTGCGTGACGAGGACGGCGATGGCGATTTCAAGAACGATGCAGATAAAACCGGAGAGACTGTCGATTGGAAAGATGTTGAACCAGGTGAATACAAAATCGCGTTAACTGTTACTAATGGTGCTGGATTAACCAGTACTGATGAAACGTTAGTTTATGTCAACTATATTGGTAAATGGAGTGATTTTTCGATTGCAGGAAATACTTCCAATAATGCAGTGGAGATAGATTTCACATTCCCAGTAACATATGACCCCGATACAAGTAATACCGTTAACAAGGTGATTGGGGACTTAGTATATCCTCAAGAAGATTCAGACTGCACAGATATTACTCCTGGCGAAGAATCGAATTGTAGAGCTAAAGTTGATTTGTTTAGTTATAATTCAACAGATGAAAAATCGCTGGACACAAGTGGTATTGATGTGAGTACGCGAGAATATGGCTGTGATTCAGATAATGATTGTGTTTCGTTAACATTGAGGGGTAGTTGCCAGTTTGCTAGCAGCGATTCTGCAGATGAAGAAGATCAATGCTACAAGAGAGATGGTCAGTGGACGATATCTGTACATAATGAGATGGTAAATGATTTAGATATAGATTCCTTAACGATAACCATCCGTTACAGGTGAGGTACTGGGAGCCAGTTTCGCCCCTTTATTTTAGAAGATTATAGCCGTATACGCGTCGCGGTCTTCAAATAGGGGTGGAATGTCGGCAAGTTGCAAAGGAGAGAGCAATATGGGATCTCAATGGGAAGATAAGAAGAAGCCACACCGTAATATCGTATTTATTGGACACGTTGATCACGGGAAGTCGACCACTGTAGGTCGCCTTCTTTTGGACTCCGGTCACATCGAAGCGCACGTAATCGAAAAGAACGAAAAACTTGCTTCTGAAGCAGGTAAGGCCGGATTCGGACTTGCTTATGTCATGGATGGTCTAAAGGAAGAGCGCGAACGTGGTATCACCATCGACGTTGCACACAAAGAATTCTTTACACCAAAGTACTACTGGACTATCATTGATGCTCCTGGTCACCGTGATTTCGTCAAGAACATGATTACCGGTGCTAGCCAAGCGGACACAGCAGTTCTACTCTGTGCTGCAAACGATGGTGTCAACGCACAGACTAAGGAGCACGCATTCCTTGCTAAGGTATTGGGTGTTGCAGAACTAATCATTCACGTTAACAAGATGGATATTTCCGGTGTTGACTGGGCAGAAGCAAAGTACAACTCTGCATGTGAAGAAGTTACACAACTTCTGAAGGTAGCAGGATTTGGTAAGCAACTTGACCGCATCCCAATGATTCCAGCTTCCAGTCTTAATGGAGATAACGTCTACGATAAATCCGACAAGTGTTCTTGGTACAACGGACCTACACTATTCGAGGCTATTGACGCAGCAGAAATGCCGAACAAGCCAGTTGACAAGCCACTTCGCCTACCAATTCAGGATGTCTACAAGATATCCGGTATTGGAACAGTGCCAGTTGGTAAGATTGAAACAGGAACTCTAAATGTTGGAAAGACAGTAATGTTCAATCCTTCACAGAAGTCTGCAGAAGTCAAGTCAATCGAGATGCACCACACAATGGTAGCTAAGGCAGAACCTGGAGACAACGTTGGATTCAACGTTCGTGGACTTGCTGCTGACGAAATCCGCCGTGGAGATGTTGCAGGATATACCGACACAGCACCAACCTTTGTCCGCCATGACGAACACTTCGTTGGACAGATTCAACTTATGGAAATTCCAAAGGCGGTTTCAGTTGGTTATACCCCGGTATTCCACGCTCACACAGCACAAGTTGCTGTGAAGTTCATGGAACTACTTGAGAAGACCAATAAGTCTGGAAAGGAAGCTAACCCTAGTTTCCTGAAGACCGGTGACGCATGTTTAATCCGTTTCCAACCTACTAAGCCAATGGCTATTGAACAGATGGACAAGTTCCCTGAACTTTCCCGCTTCGCTATACGTGACATGGGTAAGACCGTCGCGGCTGGTGTCTGTATCAAGATCGAGAAGAAATAAGAAACTCGATTGGACTAGGATCCGAATGGAATAGGTGAATATCATGGCAGCAGTGACTCTAATCAAACTAACTGGGGAGAATCATAGAGACATAGATTCAGTTGCATCTCAGATTAAGACAATCTGCGATAACGGTGGCATCAGTCTTCGTGGCCCAATTCCACTACCTACCCGTCGTCTTGTGGTACCTTGCCGCAAAGCACCAGATGGTGAAGGCAGTGAAACTTACGATCATTGGGAGATGCGAATTCATAAGCGTCTTCTAGAGATGGATATTACTAGTGGAAAGGACGAAAGTGCCCTAAGACAGGTCGCTCGTATCCCAATCCCAGACACCGTGAGCATCGAATTATCGATGCGTTCGATGAATTGAAACTAGTTACTAGGAGCGCCTTTGGCGCTAACCCTGATGAGTAGATGATAAGTTGCGTTAGCGTTTTTCAAAGTGCAGCACTTTCAGCTACACCCGAATCTACCAGATAATTTGCAGTAGTTTCGTCAAGGAATAGAATATCTCCTGCTCCAAGCTCAATTTCTCCATCTGCAGTAATGATTGGGTCATCCATTGATTGCAAGACTCTAACTCGCATTAATTGACCTTGGTCGGGTTCGAATATTTCTTCAACAACTTCCGGTGGTGCTTCAACAGATGCTTCAGCATCTGCCCAAGCATCGAAATCCATCTGTTCACTCTTCTTAGAAGGCGCAAGATCCATCGCAGCAGCATGATTGCTTCCTTCCTCCATCGCAGTAGCAATCGGGCGTTCCTCAACAGGCTGCATCCCTTCTAATTCTGGAAAAGCATCGGCTTTAGCCAGATTCTCTTCTTCATCCAATTCCATCTCAGGTAATGGCTTAGAGTTCTCTTCTAATGCAATTGTTGGCGGCCCCTGTCCAGTAAGGCCTCCGCTTTCAGGAACAAATGAATCTAGTTGAGTTGTTCCTGCTGCTAAAGTGAAACTTTGACTGAGTTCTTCAGAAGCAAGTCCCATTTGCATAGTATTCCAATTAACCGCTTGCTTGAATCGGTTCAATTGTTCTGTTGCATTAGAATAAAATTCACGTTCCGAAGGGTCGTGACGAGACCAATCTAGGTTAGCAAGTTCTTGCCCCTGTGCTCCTCCTTCAGTTCGTAGAGCAATACTTGCTGAATGTTGCATCATTGCAACCAATCTCTTACGGGCGAGTTCTGATGCAGTTCGGCGAATATTGGCCTGCCTCTTCTGTATTGTCTGCATTTTCAAAGAAGGCCCCACTGTTCTGTATACTTCGTGAACTTCCATTTCGACAGTATCGAGTAATTGCCCGACTTTTATCCAAAAATCTTGACGAGGTAATGGCATTGGTACACTTCTTCCAACTTGTTGCCGTAATGTCGAGAAGAGTTGCTCCTCAACCTCCTTGGCTTGAGTAGGATTGAGGAAGGTCCGCTCGGCCATGCTTCTTCTCGTGGCGCGGGCCACCTATCAACCCTTCAGCGACCAAACTTGAACAGCGCAGACGAAGATTCAAACCTATTCACGCGGGGTCCACCTGTGGTGGACCCAATTAAACAGGCTCTCATTCTCACATTCCTAATGCTGCTCACACCGTGGGCTGCAGCGGATATTGCGATATGGCAAGGCCCAATATCATCACCCGACTCTTCTAGTCTCGAGCCTTCTAATTCTACATATGATGGTTTCATTTTACCCTCTAATCATACTATTACAGATTCGGCGTTTGAGTTAACGCCGGAATGGACCGAAGCGAGCGATAATGGTACATATTGGGCTGCCGACGCAACCGGCGGTTTTTCTGTTGGAACCTCCAATGGGACATCATATCTTACCTCAAGCGGGGATCTTACACTTGCACCTCTGTCGACTTATGGTCAAATGACCGATTTTGAATCTAGTAATGACCAATTTTCTGCATGGTCAACCAATGGCGATGATATTTGGATGCCAGTCAACCTCTCAAATGTGGCATATGGGCCATCTAATGCTACTTCGGGTGATTTTGTAGCGGGTAGTAATGGTTCAGTGACCCCCGGCTCTGAAGGGCACATTAGGTCGCAATTTTGGCCAATTCCAAATGTTGTACGATACTTTAACCTCTCATTTGATAGATGGAATTCTTTTGATACAGGAGATGTAGCTAAGATTCAGTATTCAACCGATAACGGCATCATTTGGCAAACTCTAGACAATTGGTCAGGAGTGACCACTGGGTGGATTGGTGAAGAGTATTCTCTTGATGCCTTTGTGACTGGTGCAAACAGTATTGGCTTCCGTTATGTTGTAATGACATCGAATGATTCATCAACAGATATTGGACTATTCATCGATTCGTTCAATCTTACTAATCAAGGAGACCCATTGGGTGCTTGGTTCCATGGTAATTCAAGCGGCGAGTATTCGGCTAATGCGGACGGATCTATTATCGTACCAATCAACTTGTCTGGACTCGCAGGCCCTCTCGAGTTTGTCTATCATTCAAATTGGGATATTGAGGCAGATTACAATGACAATATGGTAGTGATGATTTCATTGGATAACAATTCTACCTGGACAATAATGAGTCCATTACCTGGAGTCCCGGGTTTAGGGATTCCTTCGGGAGGTGCGACATACACTCAGCAGACATTTGGTTGGCGAGAAGTTCAACACCCCTTCCCCTCATGGGCAGCCGGACATGCTAATGCCTCCAATGCATTACTCAAATTCCGAATAACAACTGATGGTGTGAAAAATCACGGAGGTAATGCGATTGATGGCTGGGAAGGAATCATAATTGATGATATCAGGGTGCTTTCATCCGCTGGTACACCCAATATGCAATCTATCCTACTGGGGAACTTTACTAATTCAGCAAGCGCAACTCTTGTTTCAGTTCCAGGAAATGCAAATGATTGGCAATACATCACATGGGAAGGACATAACGGACCATGGGCGGCGACAGATTCTTTCGAATCAATACAAGAATTGCCCAATGGTTGGCGTGTTGACCACGAACGTGGCATGACTTCATGGGAGAGGGGTGCTATTTCCAATAGCGCAGGATATGGGCCAAATAACACAGCATGGCCGAGTGGTAACGAAGGGATGGCAATCAATTTGAACGGAGGTTATTCCAGTAATGTGTATACTCACTTGATTTCTCCAATCTACCGCATACCTCTAGGGGCAACTGCTAGGTTAACATTCAACCATTGGGTTTGTACCGAAGCGGCATATGACGGAGGAACAATATTTACTTCGATTGATGATGGCGTAACTTGGCAACATTTTGGCGACAACATCCCTGGTTTTTATGAGAGATTATCTCAAGTCAATTCCAACTCCCCATTCAATGGGCATGGGATTTTTGATGGTTCAACAGTCGCCAATGGTTGCGGTACCGCCAACAATAACCATACATTCAATCGAGTTAGTGGTGACATTTCCAGCCTAGCTGGCAACGATGTGAAAATCAGATTTTCTTTCTTTACTGATGCATATATCGAAGAAGATGGTTGGTATATCGACGATGCAGGAATCGAAATTGATAGATTTCAAACTACTGGAACTTGGATGAGTCCTGTTATTGCAGCCGATGAAGCAGGATGGGCAAGGTTGACCTCACTCTATTGGGTACCCGAAGGAACCAATGTCACAGTTGATGTCCTCGACATTAACGATAACATCATTTTGGGTCATGAGAATTTACAACTTCCATTTAATCTTGAAATTGCGGCATGGGAATATTCTCATCTAAAGTTTAGAGTTGAATTTTCTACCAACAATGAAACCATCACTCCAAGAATGAAAATACTTCACCATGGAATTACCGAATATCTCACATTAGATTTGATTCAAAGGTTGGACCCCTCGATGCCCGAATGGGTGACGAATTCATCTTTGGCTCCATCGAGTTCTTCAGAATATAATATGGAACTTGTTCTACCTTCTTGGCGACCTTACTCAGATGTGAAGGTAGATTGCGCCGGTAATGCAACCGCAAGTCTCTATGAGATAATGCATAGAATACCGATTCTAGGTGCTGGCTATCCTGAAATTGTAGGTGGCGGACCACCTTCTGCGATGGATGTGAAGAATTGTGGTGAGATTTTAATCAATTCATTCGGGCCTGCTCAGGCAACTACACTGCATCTAAACATTGGAGTTGGGGATACATTTGAGTGGTACAAATTGGAACCTATCACTTTACGCGCCCCAATCAATCCAGAAATCGACCTTGGAACTGATGGAATAATAGATTGGAAATGGAATGGCACATTCCATCATTCGACCGAACT
>Ga0206683_10002557_pt1 | contig 12223 bp, 5 predicted proteins | sample M280m12015metaG_FD_155483 | JGI IMG/M metagenome (GOLD analysis project Ga0206683, IMG submission 155483) | Ammonia-oxidizing marine archaeal communities from Monterey Bay, California, United States - M2 80m 12015 | ecosystem: Environmental > Aquatic > Marine > Intertidal zone | place: USA...
CCCCCACCCCAGGCGGAGCCGCCGCCACCACCCCCGAGGCCGTCCGTGCCGTTCTCGACAACATGGATGATCTGCCAGTTGTCGTTGGCGTCTTCGTATGTGACGCCTCCTCCCCCGCCTCCACCGCTTCCGCCCTGCGCCTGGGGGTAGGTGTTCCAGTTCGCACCGACGGAGGTGTTGCCGGCGGTCACGGAACCGCCACCGCCACCGCCGTAGTACTGGGTGCTGCCGGTTTGCCAGTCGTTGGCCTGACCGTCGCCACCATCGCCGCCCTGACTACTTCCGTAGTTGACGACGCCGTCGTCACCATCGTTCCCGTAAGAACCACCGCCGCCACCGCTAGTGGCTATGTATAAAGTGCCTCCGCTCAGGGTAGCGGTTCCCGAATCGGCGTCACCACCGTCTCCGCCATAGTTGTAATCACCGCCGCCAGTGCCGCCCAGAGAGCCGCCTTGAGACTGATTGTGGCTGACGCCACCTTGGAACCAAGCGCCAGCGCCACCACCGCCACCAGCGGCAGCATTGCCTCCGTTGCCCGTACCGGCTCCACCGTTGGCAGATGCTCCGCCTTGAGCGTTGGTGGCATCAAGATTGAGACTTCCGAACGCTGATTCCCCACCAGGAGAACTGTCCGCGCCGGAACCTGTGCCAGCCGCACCGCCCTGGCCAACGATTACCGTGTAAGCAGCGACAGTTCCAGTCTGGCCAGTTTCGGCCCGCACGCCGCCACCGCCACCGCCACCGGCAGCAGATTCGGCAATAGTGGTCGAAGGTGTAAAGCCTGACGACGACATGCCACCACCAGCGCCACCGCCGACAATCAGAACATCAAAGGTGTCGCTGCGGTCGTTTTCCGTGATTGAGAAAGTTCCACCCGTAAGGAATGTGTGAATTATGTAGTTGCCATACTCGGTGATTGTTCCACCTGTTGCATGGATTGGACCTGATGTGGTTAGTGAAGGCACGTTGCTGTCTCCGCCGGCACCAGCAGAGTTGATTGCTGCGACTGCGAATGTGTATGTCTGCCCAGCGGTTAGACCGGTAGCCGAATAGGTCGTACCCGTGGTGCCCGTGTCCGCTACAACTATTGAACCGTTCTTCTTGATTTGGTAGCCAGTAATGGCTGCTCCACCAGTTTCGGTTGGGGCAGTCCACGACAGACTGATTACCGTCATGGCGGGCGATCCGGCAGTCAAGGTAAGAGCAGTTGGAGGACCTGGGAGTTCGGCTGCAGTTGTAAGTGTCGCAGTATTGCTGTTGGCACCGACGCCCGCAGAGTTGATTGCCGCAACCTTGTAGGTATAAGAAACAACACGATCCAATCCAGTTCTGGCGTATGTGGTGGCCGTGCTTCCCGTGTTGCTGACAAGTACCACGTCCCCAGCCCCAGCGCGGTTCTCTGTAATTTGGTAACCGACGATCGCTGCTCCACCGGTATAGGCGGGAGCGGTCCACGACAGGTTGATCATGCTGGAAGGTGTTGCCCCTGCAGAGGCAGTCAAACTGGTTGGGGCATCTGACACAATCGGGTCTGTGGTTCCTGAAGCACTGTTGCTTGGGTCGCCAGCGCCAGCCTGATTGATTGCTTCCACCGTGTAGGAATACGCGGTGCCCGGTGACCGACCCGTGTCCGTATAGGTCAAATTTGTGTTACCCGTATTGGCAACAATGATTGAGCCGTCTCGTCTAATCAGATAAGCCGAAACTGCATCGCCACCGTTGTAAACAGGAGCCACCCAGGTGAGGGTGAGTTCCGTCGAAGGGGTGCCGCCGGCAGAAATAGTCAAACCTGTTGGGGCATCGGGTGGCACATACCCGCCTGGCCCACCTAGTACACCAAGCCCCAATCGCCCTAGGCCGACATTGCCCAATGTGAAGGCAAAGAACAAAACTGCCATATGGAATATCTCATATCCCATTGGTGCTGCTTCGGCGACTGCGTCCAAAACATCATCAGAACTGAAGGTGCTCGCATCAAAATCTTGAGTTTCAGATCGGAGTGTTTGTACTTGAATCTTCCAAGCGTGAGCACCAAAATGTGGAAGAATTGCCACATTTTTACCCCCTGAAAGAACCTGTTGGACAGCAGATGTCATCGCTTCTCGGGTGCCCGCACCTCTGCCATAGTAAGAATTTTCCAACTGCCATTTCAGAAATGCTTGAATGTCGGCTGTTGTGGTATAGAAATCTCGAGTGGTACCTGACGGCTGGGCGGTTCCAGTGATGTTTCCTTTAAGTTCGGAGCCGGTGAATTGGGAGAGCCAATCCATATTCCCATCGTTCGCCAAACTTGGATCTGTCAGGGTGCTTTTTGCCCACGTTTCATCCCCGGTAAGGCCGGGGGCCAGTTCGCTCAACTCGTGATCAAACCAGTTGCTGAACAACTGCATAACGTCGTTAGATGAGTTCGTTAATGTATCCAACAATTTATACATGGGATACGATGGGTCGGATTGTTCTAGGTCTATTCTCCAATAGGCGTCCGGGATAACAGTTCGGGCAGATCGGACAACAGAATTTTTGTAGAAATCTAAATGATTAACCACGGCGGGGATAGTTAGATAAATAATTTGTGCAGAATGATTCGTTAACTCGATTTCAATTGTTGCAGTTCTGGCTCCTGATTCTTTTTGAAGTGGCCAAATATTGCTACGGATTGTTACAAACTGATCTCGAGTTGTTTGTTTCGCATGGGGCAGCATGGTCCCCATCGGCTGCCCTGTTTCGAACAACGACACAGACGTATCAACGTCAACAGAAGATTTAACCTGAGCATGGAACAGCATTTCCCGAACCATTTTGGAATCAGATATAGGCACATTATTTATATACAGTGTGACCTGTCCCGCATTGGTCGGCATGATCTCTAGCGAGTAGTAATCGATATCCAGAATCGCTAGTGGATTATCTGTAACCCGCATGGTTGCGTTGAGAGCCTGCCATGAGGTGGGGTAAACGGCGGCATCTACTCTGTCATAAGTAGAGTTGTAGATGTTTAAATGATCTGCAAGAGGTAAATAATTCTTAGTCGTGGCCATGACTAGGACTCAATAGTTACCGTAATGGTGGAATTCGCTTGAGTTATATTGGGTAGCGTTCCAGCGGATACGAAGTAGACATTGGGGTCTTCTGCGGTGTTCAATGTAGAGTCGTTACCGGCATAGACAGTGTTCGCCGCAGATCCAGATGTTGGAACAACGGTGGCCTTGGTTACAGATACCACGCCATCAACACCTCTAATAGTGTTGATAATGTCAGAGATCATAATGGCCTCAGTTTTTCCAGTCCAGAGTCCGGGGGAGAGGCTTCTCCTTAAAGAAACCTGAATATCAGTTGCCATATCTGTGGAATTGCGCCTTTTTTCAGCAATGACGGAAGCAGTGATTTCAAGATCAATAAGTATCGGATCCTCAACCACAATCGTCAGACCGGCACTGGTTCTGTCCGCTACTGCGATTTGAATTGTGGTGCGTTCTGTCGAAGTCAACACCCTGTTTCGCCCATAGACCATTACGAAAACGTAGCCGGCGTTAACTGTCGGCCCTGAACCGAACTGGTCCAATCCTCTCGCAACTGAAGTCATAGTGTTGTAAACCGAACACCGCTCCACGTCGGCATGGTTTGTAAGAATGTAGGTTTTTAGTTGGTCCGCAGTGATTGCGGTGGATGACAATCCTTGCATGTGTGTGACGCAACGATCCAAATATTTGGAGTCACTCTCAGGGTTTGTTCCAACAGAAAAGGCTGGAATGGAAGCGACAACCGCACTTTGGACTTCTGGGGCGATAGATGCCATTTTCATAATCTGTCCTGGTGTAGGAGTCGGATGCACCCCTACCGCCTGAGAGGACAAGGTAATAGTTTTGGAAGGATATGTCCCCGCAACATAAGTAAGGGCTGTAGTTCCTATAACAATGTCTCCGATATTGGTCATGTTCCAACTGGTATCAACACCCACGGAGCCTTCTGTTACGGAAACAAAGAGGGGTAGTTCCTGAACAGTATCTGCATCACTTGCTCTACTCGCGGCACCCGAAGCAACAACAACATAAATTCCATTCTCCGCACCAGCAGTTTGGTCTTTAAGAAGAACCCGATCATCAGTAGCCAGGGTTACACCATCAACAGTGTCGCCATTCTCCAATTCGCTAGCAATAGCAACGTTTCCTGTTGACGCTACACGAACCGTAGCAGTTGTTAAAGATTCGAGTTTGGTTGTCATGAACGGGTAACTGACATCTCCACTCGGATAAGAAATATCATATGTGAACGCAGTCGATTTAGGAATTTTGAATGGGAGGCCCACATCGGGAACTTCATTCATACTCACGGTCATGTTGACTTGAGCACGGGTGCCCTCGTTTCGGGTCACCCCAATAATTCTGGCGATTCCCTCCATGACACGGCTGGGAACACGATTAATCGCCGCAACATTGAGTGCCTGCATGTATGCACACGCCTGAAAAAGGGCATCTTCTACAGTCCCTTGACGTAAACGAAATTCGGGCAGGGTTAGCCGTGCTAGCCGGAGCGCCCCAAGATAAATATCTGTCGGGTCAGCATCATATGAGGTCAGGTCTACATATCTACTAAAATCAGCGGGCATTAGTCTCGCACCTTAAATCCGAACACAACTGAAACTTCCTCTTCGGTGTTTATTTCAGCCTCGATTGCAGTAATAACAACCTCTGGCACATACCGTGCGGCATGGATAACGAACTGTCCCTTATCTAGACTTGTGAATGTTGGGTCGTTAATACCGAAGTCTGGGGTTAGTGGATGACGACCCGGTTCTGTAACAATTGCAAGTGTTAACAACTGTTTGTAGTAGTCGTTGGTGTGTTCTTGTAGTTTCGCCAATCCGGTTGAATCGAATTGGATGGGAAATTTGATCGTATCCATTACCAGATTTTACCTTACTACCCCTCTAATGCTTCGACCCGTGCGACTATGTCATCAAGCAGGGCTTCACGTTCTTCAAAGTGTGGTTGTTTTGCCAGATAGGCGGCATCGAAAGACTGGCAATAATCGATTGCTGCTTGCGCCAAAGTCAATGCTTCTTCAACGTTGGCTGCTCCTAGTCCTTCAACCTTGTCGTCAACTTCCTGTACTGCTTTGATGAGTGGGGCGATTAGTTCGCCGTATCTTATTCCCTGCCGGTAGTGTTCTTCGACCGCCGGCCTACTGTCTGTCACAGCCCCAGTCTCCGGGTTCGTGAATTCCAGACCCGGGTCGGCTTCTACCAGTGAGTTGACCCAGAGTGCCGTATCGGAAGCGGCATCGCCAAGCACCACTTCAACCTCTTGGCCTATTAAACCATAGTGTGTACGAACGCCGGGCTTCTCTTCGTTCTTCTTCCATTTGAACGACACGGGCCGTAGTGCGTTTATGAAGTCCAGCCCCAAATCGGAATCAACGATATCCGTTTTGAAATTTTGATCGGATGTCTGGATAGTACTGTTGGTGGCATAAATATCATCCCAACGGTAACTGGACCAGCCCAGGTCGTAACTATCATCGCTCGTGGGGTACCAACCGCCACCCCAGTAGCCATAGGACATGCTATACCAGGTGTATCCCTGAGTCCCTGTCTCTGGAGCCTCCGCGCCAGTCCAATACCAGTAATTAACCTCGTTTCCTGTTCCGTCAGAACCCCCCGTTTTTGCATCATAGGTTGGATAGTAGTAGAGTGACCTATCGAAAGTGCCAAGGGGGTTGCCATGCTTGCCGGTGGCTTTGATCGCAAAATAGGTGTTTAGTATGTTTCCGCTTAAACCACCGGCCGTACTCTGCCCACCCGTATGCTGCAACAGATACTTCTGAGTATGATTGTCCCACACATACCAATCGCCTTGGAAACCATCGACCGCTGCCTCGTCGGAGAAAACGCCCCCGCCCGACGCCCCAGCAGCGGTAGTCGCTCCCGCCCCAGTGATCGTCCTATGAAACTGCATCGAGGCGCGCGACGACCCCACCGCAGAAGTCCGATCAATCTGCAACGAAATTTGGCTACTACCTGACGCTCCGGCGATATGAACCGGGAACTGCGGATCGTGAACGTTGATCCCAACGTTACGGAACTTCGGCTTGTAATTGAAACGTCCAAGAACATACAGTTCGCTCTGCTCGTTATTTAGAAAAACACACAGAACCTGATCGTCTATTACGAACGGATTGGTTTCTGGACCACGCAACGCCTGGCAGTTGTGAATTACCTGATTGCCTAAACGTGGAACCGCGACTGACAGTTTTCCATCGTCGCGGATCTTCTTAACGGTTCCCCTGTAAATAGCACCTGGGGTAACCGGATGGGATGAGCCACCTTCAAAACTTGCGAAAGGGCCACCCATTACTGTCGCCCACTCTGCGAATTAGCAGACCTCATTGCCTCCGTTGGGAATTGATTAACTGCCTGCCATGCGATGTAATGGCGTTCGCGTGTCGGCGAAGTGAAGGAGACTTTCACAGGTTGACTTCCCAGATGGTCATAATCAACATTAGTTATTAGATACAGACCACTATGTCCATCATCTCTACCATCTAGCGTTGGACCATACATTGGAATGCCTTGTATTTGGATTGTCATACCGGGACGAAGGCACATGCCATTCACCCGATCAACAATCATAGACCCCTGCACCTCGAACGGATCGTTATCAGACTTCGCTAACGTGGGCACCGCCAACACCTGAATGGTTGCCGACTTGTCGGTAGGCCATTGTGCGGGACAATACTGAGCCAACATCGAGTGTCTCGTGTTTGTCTCCGGGTTCATCACCCTCAAACGACTGCTCGCCACCCCCCACTTTCCCAATAAAAATTTGTGTGAACAGAAAAAGAGATGACCGTCTGCCTCAAAAACTACAAACTTGGCCTGGCCGGCCATCGCCTTGAGAACATCCCACACGCTGCTCCCTTCAGACCCATCCTCCCCTGGGGTGAATGGTTTAAGGGAAGTCGTGTCTGCTTTGTCTGTTTCTTCGACAACGGGGATTAGCCCATATTTTCTTGCAGCATTTATCGCAAAAACATGGCCTTCTCCCGGTATCGATGCTGCCGCCCCACCCGGATTGCGGGCATTTCCTCGATCTCGTTTCATCTGCTGGATCGCTTTTGTCCGCAGTTCAAGTGTCCAAACGGCACCCGCTCCTTGACTTGGCCCCAGAGAGGCTCTCCCAATTTCAAATGCCTGAGTCAGATATGAGGTACGTCCACTAAACAGCGGGTCCTCAAACTCCATAATCTGTTTTGACCGATACCAAACGTCGCGGGTAATCCAAAAAAAGTTATTTGCTGCCAGATGGAAAGCGGGATCGTGGACAGTTGCGGTCACTTGAGCGCACATGTCTATGCCATAACTAACATTGACAGAAAGAATTGCAGCGTCTATCGCCGCATCAATCTGCCCCTCATTCCATATGAGTCCAGAATCTCTCGCCGTTGCCGATGACGGCATGTCGATGTCGGGCATTTACTCAAATTCCCCTTGAGTCATTCCCCACTCGTCGTAGCCTTCGTAGCCGTGGACAATGTCGGCTTGCCCGCCACCAATAACAGCGTTCTCGTTTGATGCCGTATTTACTCCCAAGTCGGGATCATCACTAAAGTGTTGTATCTCGTTTGCTGCTGCTTCCTCGTCGGTGAAACCTGTCGCTCCGACCTCAGTCGTCTTTTCACCCTGCTCGTGTAGCGGAGGTCCACCAATACTGAGTGATCCAGCCGGGTCAGGTGGAATGAATGGAACCACAATGTTGGGTTTGCTAAACCTGACCGATTTGATGTCTTCGATAGGTATTTCCTGCAAGGTCATTTTGACCTGTGCGGTTGTTATCTCTTTGTCCCCTTTTTCAATCGTTCGACGCATGGAACTGATGTTGATGTCACTGATCACAAACTCCAACGGTTTGCCGATCATCTCGGCACGCCTCATGGAAAGCCTCAACAGTTGATCCATTCCAAAAATGGAGACCGGATATGGCCGTTGTGCCATTCGCCTAAGGGCTTCAATTTTTTCATGAATACCCGTCACGAGACCGTCGGGGTGTTTATATCCATCACTGGAAGTTGCGGTGTTGGCTATCAGAAAATCCATAGAAACTTTCATAAGTGACCACGAAGCAAACTCTACAATCGGCAAGTCTCCAGCCCGAGGAATTTCAACCCATTGGGCTCCCAGCCCCTGATAAGAAACGTTGTTCGGGGCGTAGTCGAAGTAATAAACATCGTCCTCGTCGTCGCGGGGACTTAATGTGTGCAGCGTGTATCCGGCATAAGTGTAATTGGCGGGAAATCGTTGAAGTAGATGAGGTCTGTCGTATTCGTCTGTCTGTGTATTCGGTGGGCCTCCGCGCGCACCGGCGGGAGATGATGATGATGGGGGCACGATATATCCGAAGGGAGCATGTACAACAACCCTTGAAGCAGGCGGGGATGGTGGCATTTTTGCAGGGTATGTGGTGTAATCCCCCGGATTCATTCTCATACTCTTGATCGTCGCAGGATCGGTTCCAGCGGGGATTGGCCGTCTACTCTGGTTTGTTCCGTGCAGATCAAACCCTTCAGGGGTAATGGTAAGTATATTTTCCTCAGCAAAAAAGACATCAATCCAATGCCGTGTAAAACCTTCTGCCACTAACTTGTTTCGCAGGTTTGCCTGAATCCGACTTTGGACAGTGTCAGGACTGCCACCAATTTGACCTATGCGACTCTCGTTTCTGAAAACATTTCCGACCACATCTAACATCTTGGGTCGATAAAGTTCATACATGGTGTTATGTGCTTCGGTGTCTACAAACCCTACCTCTCCTCCACCCAAGTCTCCTAAGCCTGTTCGCTGTCGCCGTGCCTGAGATCCAGTAATGGCGTGAATCCTGCGCCAGTCAGATAAACGTTGCCACGCCAAGGTTGTTGCATACTTCGCTTTGTATGCGTCGTCCGTTGCGCTCGCTCCACCCGCATTGGCCTCAACCCCAGCCACCAGCGCTGTTTCACCTTGCCCAATCTGGCCGCCTCCGCCCCTGGAGCCTTGCTGGCCAACCCTCGCGGTCCCTGAATGGGTCGATTGGTTCACCCAGTCGTCAGCAACAGAATTCAACTTCATTTCATAGAAATCAACTCCAACTTCGCCAGACCCAGTTGTCTTTTTACCCTGCCCATCCGAATAGTACAAAGTAAGTTTCGGGTCGCCCGCATGGTCCCTGCTGTGTCCATCCCAGAAATACATACTCCTCGCAGCAGGTAGGTATTCCTCTTCTGAAGCGATTGCGATGTTTGACTGGAAATCAGAATGTTGTGCTTGCGCGAAGATTGTATCCGCAGAATCTGCATACGGATCAGCAGCATATCCAATCTGCTCCCACAATTGATAACGCATAAGCGCGTCAGTGTTTTCAACAACTACGCCGTTGACAGGTATAAAAGTTCCACGCAACCCCTGGTAAGAGGTCACCTTATACAGTTTCGTATTCTCTGCCAAAAACATTCCTGTCCCGGCATGAGCGGTAAACGAGTCCAAACTGTTGGGAGGAGCATTTACCAAATACTGGCGGTCATGATGCTCTGCATCGCTCACCACATCAGGCCACGCCAACTGTCCAGGGACCAGTGAATCCACCTGCCCCTGCGTGGGATTTTTCAAGGCGCTAGACATTACGACCTCTCCCGATTAGATCTGTTCAAGTTTTGAATCTCACCCATAACCAACGACGCAACTTCCTGTGCGTTGGCGTTAGGTCCGCCAGACACATTAATAGTGTAATTGTTGGTATTCGATCCACCGCCCAGTCCACCTCTAGATGTTGAAGTGTCACCCGTAGCAGGCACTGTATGTAAGTGTCGGCCGCCTCCACTGCCGTGGAACTCTGCGAACCCGCCGCCTCTCTTAATGCCTTGTTGGTAGGCCCCAAGGTTGTCGCCTACGATGTCGAGAGCCTTGCCCGTGACGTGGTCGGAGTTGATTGATCCGAGTGCGTAGTTGCGGTAGCCGGATGTGATTGTGCGTTTGCCGGAAAGCCCTCCGCTGATGCGCCCGTGTGCTGCAAGGGTGCCAGCCAAAGTGCTTGAGGTATCACCGACGGGATGCTTTGTATCTTGACCACTCGGGTTGAGTTTGTTAGTGAGGTCGTCAATGATGGTGCTGAAGTCGCCTACGCTCGTTTTGAATGTAGTGGCAAAGGCAGCCATGTCTTCGCCTGTCACCGCCTCCGTTCCCGCCCCTTCCGTATACGCCTGGAGATTGCCAACATTTACCCCGTAACCCGCAAGACCAGCCAACATTTTCTGTTGGCCCGCACCCGTCAGGTGGCCGTCTTCGCTCATAAGGCTTCCACCCTTTTCCAAAAGGCGCATTTGAGCGAACAACAAATCAACCCCGGTCATCTGATCGCCGCTCAAACCAGTGAGATCTCCCACGTCGCCCGTTAAACCCACGCCCATCAAATTGCCGGTGACCTGTTGCTGCATAACTTGATTTTTCTTTTCGTCACTCCACCCGGCTCCAAGTGCAGCCTGAATCTTTGGATCTTGAAAGAGACCCCCGAGACCCTGTAGAGGCCCACCCGCCTGGGTGAATGCCCCTCCTTTGAAAAACAGGTCATTGAACATGGCCGCTGCAGCCATTTCATCGCCGCCAGTAAAATCTTTAGCGAAACCCTCTTGCTCTCGAAGGAAGCCAAGAATCTGCTTTTTGCCCTCTGTTGTGGTTGGGTCTATCTCTCCTCTGTCGTATGACTCCCTGAAAGCCCTGGCACTCTCATCCATGCCAATTTCGCCCTCAACCTGCCTGAGTTGCGAGCCAAGCATGTCGTATGTAGTGCTCATCATCTCCGCAAAGACGTTGTTAATCTGATCCCGGGTCTGCATCAACGCCGCAGAAAGTTGCATCATCATCTCTGTGGTATCTGCAGCAGCGTCATACAAATTGACGCCAACCGTGTCCGACATCTCCAGAAGTTTCTCTTCTGACACGTCAAACATTGCTGTCATGTGGTCTATGCGATTGGTGTATTTATCCAGAACGATGTTGGCTGCACCGTGATTTTTGGTTAGTTCTGGCAGTATTTCTTCCAAGAATTCGAATGGTCGCCTGAGGTTTTTGTCGAGTTCTTCTTTCGACATCTCGACACCCAAGGCTGACTGGTTGTTGTAAATGTCTTGGACTGCCGCCTGACGCATGGCGTGGCCCATCTTGCCCGCTGAATCCAAATTCCTGAATTTAGTCCCGACCCCTGCGGCCTGATTGGCTGCCGTACCACCCGAGATGATGGCACCAATTCTGTCTAGGCCCATAGCGCGCCGTGTCGCCTTGGCTGTCATTGGACCCCCGGAAGCCCGAAGGTCGTCAATGCCTGAGATCATTCCTGCCCAAATCTCGTCGGCAGTTTCTTTGGCGCTTGCCCTAACTTCTGCGGCCTGAGCCTTACCTCTACCAAAGGTGCCCATGACGCCTCCAACAAGGCCGCCGATTACTGCTCCGGCAAGAGCGCCTCCTGGACCGATCATCGCTCCCATCGCGGCACCGGCACCGGCACCACTCATGGCTCCGCCTGCTGTGGTCTGCGACTTCAATGCGGCACCGCCAAGACCGACAGCGGCACCTAGCAAAGGATTGACCATGGCGATTGAAGAACCAAGGTTCATTGCCCCTTGGGCTTCTTCACCCATGAAGCCACTCAGTACACCCATGCCCATGCCGGCACCCATGCGGGCGCCGAAGCCTGCTCCGCTTCCCATCTTTCTTTGCCACGCGCCACCCTTGACGCTGCCGGCGCCTAGCCTGCTCATCAATTTGGTTCTGCCCTTTTGGTATCTTGTTTGAGGGCCTTGAGGTCCATCACTAATCCGAGTGGTTGACAGCATCTTTTGGCGCTGGTATGCCGCCTTAAGGTTTGATTTGATTCCCAATGTGTGGTCTTTTGATCCCCAAACGCCTTGATCTTGCCATTTCATTTTCCCCCGTATTCCGCCAAAAATGCTTGAGCGCACACTCGAGCCGTAAAACGGATTCAACTCCTGCACCGGTTGACCGGTAGACGGATCAATTCCACCATCAGGGCTGGGGAGAAATTTACTTGCTCTCACCAATTTGGTGAATTCGGCTGGACCCATCTGGCTGAAGTCCAATTGTCCTTCACCGCCTGTCCCTGGGCCATAACTGCCACCAAGGAAGGCAGAAAGACCCTTGGATCCCATCCTTCCTTCCATGTCAGCCCAACTGGGGGCATTC
>Ga0206683_10002564_pt1 | contig 12215 bp, 8 predicted proteins | sample M280m12015metaG_FD_155483 | JGI IMG/M metagenome (GOLD analysis project Ga0206683, IMG submission 155483) | Ammonia-oxidizing marine archaeal communities from Monterey Bay, California, United States - M2 80m 12015 | ecosystem: Environmental > Aquatic > Marine > Intertidal zone | place: USA...
AAATTTCCAGCCTGGCATGTGAGTATCTCTATGATCAAACTTAACTCGAATTCCTTCGGCTCTTAACTCTTTCATTACTTGGTTAGCAACATCACTCACTAAATTAAATTGCTCTTCACTCCTATATATAGGTACAATTACAACTTGATTAGGTGCTAATTTTGGAGGCAAAACCAGTCCGTTATCGTCACTATGAGTCATAATTAATGCTCCCATTAATCGGGTAGAAACCCCCCAGGAAGTAGCCCAAACATAGTCTTGTTTTCCGTCTTTAGCAGTAAATTTAACATCAAATGCTTTTGCGAAATTTTGACCTAGAAAATGAGAAGTCCCTGCTTGCAGCGCTTTTCCATCTTGCATCAAAGCTTCGATACAGTAGGTTTCTTCTGCTCCAGCAAAACGCTCACTTGCAGTTTTAAAACCTTTAATTACTGGAACAGCCATAAATTCTTCAACAAAATCAGCATATACATTAACCATTTGTTCTGTTTCCTCAATGGCTTCTTTTTTGGTAGCATGAGCAGTGTGCCCTTCTTGCCACAAAAATTCAGCAGTTCGAAGGAATAGTCGAGTTCTCATTTCCCAACGAACGACATTTGCCCATTGATTTACTAACAATGGCAAATCTCTGTAAGACTGTATCCACTTTCTGTAAGTATCCCAAATAATGGTCTCGGAAGTAGGTCTAACTATCAATTCTTCTTCTAATTTTGCACTAGGGTCAACAACTACACCTCCTTCTCCATCATCTTTTAATCGGTAATGGGTAACTACTGCACATTCCTTCGCAAACCCATCAACATGGCTTGCTTCTTTACTAAAATATGATTTAGGTATAAACAAAGGGAAATAGGCATTTTGATGGCCGGTTTCTTTAAACATTCTATCCAATTCAGCTTGCATTTTTTCCCAAATAGAAAAACCATAAGGTTTAATAACCATGCATCCTCTTACACCAGAATTCTCAGCTAAATCAGCATTGATAACCAGTTCATTATACCATTTTGAGTAGTCTTCACTTCTTTTTGTTAGATTTTTAGCCATAGTAATGTGTTTGGCACAAATATTGTAATTATTGTTAAAATTAGTTTAGTTCTCGGCAAAACTACTTAAATTTATAATGTCCAACAATTAAATTGCTATTGTTATGAAAACCTCTACTTATTTTAAAAAATTAAATCCTATACTAATTCTTGGTTCAATAACTTTTTTGATCGTTTCCTGTGGAACTTATAATGTTAAAAATTATGATGAAACTGATGGGATCTATAGTTCAAATAAAACAACTATCGTCGAAAATAGTGTCATCGAAAATGATGTTATCGAAAATGAAGACAAAAACAATTATTACAAACAATATTTTCAGACCAAGTCACTTGATTATCAAAATTTACCAGAGGACAATACAATCTTAACAGATGTTGAAGCTTATCATTCAAAAGATTCGTTAGATGCTGAGGGTTATGTGATTACAGAAAAGAGAGATTATATTTCAGAGTTTGATGAAGAATACGGTTCCTGGGGAACCAATTCAACACAAGTATCCATCAATGTGTATGGCGGATATAATTATGCGCCCAATTACGGAGGATGGAATATTGGATTTGGCTGGGGATGGGGCTATCCCTATTATTGGGGTGGTTATAACCCATACTACGGATACGGATGGGGCTACCCCTACCCTTATCCCCATTACGGATATGGAGGCTATTATGGTTATGCTTACAATAGAGGGCGAAGTAATTACGGCTATACCATGGCTAGAACATATAATAGAGGACGAAGTAACAACTATTACAGCAGTAGTAGAGGAACTAATTACAATCGAAGAGGAAATTACCGCACTCCAAACAACAATTATTCAAGAACTCAATCTAGTAGAAGATCACAATCAAATATTGGAAACGTAAGACCATCTACAAAACCAAGTTATCAAGGAAATTCAAATAATAGAAATTATTCTAAAAGAAATTACAAACCCTCAAAACCAAGCACCAAGCCAAGTACAAATACCAGGACAAGACCAAGTTCAAAACCAAGTAGTTCCTATAGAGGAGGCTCAACAAGAAGTGGTAGTTACGGTGGTGGATCGCGAGGAGGCGGATCGCGAGGAGGGAGTGGTAGAAGAGGCGGTCTTTAACAATATAATTCAAATTCTATGATAAGTAGATTATTTATTTTATTTGTAGCTTTCATCTCAATTTCAAATTTAAGAGCGCAGAATATCAAAGATGCGCTCAGATATTCATCAGAATCACTTAATGGAACCGCAAGATTTAATGCGATGAGCGGTGCTTTCGGAGCACTTGGAGCAGATGTTTCCTCTATAATTATAAACCCAGCAGGAAGTGCAATTTTTATCAAAAGTACTGGATCAGCTACAATTTCTGTTCTCAATAAAAAAAATAGATCCAATTATTTTGAGACAAATAAAGAAGCTACCAATACTAACTTAAAATTTAATCAAGCCGGCTTTATTTTTTCCGCAACTAATAGAAATAAAAAATCTGCATTTAATAAATTTTCTGGAGGATTCAGTTATGTTGCTACTAATAATTTTGATAATGAAATTTTTATAGCTGGTATAGGTAATAACTCCATTGCTGATTATTTTCTTGAACAAGCAGATGGAGTGCCACTGGATTTACTCCAATTACAAAGTTCTGAAACAATCTCGAGTTTATATGCTTATTTGGGAGCAAATTACGGAGTTTCCACGCAGAATGCTTTTTTAGGATATCAAAGTTATATAATTGATCCGATTAACGCTAATGATCCCGAAAACAGCGAATATGAATCCAATGTAGCGGCGGGAATTTTTAACCAAAACTACTATTACAGTTCCACTGGATATAATGGAAAATATGCATTTAATTTTGCTACTGAAATTAAAAATGTTGTTTCGATAGGAATTAATCTTAATAGCAATAATTTCAATTACAGGCAAAGTACATTTTTAAACGAAACCAATAATAATTTGGGGGGGTCTATAAGTTATATTGGTTTTCAAAATGATTTATATGCCTACGGCGGTGGCTTTTCTGCTCAGATAGGTGCTATTACAAAAATCACAAACAGTCTAAAAATTGGAACAACCTTTGATACTCCCACTTGGTACAATATTTATGAGGAAACCTCTCAATACATTGAAACTACAAGAGAATTAGACGAATTAAGTTATAATGAGTATATCAATCCAAGAATTGTAAACGTTTTCTCAAAATACAGTTTAACAACGCCATGGAAATTAGCTTTTAGTGGGGCATATATTTTTGGGAAAAGAGGCTTGATTAGTGTTGACTATTCTTACAAAGATTATAAATCCACTCGTTTTAACACATCCTCTAGCGCCTATTTTAATGATGTAAACACGAATATAAAAAACGAGTTAAAAGGATCATCTGCCATTAAAATTGGTGGCGAATACAGGTTTAATAGATTGAGTTTTAGAGGAGGTTATCAATTTGAACAAAGCCCCTATACGAGCGCTAATACAATAGGAGATTTAATAGGTTTTTCAGGAGGATTAGGAATTTATCTAGAGAGTTATAGTATTGATTTTTCCTATTCAAGAATTCAACAAAGTGGAAATTTACAACTTTATAATGTTGGCTTAACTGATAAGGCAACTATTGACAAAATCCAAAATAACTTTGTTTTTACGATTAACTACGTGATTTATTAAAAAAGCCATCTGCAATAGCAGAAGGCTTTTTTAACTATTTTTTTTAATTTCTAACTATTTTCTTGGTAATAGATCCTACTGTTGTAGTGATGTCTAAAAGATACAACCCAGAAGACAAATTAGAGACATCTAATCGTGTTGTGTTCGCATTTTTTAAAACTAAATTACCAAGTACATCAAATAACTTCATTGAAACTACTTCTATATTTGATGGCATCTTAATAGTTACGATATCGTTTGTAGGATTTGGATAAACTGATAATTGAGATAAAATATTATCGTTGACTGACAAAGCCTCACAAGTTGCTCCAAAATACAAGTTTCCAACTAACTCACCACTTTCTTGCTCTCCTTGAACTTCAATTTTTGAAATTGGTTCGTCAGCAATCATACCAAAAAACACTTGAATATTTGTTGGAACATTTACTTGAATCGTTTCAATTAATTCTCCTGTCTCCCCAAAAACTCTAATATCGGTTAACGGAAAATTGTTTTCCCATATATCCATTGCAATTGCATAAACATTAGGCGTAAATTCAACTACGGTATACTCAGCAAAAGTTATTGCTCCGGCCAAAGGATCTGTATTTCCAATAGCGTCTGCTGGAATACTTACTGTATCAGATCCATTTGAAGCAGAAATTTGAAATCCAATTTCAAGTTCTCCTGGATCATAACAACCATCACCTGCGTTACTCATGGTAGGACCACAATTGAGAATTTCTATTGGACCTCCGAGAAAATCTTCGTAAGTCACTGTTGGCTCTGAACAATTTTCTTCCAATCCAATATCAAAAAGCACTTTAGCAACATACGTTGCAATGATACCTTGAGAACTGTTATTTATAACAGTTGCGGTTTCACCATTAAACTCATTCGTTTGGTTTTGATTGGATAATTCTAGGTAAGACTGCGGTTGTTGGGCAAACATTATACCTCCCACAAAAATAAAAAATAAAGTAATTTTTCTCATAATTTAAAGATTTTAACAGGTTAATAATCTTCAATATAGTCAATTTATTTAAGAAGCCACCTCACACTATCCCCATTTTCAATTCCCCAGCGATCAGAAAGTCCAGCTTTAATTTCTAACACATATAAAACAGGTTCTCCTGAGGGCAACGAATTTTTATCGTAAGGTGTAGTGTTTTTTTTAATACTCACTACTTTTTTTTTCTTATTGATGTAAATTATGTCCAACGAAAACTCTGTATTTTTCATATAAAAAGATCGAGGTTGCTCTTCTTGAAATATAAATAACATTGCTTGGTGCTCCTCCATCGACTTACGATACATTAAACCTGTTTGAGTTTCATACTCGGTTTGAGCAATTTCAATATCTAAGGTTCTAAATATGGAATCACTTTCCGTTTTTCTTAGAGTTAATTCACCTTCTTTCGAAAAATTGATTTCTTTCGTAATGGATATTGTTTTTTTTCTCTTTTGGTCGCAGGATTGAAATATGTTTAAAAACAGTAGTGAAAAACTTATAACTATATATTTAAGCATCCTTAAGAGGTCTTTTGAAAGAAGAAATCATTAGATAAAATCCTATGATAACAAAAGGAATACTTAACCATTGACCTGTATTTAAAATCCATTCAGACCTTTCGTCTACCTGAGCTTCTTTAACAAATTCAACGAAAAATCTAACGGTCCAAAGCAAAACCAAAAAAGTACCGAGCAGGTATCCTAATTGTTTACTTTTATTCGTTTTCCAATACAAATAATGCAAAATTAAAAAAACAAAAACATAACAAAACGATTCGTACAATTGTGCAGGGTGTCTTGGGAAATCCTCTCCTAATTGCTTGAAAACAACTCCAAATTCACTATTGGTTGCTTTTCCAATAATTTCAGAATTGATAAAATTTCCAATTCGAACAAATACAGCACCACTTGCAACAGCAATAACAATTCTATCCAAAATCCATAATATCGGTTTTTGTAATACTTTTTTACTGTAAAAGTACATAGCAGTTATGATACCGATAGCAGCACCATGACTCGCTAAGCCTCTAAAACCAGTGAACTGAAAACCATTTTTAAAACTAAAAGGAAGAAAGACGGAGAAAAAATCTTCTTTTAATAATTCTGGTTGATAAAAAAAAACATGGCCCAATCGAGCTCCAACAAGAGTAGCTACCACTACATAAATAAACAGGCTATCCAACTTATCGTCTGGCTGACCTTCGTTTTTGTATATTTTTTTTGTTAAAAGCCAACCTACTGAAAAGGCGATTACAAACATTAAACTATAATATCTTATAATAAAAAAACCTAAATCTATTCCAGGTGATGGATCCCAAATAAAACTTACTATTTGCATAAACTATTCTATATAAATTTAAAAAAGTAAATATATGAAAGGTATTCCTTTATTTAGTTACTTTTATTTTTTTTCAGGTACTGGATCAAAACCAGAACCTCCCCATGGGTGACAGGAACCAATACGCTTTATTGCTAACCAACCTCCTTTTAATAGGCCATGAATTTTAAGAGCTTTTATTGTATAATGAGAGCAGGTAGGATCGTATCTGCATGTGGCAGGTAGTAGCGGCGAAATTAATTGTTGATAACCCTTAACTATTAGGATAAAAGGGACAATTTGAATTTTTTTTAAATAAAATTTAATGTTATTCATTATGGGTAATTGACCTCAGTAGTTAATTGAGAGAGAAAGAAGTACCGTCCTTACCGTCTTTTAAATTTATTCCAGCAGCTTTTAATTGATCCCTAATCAAATCGCTAGTTGCAAAATCTTTGTTAATTCTAGCTTGATTTCTAAGTTCAATCAAAATAGCGACAGCTCCCTCTAACTTACTATCATCAGTAGTGTTTAAAATTAAATTTTCTTGTAAGCCTAATACATCAAAAATAAATAGTTGCATGGTATCCTGAAGAATAGTGATTGCATTTTGGTCTAATTTAATATTTCCTTCTTTAGCTGAATTGATAATTTTTACCGCTTCGAATAGCTGAGCGATTAAAATTGGACTGTTAAAGTCGTCGTTCATTGCGTCATAGCAGGATTGTTTCCAGGCACTCGTATCAAAATCACATTCATCTGAAATCGAAATTTCAGAAAGCATTTTAAAAGCCTCCATCATTTTATTAAAACCCTTTTCTGAGGCTATCAAAGCATTATTTGAAAAATCAAGAATACTCCTATAATTTGCTTGATACATAAAAAACTTAGTAACCGTGGGTGAAAAAGATTTACTTAATATAGAGTTGTTACCAGAAAATATTTCGTGGGGTAAAATATTGTTACCCGTTGATTTTGCCATTTTTTTTCCATTGAGGGTCAACATATTAGCATGCATCCAATAATTTACTGGATTTGTTTTTAAAGCAGCTTCAGATTGAGCAATTTCACACTCATGATGTGGGAATTTTAAATCCATACCTCCTCCATGTATATCGAATTGTTTACCCAAATATTTTGTACTCATTGCAGTACATTCAAGGTGCCAACCAGGAAAACCTTGACTCCAAGGAGAAGACCAACGCATAATGTGTTCCGGTTCAGCTTTTTTCCATAATGCAAAATCTTGTGGGTTTTTTTTGTCGGATTGAGCAGCTAAATCACGAGTATTTGCCACCATATCTTCTAAATTTCTTCCACTTAGCTTGCCGTATGAATTTGTTTCATTAAACTTATGTACATCAAAGTAAACCGATCCATTAACAATATAAGCAAAGCCTTCCAATATAATTTTTTCAATAATTTCTATTTGCTCAATGATATGCCCTGTAGCTGTGGGTTCAATACTTGGAGGCAATGCATTAAATAGGGACATGGTCTGATGAAAATCAACGGTGTACCTTTGCACAATTTCCATAGGCTCCACCATCTCAATTCTTGCTTTTTTAGCGATTCGATCTTCTCCGCTATCGGCATCATTTTCTAAATGACCCGCATCGGTTATGTTACGAACATATCTTACTTTATAACCTAAATGTTTTAAGTATCTAAATATCAAATCAAAAGACAAAAAAGTACGACAATTTCCTAAATGAACATTGCTGTATACCGTTGGCCCACAGACGTACATTCCAATACTACCATCATTTATTGGTTTAAATTTTTCCTTGGTCTTAGAAATAGAATTATAAATAACTAATTCTTGTTGCTCGAAAAGTTTCATTTATGATAGGGATTCATTTTATTTTTTAAAATCTAAATATAAGCTTATTATATAGGTTTATCTTCTGTATTAAATTTTATGTAATCTAAAAACTCTCTTTTAATTTCTGTATTTTTAAATTGACCACCATATTCACTAGTAACGGTACTACTATCTATATCTCTTATTCCTCTCGAATTTACACACAAGTGTTTAGCATCAATAACGCATGCTACATCATCTGTATTTAATATTATTTGTAGTTCTTTAACTATCTGTATCGTTAAACGTTCTTGCACTTGAGGTCTTTTAGCAAAATAGTCAACGATTCTATTCATTTTTGATAAGCCTACCACCGTTCCATTTGAGATGTATGCAATATGAGCTTTCCCAACAATGGGTAGTAGGTGGTGCTCGCAGGTAGAATATAAGGTGATATTTTTCTCTACTAACATCTCACCATAATTATATTTATTTTCGAAAGTTGAGGCTTGTGGTTTTTTTTCGGGACTCAATCCTCCAAATATTTCATTAACAAACATTTTAGCGACCCTTTTCGGAGTTCCTTTTAAACTATCGTCCGTCAAATCCATTCCTAGCGTATTGAGTATGTTTTTCACATCTGCTTGGATAGCATCAATTTTTTCCGAATCACTTAATAAAAAAGCATCTTTCCTAATTGGATTTTCTGCGGAAGTTGCAATATGGTCATCGCCAAGAGCATCGGTTAATTTGTTATGATTTTCTAATTTCATGGTTATTTTTAAAATATAATTCGCAAAGATACAAATTGCAAATATTCTAATTATCAACAAAAATTATATTTTGAGTAATTGAAATTAAAATATATCATAAAATTTCCTTAATTTTCGCTTCAATTAATTGATTTGCTGTGAAACTTACCCCATTTAAATTAATAATAATAATTATTTCTATTTTTTTTATTGAGAAAAGCTATTCTCAAGGAGGTACTTGTGATACAATAGATCCATTTTGTGCAGGTGATGAAGCATTAATTTTTCCAAATTGTAATAATACCGAACCTACCTGTAACGCAACTGCTGAAGCTGGACCTGATTATGGCTGTTTATTTTCTCAACCTTATCCCGCATGGTTTTATCTACAAATTGACCAAACTGGCACATTAGAATTTGATATTATTCAAAATACCGCTTTTGATGGGGATGGTAATCCTACCGGAACAGGTTTAGATGTCGATTTTATTGCATGGGGACCATTTGCTGAAGGTGATAATTTGTGCGATGTTACAGAGTTACAAGCTTTTAATGAAATTGACTGTAGCTACTCTATTGATAATATTGAAAATTTTACCATTCCAAATGGTCAACCCGGAGAAGTTTACGTATTACTAATAACTAATTATAGCGACGATCCAGGGTTTATTCAATTAGTACAAACAAATACAGGAGACACTGGAGCTGGAAACACGGATTGTTCTATTATTAGTTCAACAGAGGGATGCGAGGGAGATACCATTACTTTAGATGGAACCACTACAGGTGCAACTAATTATATATGGGAATATGATGATGGTCTTGGTGGAGGATTTATTGAAATATTTAATGGCATTGGCTTTCCTACGATCGATGTTACAGATTCTGGATTTTACCAAGTAACTGTTGCCCCAACTAATATTACCATTCCTTTTGATATTATTTTCCACCCAAATCCCATTGTTGAAGCTTCACCTGAAGATCGTTTTCAATGCGACGACGGAACCAATACTGGTGTTTTTGACCTTACTTTGAATACTCCTGTTGTTTTAGGCACTCAAAACCCAGCTGATTTTGAAGTTAAATATTATGAAACTCTTGCAGGAAGTAATACTGGTATAGGGGAGATAATAAATCCAACTGCTTTTCCTATCGGAATGCCTCCGCAACAAATCATCTATTTAAGAATACAAGATATTGCATCGGGAACTTGTTACAGTCTAGATGAATTTACAATTACTTTTTCTACAGTAACCACAGGAACAATGACCGAAGACAGAATTTGTGATGCAGACGGTGATGGTGAAGTAGAAATAGATTTATCGTTTAGGAAAGATGCTGAAGCTTTAGGCACTCAAAATCCTTTAGACTATACTGTTACTTACCATAGCTCTCAAATAGATGCTGATGCTGGAACTCCATTTCTTCCTAATCCCTATCTAGCAAATGATGGAGATCAAATTTTTGTAAGAGTTCAAAATAATGCATTTCCTACCTGTTTTGATACAACTGAAAGTTTCTTCATAAACTTAGCTGCTCCAGAAATAGATAGTCCAGCGATAGACATTTCACAATGTAATAATGAAATTTTTGATCTTACAATTAATACTCCCATTGTTTTGGGGACACCTCCACCACCTGACCAACTCGTTTCTTACCACAATAATCCAACAGATGCGGATACTGGTGAAAATCCTATAGCTACTCCTGACAACTATACAATCACAGGAAACGAAGAAGAAATTTTTGTTCGTATAGAAGAATCAATTGAAGACATTACATTCCAAGAAGATTTTGGCATGGGACTTGGCAGGGTAGCTCATCCTTTTACCAATTACAATTTTAATCCTGCCACCACCTTAAATTCTGGAGAATATGCTGTTACCAATATTTCGACTGGGCTCAATGGCGGTTGGCATCCAAACATGGAAGACTTCACTCCGGGTGATATCGACGGTAGAATGATTGTCTATGATGCAAATATATTTATTGATGAAATATACCGGAGAGAAATAACAGTGACTCCAAATACCGAATATCGTTTTGAATTTGCAATGACCACCATGTACGATTTGGATACTAATATATGTAATGGAAATGAGAATGATTCTAGAATTGTCTTTGAGGTTGAAGATGCTACGGGTACAATTCTTGCAACCAATACAACAGGAAATGTAGTCAACGAATCCAATCCTAATTGGATTATTTATTCGCTTAACTTTAATAGTGGAATCAATACAACTTTAGAGATTATTTTAAATAATGACATTACTAACGGTGTGTGTGGAAATGATTTTGCAATCGACGATATTAAAATTATCAGCCAAGAACATTGTTATGTAACCGATTCATTTGATATCAAATATGCTCCTGTATCTATAGAAGTTTTAACTGACGAAGAGTTTTGTGATGATGATATTGATGGAATCTTAGAAGTTAACTTACCTGATTTAAAAGATTTAGAAGCCTTAGGTTCATTAGACCCCCTACTTTATACGGTTACTTATCACAATTCACAAGTAGAAGCTGATGCAGGGACCCCTATTCTTGCGAATCCTTATCCAGTGACTGGTCCTTCCGAAGAAATTTTTGTTAGAATAGAAAACAATGCGCTAATAGCTGAAAATCCTACGGATTGTTTTGTGACTGGCAGCTTTGAATTATTTGTATACCCCTTAGTTGAAGCTATTGAACCACTACCTTTTATTCTTTGTGATGAATTTCCAAATGACGGTTTTGCAGAATTTGATTTATTAAATGATATTGATGGTGATGGTTTTCCTGATTTGTGGAACGAAATTACCGGGGGAGACCCAAATTTAATAGTGACTTATCATGAGTTATTGGCAGATGCAGAGACTGGTGCAAATCCTATAGATACTGCCACTCCATTTATTAATACCATCCCTAGCTATCAAATTATATATCCAAGAGTAGAAAGTATTACTAACGATATTTGTTTTGATGTTACTGAACTTGTATTACAAGTAGATCAAGCTCCTGCGCTTACGGATCCAATATCAAATTATTTTATATGTGATGATGTGACTGGAGACGGTGTGGAAGTTTTTGATTTATTATCAAAAGATACGGAGATATTAAACACACAACTAGGTGTTACTCTAGGATATTATGAAACTCAGGTTGATGCTGATGCAGCTACAAATATCATACTTACCCCTAACACTTATCTTAATACAAGCAACCCACAGACAGTTTGGGTACGTGCTGATAATTCAGCAGGATGTGTCACGGTACTAAGTTTTGAGCTAATAGTTGGAAGCGCTCCTATTTATACAGCAGTTCCAACCTTCGAGCTTTGTGATGATATTCCTGTAAATGGTTTTGCTGAATTTTATTTAAACTCCCAAAATGCATTAATTACCGGTGGAGATCCATTTTTAAGCGTGTCTTATCATCTGGATCAAGCGGATGCCGATAATAATATCATATTGCCGGAACCCTATCTAAATACCATACCAGATATTCAACCTATTATTGTTCGTGTTGAAGATATTACTACCGGATGTTTTGAAACCTTTACTATGGAACTTGTTGTCGTTCCGCCACCATCAATAACAACTCCCGACGATTTAGAATATTGTGATCCAGACAGCGATGGATTTGGAGTTTTTACTTTAACCGATGCTGATAGTCAGGTTACTG
>Ga0206683_10002566_pt1 | contig 12211 bp, 19 predicted proteins | sample M280m12015metaG_FD_155483 | JGI IMG/M metagenome (GOLD analysis project Ga0206683, IMG submission 155483) | Ammonia-oxidizing marine archaeal communities from Monterey Bay, California, United States - M2 80m 12015 | ecosystem: Environmental > Aquatic > Marine > Intertidal zone | place: USA...
GGCAACCTTAATGTGGTAACTAAAACAGGCCAGTTTAACTTTGATGTAGGTGCTGATTGGAATATGAATGTCGGAGGTAACTACAATTTAAATGTACAAGGTTCCGAAACCAAAACAGTAGAAGGTACCACTATGCACAAGACCAGCGGTGATACAACTATCATTGGTGCCAATGTCCATTTAAATCCATAGTTAACTCAATTAACTCAATAATAATAAAACTTCATAGGATTCGCTATATGAGGACGAGCATTGGAAATGCCACCTCAGGAAAAATCTATAAATGCAATAACAATCATTAGATAAAAGGCGGCCCATAAAAAAAGGCCGCATAGAAGCGGCCTTATCTTTGTACAGTTTTATTGTGAAATTTTTTTTCGGACTATTGGTGATCTTCGCAGTAGTCGGATAACTGACTAAACAGATTACTTAAATCAGCAGTTTCAATTGGATAAACTTCATTATTTTCTTCATACTTTTCATTGTAATTTTCAATCATCTCATACATTTCACATTCAGCATTATCTAGTATCTTTTTTATCTTACTAGTCATTTTATCATAGTCTTTATAATGATCTGGTGTTTTTGGTTCAGACATCATTGGTAATACATTAATAGTATTTAAAGCATTATCTTTTAAATATTCTATTAACTCTTTATGTGATATAGTTTGGTCTTTGTTAAATGGTGAAAGACCAGGTTCAGTTACAGTATATTCATCAGCAATTATAAAGTCTGTTGGTAATACTTGTGATACTGTTGTTATTTTATTTGTCATATTTCCTTTCATATTGATTCTATTAGTATATAGGAATCTGGCGGAAAGTCAAGCGATATTTTAGTGAAAAATCTCTATGTGTTTTTCACTTAATAAACACTACATATGGGCGATTCGCAAATACTATATAGTGCTGTCAAACGCACCAGGAATGCTTAGGGAACCTGAGCAAGAGGGAAACTTTGAAAAAAAAATCAAAAAAATCTCGGAAATTTTTCTGAGCGGTTTTAGTGATTATATAACTTCTAAATACTATTGAATGATACAGAAGATATATTACATCTCTGGATGTCTGGCCATTCTTATGGCGTTAATTTCTGTATCACTATTTGTTATTATTTAACTTCCTTTTCTTAACTATCTTTTTTGGTTGCTCTTCTTTTTCTATGTATTTTTTATAGTAGATAGTAAGGGGATTGTTAGGTTGATATCCAAATGGCTCTTTGCGTTTTCTAGGCACGGAGTTTACTTTTATTTATAATGACTAAATAGTCTTATGATTGAAGAACATATCAGCAAACATCATACGAAAGTCAATCTTAATATAGACATAGAAAAACTAGGCAAGTGTTTCTTTGACGCACAACATCATTTAGGTTTTCGTACAGATGATAAAAGAAATTTAGACTTTAATGCTATTTGCATTAATAGAATACCTGGTGATCCAAATTCTTTAGTTGGACCAATTGTCCGAGGTTTATATTGGACTTATCCAGATACCACGAACCACGAAGAACAACGATTGGTTAAAGTGGATGAATCAAAATATACTGAATTGTGTCCAGAGTTTAAAGACACTTATGTGGAAGAAGTTTGGAACGATATTAAATCAAAATTCAAAATAGGGCGAATGCGTTTCTTAATGAAACCACCTCGTACTTGTTTATCTTGGCATAGGGATCCAGAAAAACGATTACACATTCCTGTGATTACCAATGAAGGTTGTATAATGGTGATTGAAGATTTGGCGTTTCATATGCCTGCTGATGGTAATGGTTATATAACAGATAATACAAAGTATCATAATTTTTTTAATGGTATGGAACAAAATAGAATACATTTAGTTACCACACTATTGGAGTAATATGGAACAAATTAAAGAACTATTGGAAGAGATTAAAGAAGTTAGAAACGATTTAGTACATACTAATAATCCACACTTTCAATCTTTACAAAATATTATACTTAAATGGGAAACGAAACTTGCAACAAAAGAAATAGAGGATGATAGAAAAGAAATAACCATAGATAATGCTAGAACACGATTAGAACAAATGTCCGTTTTAACACACGATCCAATTACGGATTAAATGTTTAAACTCTTTATATATTTTTGGATCTTAATGATATTAATAGCAATAGGTTTAGGTTATTATCACAATAATTTAATTTGGTTATGATGAACTTTATAATGTTTACTGCTGTGATGTTTGGTGGATTTATGGCAATGACGAATATAACATTTATACAATTTTGTATATTTTTATTAATATTAAAATTTATAGGAATGACTTATGTTAATTAAAGAATATTTAAAAGTAATTGGATTAGGATTAGTTTGGTTCTTAATGAACTGGAAATCTTTAGTGTTTTATTTATTTTGGGCAGGAGTTACATTGGTTGCTTTATTTGAAGGTGGAATATTAAGTGCCTTATTTGTCTTTGTGGCATTATGGGGAGTATGGAAATTAGGTGGAATATTTAGAGATTAATGATTAGTGTTTATGTATTAGTGATTGTGTTTATTGTAATGGCAATCATAATGGGGAATATATGATAACAGCAATAAAAGTAATATTAGGATTTTTGTTTATCTGCCTTTGTGGCGGAGTATTTTTTTATATTATACTAGACCTTAAACCTTGGAAGAAAAAGAAAAAGGATTAATAATGTCTGCTTGTCAATGTGGTAGATCACCTACACAACTTTGTATTGGATGGCATAGTTTAACAGAAGAAGAATACCATAAAAGAAAAAAGCAGTACGAAGAATTAAATGAAGAGGATAAGAAAAAGAATCCTTTTCACGCAAGAGCAATAGATGGATTTGGAGAATAAATGATAACAATACTAGAAAACGCACATAAAAGATTTAATGAATTAACAGAAAAAAACAGAAAAGTCTTTGTTAGACTATCTGTTAAAGGTGGAGGTTGTGCTGGGTTTAATTATGATTGGTCTTTTGAAAATGAAAAGGGTCCAAATGATATACTCGTAGAAGGTGTATTATTAATTGATAAAATGTACGAATTATATGTAATAGGTATGGAATTGGATTATACTTATGATGACTTTGAATCTGCCTTTGTATTTAACAACCCTAAAGCAACATCTTCTTGTGGTTGTGGAACTTCTTTCAGTATATAGAAAACCCACCGCAAACTTAATCACGGTGGGGAAAAACAACCCTTAAAGGGTATTCGTAAATTCTTATTTTTGTTCTTTATACATTTCTTGTGAATATAGTGCTAATATAAACATAGTTATTCCTAACAATGTAAATACTCCACACGCCAACCAATTATCGTTCATTGGTATTCCTTTATATCCACCATCAATTGAACCAACGGCACCTATTAAACATAGTGTACCTCCAATTGATAATGCAATAGTTAAATATTCTATTAGTTTTTTCATAGTTTTCTCCTTAATTAAGCAATATCTCTATCACCAACGGCAACAGAATAATCGTTTAATATCTTGTTAATTGTATTTTTCATTTGTGTATCAACTTTATCAATAAAGAAATTAGATAAATCAGGAGATAAATCCTTAATATCTTTCTTCATATCGTTGATTCTTTTATAAACTACATTTCTAACAATTGGTATATTGTTGTTTAATGCAGATTTTGGCATATAGAAATTATCTAATATGTTTTTTGTTTTTTTGTCTTTCATATGTACCATATTATACCTAAATAGGGTAAAAGTCAAGTAAAAAGAGAGCAAAAAATGAACAAAATCACAGTTTTTTTACTATGTTCGCTTTTTGTTCTGGTTTCCTGTTCAAAAAGTGTTGAAAATTGCGTGTTTTTTGATTTTAAAGACGAATCAGTAAAAAACTATGCGAAAAATTTGTCGGGAAACGAAATTTATGCTCATATTCGTTGTAAATTTTAAGGATAAATATTAGTATGGAAAAATATTGTCAAAATTGTGGTTATCAATGTCATTGTAATGAAAATTGCGAAAAAGATTATGGGGAAAAACAAAAAACCATCGTTTGTACTCATTGCAGACATTCCGAAATGGATGATTCTTGGAAAGACCAAGTTTTTTATGACTCAAAAGACAATTTAGCAATGATAGATATGGAATAGGAGAAATTATGAGTAAAATGCGAGAATTTAAATTTATAGATGATGAAAAAGGCGAAAAAATAATAGAAGCAAGTTCATTTAAGAAGGCAGTCAAGTCTTTTCAAAATCAAGTAAAACAAAAAATGGTATATGTTGAATGGATTAGTAAAAAAGGTCAGGAAATGACCAAATGGCAAATATTACCATTAGGTCGGGAAAAAAGGTTAGGTAAATAATGAGTAATATTGATAATTTAGTAGAACAGTTAGGCAAATTAACAGTTGTTGAAGCAGGTGAGTTATCCAAGAAATTGGAAAAAGTTTGGAACCTTAATTTAAGTGAATTAACAGCAGCTGCTCAACCAGTACCTAAAGTAGAAGAAGAAAATGCTACTGTTAATGTATTATTATCAGGATTTGACACAGGTAAGAAAATAGGTGTTATTAAGGCAGTTAGAGCAATTAAAGATATGGGATTACTTGAAGCAAAGAATTTTGTTGAAGATAGTGCAGAAACTCCTGGCGAGTTAAAATCAAATATTGAAAAATCAGAAGCTGAAAAAATCAAGTCTGAAATTGAAGCAGTTGGCGGGAAAGTAGAAATTAAGTAATGCCAGCAGTTAGTAGAAAGGGTGATGATTTAAGTACAGGACACGCTTGTACTGCTATTACACAATTAGACACACCTGGTCAAGGTACAGTATTTGCAAATGGTATATTAGTTGCAAGAATTACTGATCCAACAGTATCACACCCAGCACCTCCAGTACCACCTTGTCCAGCTCACGTTAAAGTAGTTAATGTTGGTTCAGCAACAGTATTTGCAGTAGGTAAAAATATTGCTAGAATTGGAGATAGTACAGACGCAGGTGCTATGATTAAAGGTTCTGGAAATGTATTTGCAGGCGGTTAGAAAAATCATATAAATATACCTGATATGCCAAACTATGACGCTAGCACTACTAACAAGTCAAAACGAGCCACAAGAATCTATAAAGATATAGACCTAGACTTTGGTCGTAATACAGTTACTAATGATGTTAATAGTTTAACAGATGTTGAGGCAGTAAAAAGAAGTGTTAGAAATTTAATTAACACAAATCACTTTGAAAGACCTTTTCATCCTGAAATAGGAAGTGATGTTAGAGCAATGTTGTTTGAACCAATGACACCATTAACTGCTCTAAATTTACAAAGAAAAGTTGCTGAAGTTTTACAAAACTTTGAACCAAGAATTAATTTACAACAAGTTTTAGCAACTCCAGATATTGATAGAAATAGTTATAATTTAAAAATTATGTTTTATGTTGTTGGTGTAGTAGGGGATATAACCGTAGAAACAATATTAGAAAGATTAAGATAAAATGGCAAGTAATAAATTCATAGTCGCAGATTTAGATTTTGATACAATCAAAGATAATTTAAGAGCATTCTTACAAGACCAAACACAATTTTCAGATTATAATTTTGAGGGATCAGGTTTTTCTGTTCTATTAGATACATTAGCATACAACACACACTATTTAGGATTTAATGCTAATATGTTGACTAATGAAATGTATTTGGATAGTGCTGACATAAGAAAAAATATTGTTTCATTAGCAAAGATGTTAGGTTATACTCCAACATCACCTAAAGCACCTATGGCAAGTGTTGATATAACTTTAAATGATGGTGCAGGTTCTTCGGTTACAATGGACAAAGGAACTGTTTTTACTTCGGTAATAGATAATGTAACTTACCAATTTATAACTAACGAAGATATAACAATGACACCTGTTGATGGTGTTTACAAATTTTCTAGTGTGCCAATTTATGAAGGTACTTTAGTATCTTTTAGATATACAGTTGATAGTACAGATGTTGACCAAAGATTTACTATCCCTAGTGTAAATGCCGATACATCATCTTTAAAAGTTACTGTTCAAACTTCAGCAAGTGATACAACAATTGAAACTTACACATTAGCGTCTGGACTAAAAGGTTTAAATAGTACATCAAAAGCATATTTCTTAAAAGAAACAGACACAGGTAAATTTGAAGTTTATTTTGGTGATGGTATTTTAGGAAATAAATTAGCAGATGGTAATATAGTAATATTAGAATATCTTATTACAAATAAGGAAGAGGCAAACGGCGCTTCAGTATTTAAAGTAGGAAGTTCAGTTGGTGGATTTACAGATATATCAATAGTTACAAAATCAAATGCAGAAGGCGGTGCTGAGGGAGAATCAAAAGAGTCAATTAGATTTAATGCACCATTACAATACACATCACAAGATAGAGCAGTTACAACAACTGATTATGAAACTTTGGTTAAATCAATTTATCCTAATGCACAATCAATTAGTGCTTGGGGTGGAGAAGATGATGAAACGCCAATTTACGGAGTTGTAAAAATTTCTATTAAGGCGCCTAGTGGATCAACATTAACAGATACAACAAAATTAGATATAGTAAATAAATTAAAACCATATAATGTTGCTTCAGTAAGACCAGAAATAGTTGACCCTATAACAACATCAATTATGCTAGTTGTTAATGCTAAGTTTGATAAAAAAGGTACTGCTAAAACAGCAGATACTTTAAAGGCAGAAATTACGAATGCTATAGAAGATTACAATGAAAATACTTTAACAGCATTTGATGGTGTGTTTAGATATTCTAAATTAACAGGTTTAGTTGATGATGTTGATAATTCAATCTTATCTAATATTACAACTGTTAAAATGAGAAAAGAATTTACACCTACTATAAACTCATCTACAAAATATGATGTTTATTTTAGAAATGCTGTTTACAATCCACATTCAGGACACGAACCAATATTATCATCTACTGGATTTAAAATATCAGGTAATGCTAACGAAATGTTTTTAGATGATGATGGAATTGGTAATGTAAGATGTTATTATCTTGTTAGTGGTATTAAAACCGTTGAAAATGCTACACAAGGAACAATTGATTATGCAACAGGAAAAGTAACTCTCAATTCTATAGCAATTGCTGAAATATCTAATATAAGAGGTTCTATTTCTAAAGTAATTGAAATAACAGTTACACCAAGTTCAAATGATATAGTTCCTGTAAGAGATCAAATATTAGAAATAGATGTTTCTAATTCAATCATAAATGTTTCTGAAGATACCTTTATAGGTGGATCATCCGAGGCAGGTGTAGGATATACAACAACATCAAGTTACTAATGCAATGGCAAAATTTAATGATAAAATTTCAACGCTCATTAATAGTCAATTACCAGATTTTGTAGTTGACGAGCATCCACAATTTGTCCGATTTTTAAAAACTTATTATCAGTTTATGGAATCTGCCGAGTTGCAGATTACAACCATACAAAATACAGACGGTATAACTTTAGAAAACGAAACAGGTACATCTGCTAATTTATTATTAGATGGTTCAAAAATATCTTCAGAAAGAACACAACTAGATCAAGGCGATAAAATAATTTATGAAGATACATCTTATGGTAAATTTACCGTTGGTGAAACAATAACAGGTTATGATTCTAAAGCAACTGCTAAAGTTATTGCTGAAGATATAGCAAATAATAGAATATTCATAACAGCACAAGATAAGTTTGCTAATAATGAAGTTGTAACAGGTAATGATTCTAACGCTAAAGCAGTAATTAATAATTATCGTCCTAATCCAGTAAACAATATTCAACAACTTGCAAACTTTAGAGATCCCGATAAAGTTATATCAAACTTCTTAACAAAATTTAGAGATGAGTTTTTAAAAACAATACCAGAAGAATTAGCAATAGGATTAGACAAAAGAAATTTAATTAAAAATATTAAATCAATGTACCGATTAAAAGGTACACAAGCAGGACACGAATTATTTTTTAGAATTTTATTTAATCAAGTATCAGACACATTTTATCCAAGAACACAAATGTTGCGTGTATCAGATGGACAATGGGATACACAAAAAGTTTTAAGAGCAAGTGGTACAGTAGGTAATACTTCAGATTTAATTGGTAGAACAATTACAGGAAAAACTTCAGGAGCAACTGCTATTGTTGAAACAACAAAAATTTTTCTAATAGGTGCAACCTATGTTACTGAATTTATAGTTAACATTGAATCAATGGAAGGCACATTTCTAATTGGTGAAGAAATTTCAGGAACTGCTAGTGATACAGATGACTTTTATATAAAAGCAATTATTACAGGTATACCTGGAACAAAAACAATTACCAATGATGGTAATTTATATTCTACTGGTGATTTCTTATCAGTAACAGGTGGTGGACAAGGTGCTACTATTGCTATTGATGATATAGGATCAGGAAGTCTATCAGAAATTATTGTTGACAATTCAGGAACAGGTTATTCAGTAGGCGATAAATTAGTTTTTGATAATTCAAATACATATGGTTCTGGTGCAGAAGGATTTATTTCTGTTGTCAATGGTGGTATTACTGCTGAAGAAGGAACAAACGCTGAACATATTACGCTAGAATATGAAACAGAAAGAGGTGATATTTACCCTGGAAATAAAATTGTACAAGAAGATGAAACAAATTCAAGTTTAGGTGATATAACAGATATATTTTTAATTAATGAAGGAAGTGGTTATGTATCTTTACCTAGTGTGTCCATAACATCAAGTGGTTCAAATGGAAATGTTTTAGCATATGGTACTGAAATAGGAAGAGTTATTGGATTAAAAACAAATGAGTTAGGAGAAGGTTATGAAAAATCTCCAACACCTCCTATAATAAAATTTAGAAATTGTATGATACTAAATTCAGTATCAGGTAATTTTAATGCTAATGATACTATCACAGGCGGAACTTCAACTGCTGAAGGTACACTTGCTAGTTGGGATTCTGATAGAAGTTTATTAAAAGTAAAAGATCAAACATTTAATTTTGAATTAAATGAAATAGTAACATCATCAAGTGGTGGATCAGGAATAGTAAAAAGATTAGATATTGCTAGTGCTTCAATAGATGTTGTTTCTGTTGCAGATACAGATGGTAAATTTTTAAATGAAGATGGTTATATATCTGAGCAAACAATGAAAGTACAAGATAGTAAATACTATCAGGACTTTTCTTATGTATTAAAAGTAGGTCAATCTATTAATGATTGGCGAGATTCATTTAAAAAGACTATGCACACAGCAGGTTTTTATTTTACAGGTCAAGTTGATTTACTTAGCACATTAAACTTAAAAATTAAAATGCCAGTTGCTGGTATTGTATCAGGTGCTTCAGATACTCCATTATTTGCAGTATTAGATATATTGTATAGTACAATATTTGGTAGAAGATTAGGAACGGTTGATGATGGAACAAGTTTAAGAACAAATCCACATACACCAGGTTCAATAGATTTAGATCCTGCTACAATAGAACACTTTACACCAAATACAAGAGATTTAACTTTAACAAGACCATCAATTGGAATTGATTATACAAGTAGAGTAAGACGAGTAATTGATGGACAAATTGTTAAACAAGGGTACGCATACGGAGGTCCTAAATTTGGAACTTTAAATAAATTTGCAAATACAGTATTTGGTACAAGTTCTCCTGGAAGTAAGATAACTTTTGAAAGATTAAATGAGATTTTAGTACACGGAACAAGAACATCACTAGATGGTAGAAGTGGTATATTTTTAATGACTTCAGATGAAGGTGGTCAGTTAATTAAGACAGATTTTGCAATGCCAGTGTATTTTGCGGTTTCACAAGAATCCTTTGATAATACGGTTACAAACTTTGGACAAACATTATTAACTTTTGATGATACAACGCCATAATATGCTGGATAACATTATAAATAGTAAACAAGAGATATTAGTAACTGTTGATGGACAAGTAAAAGAAGAAAATAAAGATTATGAAGATATTAACAATGAAATCGTTTTTAAACAACCACCAGAAGCAGGTTCAGTAATAAAGGTATATAAGAAGAAATAAAATGGGAAAAAATACAATATTTAGAGGGACTACCGCAAATGATGGATCAGGCGATAATTTAAGATTAGGCGCTCAAAAGATAAATGATAATTTTACAGAAGTATATACTGCTTTAGGAGATGGTTCAACTTTAGCAAGTGGTACTTATGTTACCACAGTTTCAACACATACATTTACAAATAAAACAATTAGTGGTTCTTCAAACACTCTTTCAAATATACCAAATAGTGCTTTAGATACTATCGCAAATACTAAATTAACAAATTCAACTATTACAATTACAGGTGATGGTGCTGGAACTTCAGCAGTAGATTTAGGTGATACTATAACTTTTGAAGGTGGTTCTGGTATTACAACAACGGTAACAGCAGATAAAGTTTCTTTTCAAACAGATGGTTCTATTGTAACCGAAACATCAACAGATATACTAACAAATAAAACAATTGATGGAACAACAAACACTTTACAAAGTATCGCAAATGCTAGTTTAACAAACTCATCAATAGGAATTGGTGGACTTACATTAAATCTAGGAGATACAGACGCTACTCCTGCTTTAGATTTAACAGACGCAACAAATTATCCTACAAGTTCATTATCAGGTTCAATTACAAATACTCAATTAGCAGGTTCAATTACAAACGATAAACTTGTTAATAAAAAAATTACAATAGGTGATGATACATCTACAAACTTTGATGTTCAATTAGGTGATAGTTTTGAAATTATTGGTGGTTCAGGACTTTCAACTGCTATTGATAATAATAGAATAACTTTAAATGTGGGAAATCTTCCTAATACTTCTTTAGATAATTCATCAATCACTTTAGGAACAGATACTATTGCTTTAGGTGGTACTCAAACATCAATCGCAGGATTAAGTTTAACAGGATCAGGTAATGTAGATTTAACTGGTGCAGGTTCTAAAATGAGATTTGACTTTTCAGGATATGGTGCTTTACCAGCGGCTGCAACTTATGTAGGTATGTATTCTTACGATAGTGTAGGAAACAGACCTTATTATTCTTCAGGTAGTGGTTGGGTTAGAATATTAGATGAAAACTCTTCCGTAGCAACACATACAGATGTTAATACTTCAGGTGTTGCAGATAAAAATATTTTACAATTTTCATCAGCACAAGGTAGATTTAATGTTGAAGAAGGTCCAAAATTATTACAACAAGTTAATTATCAGTCTGGTGGAATGCAAACAGGAACAACAATATTTCCTGAAGATGACTCAATTCCTCAAAATGATGAAGGTAGTGAATTTATGACATTAGCAATAACTCCTAAATCTGCTACAAGTACGCTAGTGATAGATGTACAAGTATTTTATTCTCAATCAGTAGGTACTAGATCAGGTACAGGAATATTCAAAGATTCAGACACAGACGCAAAAGCATTTACTTCTAATTTTTGTGATGACGCAACAATGATGACTAATATGCACCTAAACTATTCAGAAGTGTCTGGAAATACTACTGCTAGAACATATAAAGTAAGATGTGGAAATATCGCAACCGCAGGTACTTTTACCTTTAATGGTCAATCAGGTGCAAGAAAATTTGGTGGAACCGTACTATCTACATTTAGAATAATAGAAATAGATTCATAGGAGAAATCATTATAAATATAAGAAAGATTAAAGAATTATGCCAGCAATAATAACAAATAAATTTAGATTAAACAACGCTGAACAATTTTCAGAATCATTTTCTGAAGCTTCAAGTAATGTTTATTACCTAGGTATTGGAAGACCACAACCTTTCGGTACTTCAACAAGACCAGATACTAGAACAGATTTTGAAGGAACAGACGCTGCTCCTATTACTCCTGGTGATACAGTTGCTAGAGAATTTTATACTTATGATGATTTAATTGCTGCTAAAAGAGTACAATCAATAGACACATCTTTTGTTATTCCTAGAAGAAACTGGACATCTGGTGTTGTATATGATTATTACAGACACGATTACGGCGAATATTTAACAGGATCGGTAACTACAAGACAAACAGCAACAAGTGGTGCTACAACTTTAAATGACGCAACTTTTTATGTATTAACTACTGCTAGAAATGTTTACAAATGCTTAGATAACAACAATGGTGCTGCTTCAACGCAAGAACCAACTGGTGTTTCAACTTCAATAATTACAACTACTGATTCATATA
>Ga0206683_10002570_pt1 | contig 12206 bp, 11 predicted proteins | sample M280m12015metaG_FD_155483 | JGI IMG/M metagenome (GOLD analysis project Ga0206683, IMG submission 155483) | Ammonia-oxidizing marine archaeal communities from Monterey Bay, California, United States - M2 80m 12015 | ecosystem: Environmental > Aquatic > Marine > Intertidal zone | place: USA...
TTCTTTATTAATAACCGGAGCTTCCGCAGTTTCTTGAGTTATTAAATCTTCTTTTGCTTCAGAAGGCTCTTTAACAGTTTGTGGTATTACTTTTGGTTTTGGAGCTGTATTTACTTTTTTTGAAGGTTGTATTTTTCCAGAACCCGTATCCATAGTTCCAAAATTTATTGCAATTCCATTCTCAAGTGGTGGATCTAAGTAAGATAGCCCAACATAAAATAATAAGAGTATTAGGATCATATGAATAATAACCGTTATGGCCATACTCTTTCTTTTGTGTTGTGTGTCTAAAAAACTCATTTTAATTGGGTCTTACTGCCAATACCACTTTATAATTTTTTTTAGTAGCAATATCCATAATAAAAACTGCGTCTTCGATAGGCACTCCTACTTCAGCTCTTAAGATGATAGTTGGTTTTTTTTGTCCAACTAAAATTTTATCTAGTTCAAGAGCTATATTTTTTTTAATGACACGTTCTTTATTTATGTAGTAAGCACCTTTTTTAGTAACACTTAAAGAGACATTTTGTTGATGAGTCGTTTTACCTTTTGCTTTCGGCAAAATCAAATCCAATGCATCTGGAGTGATTGCTGGTGAGGTAAGTAGAAAAAATACTAATAACAAAAAAACAATATCGGTCATAGAACTCATACTGAACTCCGCACTCACCTTATTTCTCCCTCTTAAATTCATTATGCTGGTTCATTTAAAAGGTCTAAAAACTCCACTGCTGTTGCTTCCATTTGATGAACTACCTTATCTGTTTTAACTACCAAGTGATTGTAACCAATATAAGCGATAATTCCAACAATTAAGCCTGCTACTGTAGTAGTCATGGCTGTATAGATTCCCTCTGCCAAAGTCCCCATTTCTGCTTGACCACTGCTAGTTGCTAAGGTATGAAAAGCCAATACCATGCCAATTACTGTTCCTAAAAACCCGATCATAGGAGCAGCACCAGATATGGTCGCTAGAACACTAACATTTTTTTCTAATTTATATACCTCTAACTTTCCTGCATTTTCAATAGCTGTATTGATATCCTCTAATGGACTGCCAATTCTGGAAATCCCTTTTTCGGTCAGCCTTGCTACTGGTGTATTTTTCTGAGAACACAATACTTTTGCAGCTTGCATATTTCCGCTACTTATATTTTCTCTTATCTGACTCATGAAATTAGCATCATAATCCGTAGCTGCTTTAATTGCAAATAACCGTTCAAAGTAAAGATAAACCGCAACAAATAAAAGGACAAACAAGACTACAATAATAATCTGGCCTGCCATACCTCCATCGGTTATAAGTTCCGCAATGGATAGGGTCTTTTCTTGAATTATTGGCTCGAGATCCTGATTTGTAACAGAATCATTTTGAATAAGTATGGGCAACATATATAAAATGGTTTTTATTTAACAACGAATATTTTATGTTATAAATTGTTATTTTATGTTAACAATAAAATTTTATTGATTTAAATCCATGATTATAGAAAATAAATTATCCCTAAGAGTCCTGTGATTCCTAGGACAATAGTATATGGAAAAGCCATCTTCACCATTTTGACATAATCTAAATTAATTAATGGAGCCAAAGAAGATGTTAGTAAAAATAAAAATGCTGCCTGACCATTAGGTGTTGCGACAGACGGCAAATTGGTACCGGTGTTAATCGCAATAGCTAATTTTTCAAATTGCTCAAGTCCGATAGCACCGGCATCATAAGCTGTTTTTATTTCTCCAATATAAACGGTTGCGACAAACACATTATCGCTTATCATCGAGAGAATTCCATTTGCTAAATAAAACATACTCGGTTGCTGAGAAGGATCTAAAGTTAGTGCCCAATCAATGATTGGCTTAAATAAATGTTGATCATGAATCATCGCGACTATCACAAAAAACACTACTAATAAGCCTGTAAAAGGAAGCGCTTCTTCGAATGCTCTTCCTAATTGGTGTTCTTCAGTTATACCCATGAATGCTGTTTGAACTACAATAAGCGCTAAACCAATAAATCCAACTGGAGCTATATGCATCGCCAAACCAATAATTAATAAAATTGCGGAAACGGCCTGGACCTTAATTCCCCATTTTTCTTTATGGGTTCGTTTTAAATCCTCTTCTTCGGTGTAATGTTCTATGATGGTTCTCGCTACCTTAGGTAACTTTTGTCCGAATCCGAATATACCTGTTGTCTCTAGAACTACAGTGGTGATTAATCCCGCAAATAAAACAGGAATTGTAATAGGCGCCATACGTAGGAAAAATTCAATAAAATTCCATCCCATTCGTTCTCCAATCAATAGATTTTGAGGTTCTCCAACCAGGGTGCAAACACCGCCAAGAGCAGTACCAACAACACCGTGCATGATTAAACTTCGTAGAAAACTTCTGAACTCCTCTAGGGTTTCACCACTTAATTCAGATTTATCTTTTACTCCACTCTCATCATAATCTCGCTCACCTGAATGAATTTTATGATAAACTCCGTAGAATCCAATTGCTACACTAATTAATACGGCGGTTACTGTCAATGCATCTAAAAAAGCTGACAACACTGCAGATAAAAAAACAAATAAAAGTGATAGTATTAATTTTGACTTGATTTTTGTAAATACTTTACTAAAAATGTACATCAATAAAGGCTTCATAAAATAAATCCCAGCAACCATAAAAACCAGTAGAAGAATTACTTCTAAATTTTGGTCAACCTCGTGGTATGCATTTTCGGGAGTCGTTAATTTTAAAAACAAAGCCTCTATAGCTAAAATTCCTCCCGATTGTAAAGGATAACATTTTAGTGCCATAGCCAATGTAAAAATAAACTCTGCAATAAATATCCAAGCGGTTATGGTGGGGCCCAAAATGTAAAATGAGATAACATTAAAGATCATAAAAATTATCATGGTCATCTTGAACCATCGTGGACTTTGCCCTAAAAAATATTTAAACATTGATTTTTTTTGAATTGGTTAGAATTATTTTTAGAAACATAGGTATACTGTTTAAACCTAAATTTTTTGAATTTACTGGAGGATATATTTTAATAGTTAAATTTTTATCTGGATGCAAAAGAAGTATTTTTTTATTCGAAATATTAAAGTGAATTATATAAAACACAAATATAAAAAAAACCTCTTTTGATGTGGAACACATTTGTAGTTATTTTATCTTGAAAACTGTTCCTGAAGAATGATTTTTTTTTGCACCAGTAACACTACTCAAACAATTGTTTTCGCCTCTCAATCGAAGTACTCCTAAAAACCCAAAAATTAATGCTTCTTTATATTCTACTAAAGTATTTGAGGGAATTAAAAGCTTTAAATGTTTGAAAGAGTTGATTCTTTTTAATAAATACAAATTAAAAGCTCCGCCACCAGTAACCAAAACTTTACTGTTTTTATTAAATTGTTTTGATAACTGAAAAGCAATATGTTCCGTATAAGTACATAGCTGGTCAATAATCGAAATATTTGATTCTTCCAAAATAGGAAAAACATATTTTTTTACCCATTCCAATCCTAACGATTTTGGCGGCGGGAAGTTAAAAAAAGACAACTTATTTAATTCATTTAATACTTTATTAGATACTTTACCACTTTGAGCGAAATCTCCATTATGATCAAATTCATATCCTATTTTTTCTGCTAAATAATTAAGAACGATATTTACAGGACAAATATCGTAAGCAATTCTTTTAGGCAAAGAAAAGTCAATATTTTCTTCGTAAGAAACATTAGCAAAACCTCCTAAGTTTAAACAATAATCATAATCATTAAATAACAATTGATCACCAATTGGCACCAAAGGAGCGCCATTCCCTCCCAGTTTTACATCTTGTAATCTAAAATCACAAACTACATTTTGTTTTATTAAATCTGCTAATTCTGGCAAATTTCCAATTTGAAGTGTAATCCCTTTTTGAGGTTGATGCCAAATAGTATGGCCATGATTACAAACAGCATTTAAGTTTTTTATTTGATTCTTATCAATAAATCTTGAGATGACGAATGCCAAAAAACGCGTGTATTGAATATTTAGCTTAGAAACTTCAGTCTCAGAGTATGTAAGCGCATTTTTCAAACTGGCTCTCCAATTTTTGGAATAAAAAACGGTTTCAGTATTTAAAATTTTATAGTCCCAGGTTCTATTATTTAACAGACTAAAATTGACTTCTGCCAAGTCAATACCGTCTAGTGAAGTACCACTCATTACTCCTATTACATGATAATTAGTTGTTCTCAAAAAATAATTTTAATATGCTCTAAATATACAAGACCTTACTGGTATGTTCAAAAATAAAAGCAAGTTTTTAAACCCATTTTCTGTCAAATTCTCATTTGATAATTGGCATTTAAAAAGGTATCTTTGCAATCAATTTTTTAATTTATATAACATCGCTTTCAATGGATTTTAAGCTTACCGAAGAACATATTATGATCCGCGACGCTGCTCGTGATTTTGCAAAAACTGAATTATTGCCTGGAGTTATAGAAAGGGACAATAAACAGGAGTTTCCTACACAACAAATAAAAATGATGGGAGAAATGGGATTTCTTGGAATGATGGTTGACCCCAAGTACGGTGGTGGTGGGATGGATACTTTATCCTATGCAATTGCAATGGAAGAAATATCAAAAATAGATGCTTCGGCTAGTGTTATTATGTCCGTAAATAATTCGTTGGTTTGTTATGGTATTGAAAAATATGCTAATGAAGAACAAAAGCAAAAATACCTGACCCAATTAGCAACTGGTGAAAAATTAGGAGCCTTTTGTTTAAGTGAGCCTGAAGCTGGATCAGATGCAACTTCACAAAAAACCACTGCAATAGACAAAGGAGATTATTATTTACTGAACGGTACTAAAAATTGGATTACAAACGGAAATTCAGCAGATTACTATATTGTTATAGCGCAGACAGATAAAGAAAAAAAACACAAAGGAATTAATGCTTTTATTGTCGAGAAAAATTGGGAAGGTTTTGAAGTTGGCATCAAAGAAGATAAACTTGGGATTAGAGGAAGTGATACACATTCATTGATGTTTACTGACGTAAAAATACCCAAAGAGAATAGGATTGGTGATGATGGCTTTGGATTTACATTTGCTATGAAAACGCTTTCAGGAGGTCGAATTGGCATCGCGTCTCAAGCATTAGGAATTGCTGCAGGTGCATACGAATTAGCAAGAGATTATTCTAAGGTTAGAAAAGCATTTGGGACAGAAATATGTAATCACCAAGCTATAGCTTTTAAATTAGCAGATATGCATACCAATATTGAAGCAGCTAGATTATTAGTTTATAAATCTGCTCTTGATAAGGATCAAGGCAACAATTATGATATGAGTAGTGCAATGGCTAAAGTTTTTGCCTCTCAAGTTGCAATGGAAGTAACGGTTGAAGCTGTCCAAGTACATGGAGGTAACGGCTATGTAAAAGAGTATCATGTAGAACGGTTAATGAGAGATGCCAAAATCACTCAGATTTATGAAGGTACCTCAGAAATTCAAAAAATAGTAATCTCCAGAGGATTATTAAAAGACTAAAATTTTATAAAATGAAAAAAAATCAATTTATATTAGTAGGAATGATCCTTCTATTGTTTGCGAGTTGCAACACTTCTGTCAAGGTTTTAAGTGCATGGAGAAGTGAAGATGGTCATAAAATGAAAGAAAGAAATATATTAGTAATTGCCAGAACTGCTGACTCAGAAGTAAGAGCAGATTTCGAAACGAGTATTGCAAATAAACTTAGATCAAAAGGATACAAAGCGACTGAAAGCTTCACTAGATTCCCAAAGATGAATCCTGACAAAGAAATGACGGAGGAAAGAGAAAAATTTATTAAAGAAATATTAGGCTATGAAGGATACGATGCGGTTTGCATCAATGTATTAAAAGATTACTCTGAAACAACAACAACAAATTATTATAATGACTTTTATATGGGGAATATGGGAATGATGGGACCTTATTCAACCTATTACCCTTCATATTACGGGGGGTTTTATAGTTATTATATGCACCCTTATTCGTATTCTACTTTTGGAAATTACTATGGTTCTGGAAGTTCTTATACGACTACTGATAGAAAGTATGTATTGGAAACTTTATTTTATAATTTAAATAATGAAGAAGGCGACCAACTTCTGGCTGCAACAACAACCGAAATTAAAAATCCAAAAGATGCTTTAAAAGCAGCAGATAAATACACTGAAAAAATTACAACAAGCTTGCAAAAGCTCACCAACTAATTTTTTTCTTTATTACATTAAAAAATTCCATACAATACCAAAACGTATAACGGAATCTCTGAATGGATAACCAGGAGCAGAAAAGTAATTGTTAGAATCTGTAAAAAGCGCATTTAGGTTTTCATACTTAAAAAATATTCGAACTTGTTGTACTCGAGCATTAAAGAATATGTCAAATTGTGGATAGCCTCCAAACTCCTCTTTTTCTTGCACATAAAATTCAGCTAAAACAGGGTCATAAGCATTCATCGTATATTTTGAATAATATTTAAAAATAATGCCTGTTTGTATAAAAAGTGCTTTTTTAAACCACTGGTCTTCAAAATACAAAGTGTTTCTAGTTATAAAACTCGGAAGCTTTAAAACTTCATCGCCGCTCAATACATTTTGATATAAAAGAGTGTTTTCTAATCCAAACTTCCTATACTTAAATTCTTTTTTTAATTTTATTTTTAAATAATCAACCCTATCATTATACTGGTGGGGAGTTGGAGTTGAGTCATTATCTTTTATCGTGAAATAGGTGTATTTATCAATCCCTGTATAGTCTAATGAAATTGCAGCTATTTTATTTGATTCAAACCTTAGTTTTAACTGCTGTTTATTAGTATTATCAAATTCATTTTGCCAATTATAATTGATATAGTCACTTTGGTTTAATAAGAAATTAAAATTAGGCGAAACAGAATGCGAAGTTATTTCAGCAGCTATTTTATGTTTGTTATTGACCAAATAAGAAACTCCTGTTTTTAAAAAGTTAGCTTCGTAATCTCCAGAAATATTGATAGCCGCCTGGCCATATATTTCGAATCCCTTGTAATTTTTTGAGTAAGTCCCTCCTGCTTGTACCAACTTAGATTTTAATCTGTTGGTAATAGATCCAATATCAAATATAACAACACTGTTGTAGCCAAAATTATAATCTGTATAAGCTATAAATGCGCTTAAATTTCCAATGTACTTATTTTTAAACTGTGTATAGCCTTTAACACTAAAATCTTCAAGTTTACTTTTTTTAAACAATCCATTTGTTTTGTAGGAATCTCCAAAACCATTAAAGGGGTTATCTTGTTTATAGACATAGGATTTATCTTCAAAACCAATTGCATTACCAATAATTAATTTATTTAAATCTGTACTGTCTTTTTTTGTTATCAGTTCATACTCCTGTTTCGCAAAAACTCTAAATCCCTTCAATTCATTTTCACCATCATCAAATTTTACATCCAGTCGACCTCGATCTCTAAATTCGTTATCATCACTTTGAAACAACAAAACTGATTCGTCTGTAAGACCACCGTTTTCTTGGTTTAATAACTCTAGCGCCATCATATGGGCTAAAATTTGATATCGTTTGTTTTTTGAGTGATAATTTGTTGTAAATCTAAAATCTCCTGTGCTGGTTAGACTGTGTTGATAGGCCCCAAGTGATCTTACACCCTTATAGGCAATTGAGAAATTAAATTGGTCTGAAGTGTTTATTGAAAAAAATGCATCTAACTGCTGTCCTTGCTTAAATGCTGTTTTAAAATATAATTCGGTTAGTGGGGTGGGTAAATTAAAGTACTGCATATCTTCAACTTCACGGTAACCAAAATGATGAGACTGCGCAACAAATGCTGGCTTTAGATTCAGCTTCTCAAAATCGTAAGCTAACTTATTATAGGGCTGGCCGACATTTGCAAACTCTTGTAACTGAAAATTATCTTTTCGTAAGTAGTTAAATTTATACTCCTTTTGTATATTTAATGCAGTGTCTAAATAAGTAGTATCTCTTTGGGCTGAAATAATTTTATATAGAGTAATGGGAGGTTTTTCTTTTTTCTTTTTAAGAAAATTTTCTCCATTATTTTGGGAAAAAACTATAGTTGGAAAATATAATAAAAGAAATAAAAAAAACGTTTTTCGCATCTATTTTTAACTTACCTAACAAAGGTATACTTTTGAATGGAATATTTTAAATTTTAAAGCTCTTTAACTTGTGCTAAAACTAAAAATTAATCAACAACTAATCGAATGTGGAACTGATGAGGCCGGAAGAGGTTGTCTTGCAGGCCCCGTAACTGCTGCTGCAGTAATTTTACCTAATAATTTCAAAAACAATATTTTAACAGATTCCAAACAATTATCAGAAAAAAAAAGAAAACTATTAAAATTGATTATTGAAGAACAATCGGTTACTTTCGGGGTTTCTCACATAATGATGAATAAAATTGATCGTATAAATATACTCAATGCCTCTATTCTTGCCATGCAAAAATCTATTAAGTCTCTAACCACAAAACCACAACACATAGCAGTAGATGGAAATCGTTTTAAATCATTTAATAATATTCCATTTAGTTGCATTATTAAGGGAGATAGCAAGTATTTGCATATTGCTGCAGCTTCTGTTTTAGCGAAAACATATCGAGATGCTTATATGACCCAAATTCATAATGAATTTCCAATGTATAACTGGAAAAAAAATAAAGGGTATCCAACTAGAGAACACAGAGAGGCGATTAAAAAATTCGGGATCACTAAATATCACCGCAAAAGCTTTCGGCTATTACCAGAACAATACCATTTAGATTTTTAATAAAAATGATTGTTAAAAACCCGTCAATAAACTTTCAAAAAATTATGCTATCCTTTTTTTTTCCTTTATATTTTTGTAAAATGAAGGGTTTTATTCAAGTATTTTTTTTCATTACAATAACTTTCTTGTTTCATAGTTGTGACTCAACTTCACGAAAAGCCAAAGAACCAAAAGACTTTATTCCTAAAAACACATCATTAGTCATAAAAATTGAGGACTTTGAAGTACTAAAAGCCGATATTAAAAATAATAGTTTTATTGAAAAATTAAAGAACACTAACTCTTATTCTTTTTTTAGTAATTCTAGATTGTTAAATTTATTGAGACCCTCAAAAAAAAGTATTCTCTGTTTCTCTGAAGATGATGGCAGGTCATCTTTTACTTTCTTAACTAAATTCACAAAAAATCTCTTTATTCTGGACTCTGTAGCTAATATGGTTACTGAAAATATATCTTTTAAGTCCTATCAATACCAAAAATTCGTTATTGACAAACAAGAATTTTTTACAGTAGTAAAGGACAGTATTTTTATTGCTACCGATTCACAAAAAAATATTGAGCAACTTTTAAACAATCGTATACAAAACGAATCAACATTCAAAAAAATATTTTCATTAAATAATCACAATTTAACCACCATCATACCTGTAAGAAAGATATTTACTAGCGAACCTTCAATAAATAATTTTGCCTCTTGGGCTGCTTTAAATATAGAGGTGTTACCCGACGCAATTTCAGCCTCAGGTGTTCTATTGGCAAATGATACAATACCGCAACTAATTTCAATTTTTAAAGGATTAAAACCTCAACAAAATGACATTGCAACAATCACTCCTACAAATGCAATGAGTATTGTATCCTTAACTTTTGATGATTTTTCTGTTTTTCAAAAAAACCTTCAGAAATACAATGGCGCAAAAAATATAAGTACTGATAAAACAATGGTGTTTGAATCTGTTAGCGAATTTAGTAGCATAAACTTACCACAAGGGAACGCAATCGCTCTTAAAAGTATTGACTTGGAACTCACCAAAGAATCTTTAAGCAAATATTCGAGCCCAGTAGAATCTTTCAAAGGAATCACGATTTACAATTTTATTGAGCGTAATCTATTTGTTGACCAATTTTCAATTTTTGCCAATGATACTAAACCGGTTTTTAATATTATAGTAAATGATTTTATTGTTTTCGCCGAAAACAAAGAGGTATTAAAAAATATTATCACCTCTTATTTAACCAATAATTGTTTGTCAACAACAAATTATTATCAAGAAGCTCTTGATCAGATTAGTGATGAATCATCGCTCCTAATAATAAAATTAAATGAAAATTATACGCATACAATTTCTCGTTTATTAAATGATTCATTAAAAAACATTTCATTTAAAAAATATCCAATCGGTGTTTTACAGTTCAATTATGATCGTGATTTTGCACATATAAACCTGGTATGCAAAGAGTCTAACACCACAAGTATTAAAAAAAATATCCCTGGTAAAGTGACCCAAGTAAAAAGTATATTACTGGAAAATGAATTACTTAATGATCCTATTTTTTTTAGTAATCACAGAACAGGCGGTAAAGATCTTGTAGTGCAGGATGTTGACAACACCTTATATTTTATATCATCTAGAGGGAAAATCTTATGGACTAAAAAACTCAAAAATCGAATTGTTGGTTCTATTCAAGAAATAGATTTATTGCGTAATGGCAAAAAACAGTTAGCTTTTACTACCAAAAAAAACTTCTATGTTTTAGATAGAACAGGTCGCCAAGTTGATCCTTTTCCAATAAAATTTAAAGACGACATTACACAAGCTTTAACAGTCTTTGATTACGATAAAAATCGAAAATACCGTTTTATCATTACACAAGGTAAAGAGGTTTTAATGTTAAATAGTGAAGGGAAAAAAGTAAAAGGTTTTAAATTTAATAAATCTACCTCTGAAATTATTTTTCCGCCGCAACATTTTAGGATTGCTGGAAAAGACTATATTACAATTGCTGAAAAAAATGGTCAACTTAATATTTTGAGTCGAGTTGGAAAACCAAGAATTTTAGCGCCTAAAGCATTCGATTTCTCTAAAACTCCCATTAGTTTGGAAAATACAAAATTAGTAGTTATTGAAAAGGATAATACAAAAAATAGTATCAATATTGACGGAAAAATTACTTCAAGGAAATTAGAAGTTACAAGTTATCAATTCGTTATTAAAGGTAAAACAAAAGTTACTTTAGACGATAATTTAATGCGTATCAATGGAATATTAGTAGAATTACCTTATGGTATTTACACAAAACCCTCTATAAGTATTGTTAACCAAAAAGAGTATATTTCAATTACAGAAACTCAAGAAAATAAGATTTATGTTTACAGTAAATCTGGAAATTTACTTCACGGATTTCCTGTTTATGGGACCTCTACGCCAGATTTTGGGGACATGACTAAAAGTAGAAAAACTAATTTTGTGACCAAAGGTGAATCGAAAGAAATTTTGATTTACGAATTAAAGTAATTCCTTGGCTTCAAATAGATTTAAAAAATGATGTGTTAATTTTTCTTTTACTTGTTCAATCGGAATATTTTTTTTTCCTAATTCAACATTCAGCGAAGTCACAGATTTTCCCTTAATACCACAAGGAATCATATGATCAAAATAACCAAGATCTGCATTCACATTGAGTGCAAAGCCATGCATAGTTACCCAGCGGCTGGCTCTTACACCAAAAGCACAAATTTTTCTCGCAAAAGGAGTTCCAACATCAAACCAAACACCGGTTTCTCCCTTGGAGCGCTGACCTTTTAATCCGTATTCTGCTAATGTTTTAATAATTGTTTCCTCGAGGAGCCTTAAATATTTATGAATATCTGTAAAATAGTTTTCCAAATCTAATATTGGGTAACCTACTATCTGACCAGGACCATGATAGGTTATATCTCCTCCTCTATTATTTTTGTAGAAGGTAGCTCCAATATCTGAAAGTTTTTGTTCCGAAATTAGCAGATTATTTATATCGCCACTCTTGCCAAGTGTATATACATGAGGATGTTCAACAAATAAAAAATAATTTGGGGTTTCGATAGATTTATTTTCTCTTCGATTTTTTATTTTTATATCAATTATTTCTTTAAAAAGTTTTTCCTGGTACTCCCACGTATCTTTGTAATCTTTAGTCCCTATTTCCTGAATTCTAATAAATTTATTCAAAGTTTATAGTTAAATTATTTATTGATGTATTAGTTGTTATTTTGGGTTATTTAAAATGATTAAAGCAGAAATCACACCCGGTATCCAACCACACAAGGTTAGTATAAATACAATTATTATTGAGCCACAACCTTTATCCATTACGGCTAAGGGTGGGAAT
>Ga0206683_10002572_pt1 | contig 12201 bp, 4 predicted proteins | sample M280m12015metaG_FD_155483 | JGI IMG/M metagenome (GOLD analysis project Ga0206683, IMG submission 155483) | Ammonia-oxidizing marine archaeal communities from Monterey Bay, California, United States - M2 80m 12015 | ecosystem: Environmental > Aquatic > Marine > Intertidal zone | place: USA...
TTTATGGTACATGGAAAAAGTCAACTGATAATATGAATATAGTTGTTACGGCAGGTTACTCTTACCAAAAAGAAAATTATAACGAAGCATTTTTTGCGTTAGGTGATTTTCCTGGTGATGAAATCGAATATATTGATGCAATAGAATATTCTCAAGATCTTTTAAATGCTGGAAATATTATTGCAAACTCGGGAAGAAATCCAGATACTGAAATTGAGGCTTTCTTTGCTCGTGTTAACATGACTTTGAATAATAATATCTTCATAAATGCTTCTCTTCGTAGAGAAGGATCTACAAGGTTTGGTGCAGATAATAGATATGGAACATTTCCAGCTATTAGTGTAGGAGCTGACCTTGCACCTATGCTTGGTCTTAATGGTGTTCAACAGTTAAAACCACGTATTTCATGGGGTGTAACTGGTAACTTACCTGGTCAAGTTGGTCTATCCCAAGAAATTAGAGGATGGTCATGGGGTGGTGATGGAGCTGCTGGAGGATCAACAAACCTTTTAAGAGCTGCTAATCCTGACTTAAAGTGGGAAGAAAAATCTGAGTTAAACTTTGGTGTAGATCTTACTATGGGTCGTCTTTCGGCAACTCTAGATATCTATCAACAAACAACTAAAGATTTAATTTTAAATAGAGTTGTTGATGCAGCAGTTTATGGATTTGACAGAAGATGGGAAAATGCAGGTACTATTTCATCTGATGGTTTTGAATTAGGTTTAAATTATGATGTAACAGACAACTGGAATACGGGCATAAATATATCAAGTAATAAAATGGTTCTTGATGAATATGTTCAAGATGCTGATACATTTGGTAACCTTGGTTCTCCTGGTCAAAACAGTACAAATGTTACTCGTGTTAAAATTGGTGAACAGATTGGTCAGTTATGGGGTCCTGTTTGGGATGGAACTGTAACTAATGGTTCTCAAAATTTCAAAGATATTAATGGAGATGGAGAATTAGTAGTTGGTCAAAATAATGCACTAGATGATAATGTTGACTTTGCTGTTCTTGGTAATGGTATTCCTGATATGGAAATAGGATGGAGTAATATTATTACTATTGGCGACTACACTATAAATGCATTCTTTAGAGGTGCATTCGGACATAGTCTTGTAAATACTTTCCGTGCTTTCTATGAGCCAAGAGTTGGTTCTCAGAAATCATATAATTATATAAATACTGAGTTAGCTAATCCAGAAATCAAAAATGCAAATTTCTCTTCTTTATATGTTGAGGAGGCAGATTTCTTTAAGCTAGATAATTTAACAATATCTCGTCCAATTAGAGATAATATTAATTTATCTTTTACAGTGCGTAATGCATTTGTAGTAACTGATTATACTGGTTCTAATCCTGAGCCTGCTCTTTTCGATCTTTTAGATGGAAATCAGCTTGCACCTGGTCTTGACCGTAGAAATAGTTATTATGATTCTCGATCATTTACACTCGGTTTAAACATTAAATTTTAAAGTCTATGAAAACTATAAATAAAATTATATTAGGAATCGGTTTACTAGGTCTTACATATTCATGTACAGATCTTGAAGAAGAACTCTTAGGAGATCTTACCTCAGACTTCTCTGTTGAGGGAATTTCTACTGGAGGTTCTGGTGGTGGTGGAGATGCTCTAACAGGAGTATTCAATGCTGTTAGAAATGCAGGTACCGCAAATCATGGTGGATATTTCTCTGTACAGTCTGTTTCTTCAGATGAAATGGCTGTTACTCAAAAGGGGGGTGACTGGTATGATGGTGGTGTTTGGCTTGATATGCACCGTCACACATTTACACCAGCTAATGGTCCAGTTACTGGGACATGGTCTCAGCAGTACGGTTCTATAGCTGGAGTGAACAATGCTATTACTAATGGTGGTTTAGATACTAACCAAATGGCACAAGCTAAAGTAGTTCGTGCATATTTACATTGGAGATTAATGGATCTATACGGTAATATCGTTATTGCTGATGGATCAGGATCTTCTGCTCAGTCATCTAGATCAACTGTTTTTAATTGGATAGAAGGAGAATTACTTTCTGCTTTAGGAATGGGGTCTTCTTTTGACTTATCAGGTCTATCTAATTCATCTTTAGGTACTAATGATGTAAAGTATAGAATTAACCAGTATTCTGCGCTTGGTATTATAGCTAAATTATACTTAAATGCTGAAGTATATACTGGAACTGAAAGATATTCTGATGCAGCAGCTGCAGCAGGCCATATCATTGATAATGGACCTTATGCATTATCTGATAGTAATATATCAGTCCCTAATTTAGGTAAGCGACCAGCAGTTTCGTCTGATCCTGATAATCTAGTAGGATATGCTGCAATATTTGCTCCTAATAACGAAAACAATCCGGAAATTATCTGGTCTGTTGAATATGATGAAGCTACTGCAGGTGGTATGAATTTCCACCACATGACTCTTCACTATGCTTCTCAGTATACATGGAATTTTGAGGCACAGCCATGGAATGGATATGTAGCGCTTGAGGAATTTGTGAATTCTTATGAGGCATCGGATGATAGAAGAAAAGCAAACTTTATTGCTGGTCCACAATTAGATTATGGTGGAAATGCATTAGTAGATCTTGCTTCAGATTCTGCAACACCAGAGATTTCTTATTCTATTGGAATAAACGAACTTGAGCCAAATGGGGCTCGTACTGGTGGATATCGTCTTGGAAAATTTTCTTTCAAACAATTTGCGAGACCGAATCTAGATAATGATTATCCAATCGTTAGATTAGGAGATGTTCATTTAGTGCATGCTGAGGCTACGGCTAGAGCAGCTGGAAATTGGGCTTTAGCTTTACCTGAAGTGAATGCAATTCGCGCAAGAGCTAATGTAGCTTCTTTAAGCTCGTTAACTGCTGAGCAGTTTTTAGCAGAGAGAGGTCGTGAAATGTTCCAAGAAGCTTCTAGAAGGACAGACCTTATCCGTTTTGGTAAGTGGAGTGATTCTTGGTGGGAGAAAACAAATTCTGATGCTTACAGAAGTGTTTTTCCAATACCAACAGAGCAGCTTACTGCAAACTCAAGCTTATCTCAAAACACAGGATACTAATTCTTAAGTTTTGAATAATATAAAAGGTCACCGAATGGTGGCCTTTTTGTTTTTCAATCCAAGTTAAAATTGTCTAATTTTACAATATGCGATATTGGTACTTTATACTATTGCCCCTATATTTAATTTCCTGTAACAAGATTGATTCAAGATTTGAAAAAAAATCATCAGATCATACAGGGATTGTTTTTCAAAATATACTTTCTTATACTGAGGATTTTAATCCTTATACATATCGTAACTTTTTTAATGGTGGTGGAGTAGCTCTAGGTGATATTAATAATGATGGCTTTATTGATATATATTTCACTGGGAATATTGTAGATAATGCCCTATATCTTAATAAGGGAAATTGGGAATTTGAAGATATAACTGATTTTGCTGGAGTTTTATGTCATGGTAATTGGTCTACAGGAGCTACATTTGTAGATATAAATCACGATGGTTTTTTAGATTTATATGTAACTAAATCTGGAAAACCAGGTGGTGAAAATAGACATAATGAACTTTTTATAAATCAAGGAGACTTAACTTTTGAAGAATCATCATCTGAATATGGATTAGATATTGAAGGATTATCCGTTCATGCTGCTTTCTTTGATTATGATGGTGATCTTGATTTAGATTCATATGTTTTAAACAATTCAATTAGATCTGTTGGCTATTATGATTTAATTGAAGGACAAAGAAATATTCCAAGTCAAGATGGAAATCAACTTTTAGAAAATAAGAATAATAAATTTGAAAATATATCTCTAGATAAGGGTGTTTTTTCTTCAAACATAGGATTTGGTCTTGGAATTACTTTATCTGATTTTAATGGTGATCTTTGGCCTGATCTGTTCATTTCAAATGATTTTTTTGAAAAAGATTATTTGTATTTAAATAATAGTGGAAAAGGATTCTCAGAAGAATCGTCAACTTATTTTGATGCATTATCAATGGGTTCTATGGGTGCTGATGCTGCAGATATGGATAATGATTTAATCCCTGACTTAATTGTAACAGAAATGTTACCAGAAACTCTATCAAGACAAAAAAATAAACAGGTTTATGAATCATATGACAAATTTGTTCTGGCTGTTTCCAAGGGTTATCATAAACAATATCCTAGAAATGCTCTTCAAAGAAATTTAGGAAATACATTTTATGAAGTAGGAAGGCAGCTTGGATTATCTGCAACAGAATGGAGCTGGGCTGCACTATTATTCGATATGGATAATGATGGCTATAAAGATGTATACATAAGTAATGGAATATATAAAGATTTGTTAGATAGAGACTATTTAACTTATTACGCTAATGATGAACAGATTAGTCAAATATTAAGGTCAGGTAAAGAAGTTATCACCGATTTAATTGATTTAATGCCTTCCAAGGCTGTAACCAATGCAGTATTTAGAAATAATGGCGATTTCACCTTTTCAGATAAAAGATCAGACTGGGGGTTAAATCAACCTAGTTTTAGTAATGGTTCTGCATATGGTGATTTAGATAATGATGGAGATCTTGACTTAGTTGTTAATAATGTAAATTCTGAAGCTTTTATATTTGAAAATCACTCTGAAGTTGAGAATAATCATTTTCTTTCAGTTACTCTTAAAGATTCTGGTCCAAATAAATTTGCTATAGGGGCAAAGGCTATTGCTTATTTACCAGATGGAAATAAAATTATGGTTGAACAATTTCCATCTAGAGGTTTTCAAAGCTCTGTTCCATATAGGCTTCATTTTGGATTAGGTAAAATAAATTCACTAGATTCTCTTGAAATATATTGGCCTGATAGAAAACGTTCAGTTATAGAAGATATTCAAATTGATCAAATAGTAGAAATAAATCGTGCTAATTTAAAATCAGAATCTGTAAATCCTCAACCTACTTTTATTATTAAAAAAACACAAGATCAACAATTAATAGATTTTAAGCATAATGAAAATTATTATGTTGATTTTGATTCTGAGAGATTATTACCCCATATGTTTTCTAATGAAGGACCATGTATAGCTAATTTTGATCTTAATAATGATGGCATTCAAGATTTTTATATAGGAGGGGCAAAAGGGCAAACTGCACAACTATTTATAAGTGACTTAAATGGGTTCCAAAAAGTTGAAAAACCATTTGATTTACATAAAGAATCAGAGGATGTTCAAGCTATTTTCTTTGATGCAGACAATGATGGAGACCAAGATTTATATGTTGCATCTGGAGGGAAAGCTTATTCAACCTTATCTAGAACTCTTAACGATAGACTTTACAGAAATGAATCAGGGAAATTTATATATGATTCATCTGCATTAAATTTTTCTACATTCTTTAGTACTGGAGCTGTTGCTGTTGGTGATGCAAATAATGATGGATTATTAGATATATTTATAGGTGAACGCTTTAATGTTGATACCTACGGACTTTCGGGATCCATTTCTCTAATGATAAATAAAGGAGATGGTACTTTTGAAGCAACTTATCCTTCAGAGTTTCAAAATATAGGTATGATAACTGATATTGCATTTACGGATCTAAATTCTGATAAAAAAGGAGATTTAGTTGTAGTAGGTGAATGGATGCCCATACTTACTTTTTTAAATAATGGATCTAGTTGGGAGTCTATTTCTGAAAGTATTGGATTGACTGAAACAAATGGAATGTGGCAGTCTATAGAAACATCTGATTTAAATGGAGATGGTATTCCAGATTTTGTTTTGGGCAATATGGGTCAGAATGGTCTTTACAAACCTAATATGAAGCTATTCCTAAATGATTATGATAATAATGGAAGATTAGAAGCTATTTATACATATGAGATTGGTGATGAAGATTTTCCCATCCATGATAGAGATGAACTAATTAAGCAACTACCTAATCTGAAAAAGAAGCTTCTTTATTATGAAGATTATTCTAATCTATCAATTAAAGATATATTTAATGAGTATCAAATATCTTCATCTCAAGTAAAGGAAATACAAGAAACAAGAAGTTTATTGTTTATATCTGATTCTCCTCTCTCATACTCCAAGAGACCATTACCTGAAGAAATCCAGTATTCTAGTGTTCATGCTATTAATATTTTTGATATAAATCAAGATGGTCTAAAAGATTTAATATTAGGCGGAAATCAATATCTAGTTAAACCCCAGTATGGTGCTTTTGATGCTTCAAAAGGATGGATTCTATATGGAAGTGAGAATTCTAAAACAAAATTTGATAAATTATCACCTTTAAATATTTATGGGGAAATTAGAGATTTTTCTATAGTGCCATCATTAGAATCCTCTGATTCATTAATTTTGATAACTGGAATTTCAAATTCAAAAATTATAACTAAATATGTTAAATAGATTATATATAGTATTAATTGCATTAATGTTTTCCTGTCAAAATATTTCAGAATATGAAATAATTGTAAAAGAAGAAATGGCTAGTGGAATATATATTGATTCTGTTCAGTTTGGTCTTGAATTAGGAGATACAAAAAAAACTTTTTTTGCAAAAGCTTGGAAATTGAATGCTGATGGAAAAGTAACCCATGGGCCTAATAATGAATTTATAGCATATGAAATAAAAAATATGCCTGAAGGGAAGAGAATAAATCATTTATTCTATGGAATATTTAATGATAATGATATAATGACTGGCTTAGATATGCGATTTTATTTTTTAGGTTGGGCTCCTTGGAATAAGCAGTTACAATCTGATAAACTTCTACCAGTTGCTATAAATAAACTAATGGAATGGTATCCGGGAAATAATTTTGTTCTTATAGAAAATGAAAATTTTCCAAATGAGACATTTGTTAAAATAGATGGAAATAGACAAATATTAATTCATATTATAGATGAAAAAAATGTTCGAGCTCAGTTACTTGATTTAAGATATAAATATCCAAACCTAGTTAACTAAAATGAAAAGGTATATAATAATTTTATCCTGCATAATTCTTTTCTCTAGTTGTCAAACTCAAGATAACTTACTTTTTGAATTAAAATCTTTTTCTGAAACTAATATTAACTTTGAGAACACCTTAACATTTGACCAAAAATTTAATGTTTATACATATAGAAATTTTTATAATGGAGGAGGTGTATCTATAGGAGATATTAATAATGATGGATTACAAGATATTTATTTTACAGCTAATCAAAACCCCAATCAATTATATCTAAATAAAGGAGACTTTAAGTTTGAAAATATTTCAGATCAATCTGGTGTAGTTGGTTCTAGAGCTTGGTCTACAGGTGTAACTATGGTTGACATCAATGCTGATGGTTTACTTGATATATACGTTTGTAATTCTGGAGATGTAGAGGGAGATAATAAGGAGAACGAATTATTTATTAATCAGGGTGATCTCACTTTTAAAGAAGAAGCATCAAAATATGGATTATCCGATCCAGGATATTCAACTCATGCTAGTTTTTTTGATTATGATAAGGATGGAGATTTAGATGCTTATCTTCTTAATAATTCTTATCAAGCCATTGGAAGTTTTGACCTTAGGAGAAATGAAAGACCAAAGAGAGATAAAGATGGGGGAGATAAATTACTACAAAATCAAAATGGAAAATTTATTGATGTAAGTGATCAAGCTGGTATATATGGTTCTGTAATTGGTTTTGGTCTTGGAGTTACTGTAGGAGATGTTAACTCTGATGGTTGGGAAGATATCTATGTTTCAAATGATTTTTTCGAAAGAGACTATCTATATATTAATAATCAAGATGGAACCTTTAGTGAAAAGTTAACAGATGCCATTTCATCAATTAGCGCTGCTTCAATGGGAGCTGACATGGCTGATATTGATAATGATGGCAGGGCTGATATTTTTGTAACAGAAATGTTACCATCTGAATATGAACGTCTAAAATCAGTGACTACTTTTGAAAATTGGGATAAGTATAAGTATAATGTTGATAATGGATATTATCATCAGTTCACTAGAAATACTCTTCAACTTAATAATGGAGATGATACGTTTAGTGAAATTGGTAGATTAGCAGGTGTGGAAGCTTCTGATTGGAGCTGGGGAGCTCTATTTTTTGATATGAATAATGACGGACTTCGAGACTTATTTATTGCTAATGGAATATATCGTGACTTAACCGATCAAGATTATTTACAATATGTCTCAAGTGAGCAGGTTTTGATGTCAATTTTTTCAAATGAAGAAGTAGATTATGCAAGATTAGTTGAAATAATTCCATCTAGACCAGTTAAAAATCATGCGTATATAAATTTAGGAGATTTGAAATTTGAAAATGAGGAAACTACAGGACTTCTTAATCCAAGTTTTTCAAATGGTTCCGCTTATGGAGATCTAGATAATGACGGTGATTTAGATTTGGTAGTAAACAATGTTAATATGCCTTCTTTTATTTATGAAAATCAAACTGATAAAAAAGATTCTGGAAACTTTATTCAATTTGATTTAAAAGGTATTGAGAAGAATACTATGGCTATTGGAACACAAATTAGAGTTTATGATGGATTAGATTATTATTACATTCAACATCAGCCTACTAGAGGTTTTCAGTCTAGTGTTGATCTCCGTCCTCATATTGGCCTTCCAACAAAAAATAATGTTGATATAGAAATAACATGGACAAATGGTTTAAAAAGTTACCTGGATAATATAGAAGTAAATCAAATACTTTCAATTTCTCAGTCAGATGCTATTAGCTTTTCTAAACCTAAAAATAACCTTAAAGATAACTCTAAGCCTTTGTTTGAAAGGATAACTTCAGGCAAGGAATTTTTACATACTGAGAATATTTTTATTGATTTTAATAAAAATAGATTATTACCCCATATGTTAAGTACCCCTGGACCAAAAATTGCAAAAGGGGACGTGGATGGTGATGGTTTAGATGAAATTTTAATTCCAGGTTCTAAGGATAATAAGAGCAGATTATTTGAATGGGAGGGAGAAAACCTTAAGCTAATAGAATCATTTGAGTTAAGTGAAGAATTTTCTAGAGAAACAATTGAGCCATTATTTTTTGATGCTGATTCTGATGGTGACCTTGATTTATATACTGCAAATGGAGGAGTAGAGTTTTCAAAGTTTATGTCATTTCTTGAAGATAAATTATATATAAATGATGGAAATGGGAATTTTAGTTTAAGTGAAAACAAACTTCCCACAGAGATTAATTTTTTTAATTCAGGAACTGTAGAAGTCTCAGATATTGATGGTGATGAAGATTTAGATTTATTTGTTGGAGAAAGGTTAATTTCTGATTCTTACGGTCTACCAGGATCAGGTGTTCTGCTTTTAAATAATGGAAAAGGTTCCTTCACTAATGTAACTCGAGATAATGCTCCTGAATTTCAAAATCTAGGAATGATTACAGATGCTATCTTTGTTGATATTGATAATGATAAGGATGAAGATTTAATTGTTGTAGGGGAATTCATGGGAATAAAGTTATTTTATAATCAAAATGGAAAATTTACTTCAAGCTTATCAAACTTGTCTAGCTATAAAGGATGGTGGCAAACAATAGATTCAGCTGACTTTAATGGAGATGGATTAATGGATATAATCGTTGGAAACCATGGACTTAATTCTCGATTTAGTGCAAATGAAAAAAATCCAATTCGATTATACCTTAATGATTATGATGGAAACGAACAATTAGATCCTATACTAACTTTTAAACGTAAAAATGGAAAATTTTATCCATATGATTTAAGACATAATCTAATTGATCAAATGAAACCTCTTAAGAAAGTTTTTCCAGATTATAAATCTTTTCGCTCAGCAAGTATTAACGATATGTTTAGTGAATCGCAACTTGAAGAAAGTCTTAAACTAGATGTTAATATTTTAGCAAGTTCAGTTTTTATAAATAATGGAAATAATGAATTTATATTTTATGAATTACCGCAAAAAGCACAATTTTCTCCAATCTATTCTTTTTTAATTCAAGATTTTGATAAAGATGGAGATATGGATGTTATAGCTGGCGGAAATCTTTATAAAACAAAACCAGAAATTGGTAGATATGATGCCAGTTTTGGTATTTTTTTAGAAAATAATGGGAAAGGTATTTTTGACATTCCATCTGATGGTTATGGATTTAATGTAAGAGGAGAAGTACGTTCTTTAGTATTTTCTAATTCAAATATTATTGTTGGTCGAAATTCGGATACCTTAGTACAATTTAAATATTTATATGATTAGATATTATTTATTATTAATCCTTTTTATTATAGGATGTAATTTGCAAGATGATGAATATAATGAGAGTCAACATGATCTCAAGTTTGATGCTTTAACTTCTGAAACAACAGGAGTTTATTTTAATAATAGTCTTTCATCTAATTCAGATATGAATATTATTGAATATCTATATTATTATAATGGAGGAGGTGTAGGTATAGGAGATATTAATAATGATGGTTTTGATGATATATATTTTTCAGGAAATGAGGTAAGGGATGAATTATATCTAAATCGAGGAAATATGGTTTTTGAGAATATAACTGAAAATGCTGGACTGAACACTGAAGGTATTTGGTCAAATGGTGTTAGTATGGCAGATGTTAATAATGATGGGTTAATTGATATTTATGTTTCTACAGTTAGTGATTATAAAAATTTTAAAGGTCATAATAGATTATATATAAATAATGGTGATTTAAGTTTTACAGAATCATCTCAATATGTTGGACTAGATTTTAAAGGTTTTGGAACACAAGCCAGCTTTTTTGATTATGATAACGATGGTGATTTAGATGTTTATCTACTAAATCATACAGTTCATACGCCAAGAAATTATGGTAGATCAGCAAAACGAAAAGAAAGGGATAACAAATCAGGTGATAGACTTTATGAAAATCTTTTAGATGAAGGTGAGTTATCTTTTGTTGAAGTAACTAATAAAGCAGGTATTTATTCTAGTGCGCTTGGTTACGGATTAGCCATCGCTACAGTTGATATTAATAATGATGGGTATGTGGATATTTATGTTGGAAATGATTTTCATGAAAATGATTATCTCTACTTAAACAATGGAGATAAAACATTTTCAGAAGTTTCTAAAAAAAGATTAAGTCATACTAGTAGATTTACAATGGGAGTTGATATTGCGGATATTAATAATGATTTAATTCAAGACATATTCACACTTGATATGATGCCATATAAAGCCGATATTTTTATGAAATCAGGGGGAGAAGATTCAGATAAAGTAGCGCAGATAAAAAAAGATTATGGTTTTAATGAACAGTTAGCTCGAAATCATATGCAACTTGGTACAGAACAAGGAGTTTTTAAAGAGGTAGCATTAGCTACTAAAACGCATGCTTCAGATTGGAGCTGGTCTTCTCTTCTAGAAGATTTTGATAATGATACTGATACAGATATTTTTATAACTAATGGAATTTATAAAAGACCCAATGATTTAGATTTTATCAATTTCCAAAGTAATATTTTATATGACAATTATGGAGCTGAAGAAGAGGATAAGCTTGAGAAAGATTTAATTGATAAAATGCCAATGTTAAAACTTTCTAATATTGTTTTCTTACAAGATAATCCGCTTGAATTTAGCATGTTAGGTGAGTTGATAGGAATACCTCCTTCCTATTCAAATGGCTCAGCTGTTTCAGATTTAGATAATGACGGTGATTTAGATATAGTTTCAAATAATATTAATGATGAAGCTCAGATTTTAGAAAATAAATCTGAAAAATTAAATAGATCTTTTGTTCAATTTAATGTATTAAACAAATGGGGTTCTCATGCGATTGGTGCAAAAGTTATTGTTTTCTCAGGGAAAAAGAAATTCATAAAGGAGATTACTAATGCTCGTGGCTTTGCATCAACTTCATCTCCAAGGGTTCATTTTGGTCTGGGTAAGTTAAAAAATATTGACTCTGTGCATGTAAAATGGTTAAATGGAAAATATAGTAAATATTCCAACTTAAAAACTAATCAGATTCATGAAATTAACCCTGTTGATTCAGAAATAACTCAGGTGGAAAATATCAATGAAAATAACAATTTTGAAATTAAGTTGTTAGGCTTTACACATATCGAGAATAAATATCTTGATTATGAAAGAGAACCTCTAATGCCTGAAAGATTATCCCTTGAAGGGCCTGCATATGTTGGAGCT
>Ga0206683_10002582_pt1 | contig 12183 bp, 13 predicted proteins | sample M280m12015metaG_FD_155483 | JGI IMG/M metagenome (GOLD analysis project Ga0206683, IMG submission 155483) | Ammonia-oxidizing marine archaeal communities from Monterey Bay, California, United States - M2 80m 12015 | ecosystem: Environmental > Aquatic > Marine > Intertidal zone | place: USA...
TCCTTGACATGGGCTGTGCTCCATAGAAAGCTTGTTCCCACTCAGAAAAGTCATTGTTAATTTTAAATTTGATTAAAGCGTATGAAGCCATAGTGATTCTCCGTGTAAAGGTTAATAAACAACTAGAAGGTAAGGCTAATGATATAATCGAAAGCTGTCAAGAAATAATATCAGAACTGTGCTCTATACTAGAATGGGGGGATTTTACTTGGATGGTAGGGAATATGGATTTTATTGTTGAAGAATTTGATGGTGTTAAATCATCAGCAGTTAATGTTATCTTATTTTAATCGCTGTTAGCACGAGCCCGGCTCCGACGCAGACTGTACCGATGGCAATACTCAAGGAGAGTGGTTCATCGAGCAACCATGTAGAAAGTAATACCCCACTTACTGGGGAAATGAATCCGAAACTGGAAACCAGGGTTGGACTGTAGAATTTGTATAAAAATCCCATTGCCATGAATCCGAATCCAGCGATGACCACCCCCTGGTAGAGAATCCCGACCAAAGGCGGCCAGTCAAAATTCTCCCAGCGGATTTCCTCAAAAATAATTCCTCCCAACATAAAAACCCCTAAGGAAAGGATCATCATCCAGACCACCACTCGGGTGGGTTCGGTCTGCCTTACCATTTTGGCCGACAGAATCAACCGAAAGCCCAGCAATGTGGCACTGAGTAGAACAATCGCTGCTCCCCAAATCGAAAATTCCTCCACATCGAGTCCCCCCCTGCGCAAAACAATCACGCTCGTTCCCAAAAATGCAACGGCCAGCCCCAAAACACGCAGGAAAGTCAACTGGTCACCCTTGATCATGTAGTGTGAAAAAAAAGCGGCAAACAAGGGAAAGGTTGAAATTAAAACCGAAGACATTGTACCCGATGAAAGACTGAAACCTTCGTTCATGAGCCAGATCTGGATGAAAAAAAGTAATCCAAGCATCGAAAAGGGTACCAGTTCCTCTCGTTTCAACATCATCGGAATTCCCTTGATCCACGCCCAAATCAGGATGCAGACTATGGCGATCGTAAATCGTAGAAAACCACTCCATAACGGTGGGAAAACCTCCAACCCGAACTTGACAGCCACCGGGTTTACTCCCCAAAGTGCATGGATCAGCGAGATGGCAATTGCCGCCTTTAAAGTGATCTTCATCAGAAGCCAAGAAAATACATTTTAATTTTATTTGATAATATTAAGTAGTTAATATGAATGAATTCATCAACAATTCGGAACCTATTTCAAACGAAGATCATGATGGAACATTTAACAATGAATTGCCTCAGCGCAGATGGCATTTCAACCATGACCATCATTTTGGCTCCTGCAAAAAAGAGAATTAATTGATGTCGATCCTCTCTCAAATCGAAAGGAACCACAGCAACCCCACCCTTTCCACCAACTGGTACATCTCTCAGACACTGAAACTACCTCAGGTGGACATGCTTTCAGCAAGGGGGGGGAAGTCTCGTTTCGAACACCTAAAGGTCAATGAAACACCTGTGGTTAGAAGCGTGGATGGCAAATTTGTACTCAAAATTCTTGGAACTCTCCGAACGTTTTCTTCTCTGCAGTGGTGTGAGTTCAGTGCTGAGTCAGGAGGTATCTTGGAATCTGAATCTCATGATTCGGTCAGTTTGGTTCCTCCATCTTTGCACAGGAGAAGACAATGAGACTTAAAAGGGATATGAGAATTATATGTAAAATCTTATTCATCTTTTCCTCAATACCAAAAGTAAAATACTACGGTTTGTTTTAGGAGAGCCCTAAATGTAACATCAATCGGTTTGTTTTACAAGAAGTGGGAGTTTCTTGGAGGGTGTCTGACTGTGAAGAATTAAGTGGGGGTTAATTAGTTAACATCTACGGCAAATTCAAGAAGAGTTTCCAATGGAACCAAATCTAGAGATGCTTCATGTGTTGAAGCTAAATATATATAAGGAGCTTTTCCAACATCGTATGCTTGCTTCCAACGTGCTAGACATAAGCACCAGCGGTCACCTTCCTGTAAACCAGGGAATCCAAATTCAACCATAGGTGTACTTAGATCATTGCCGACTGAACTCGAATATTCTAGAAACTCGGATGTTGCACGAATACATACTGTATGAACTCCATGATCATCTGGTCCTGTATCACATCTTCCGTTCCTGTAAAAACCAGTCAAAGGGTTTTCACAGCACGAATCCATTGGTTCGCCTAGAACGTTTCTAGCTGACTCTGGTTTGTCATCTTCTACACGAATATCCATTCTGGTCTCCTAAAATGTTTTATCCATTGAATATTTCTATACCATAACGGTCAAAAATATCCTCAACAAGATATTATTTAAAATATTAGCTTGTTTCTCAATTGTTTCAAATAGCCAAGAATAAGCTGACCCAAAATATAACATCAATCGGTTTGTTTTACAAGAATGTGGGGATTTTACTTGGAGGTTGTCTGACTCTGTGAGGGATTAGTGGGGATTACTCTCGGGATATGATAGCATTGACTAAAATGGGTTCATTTATGTAAAACCCCATTCAACTGTTTTTTTAGGGGTGCTGACTAATTTGTTTTTTGATAATTTTGATATTAAAAGCTTTCTTATGCCTGTCTTTTCTTCTGACATTCTATCTATTCCGACAAGAAAATTAAGAGCACTCTTCAAGCCGAAGGGGACTGTTTATTATGGTTGGTGGATTGTTACTTTTGCTGCAGTTATCCAATTTCTCTGCTCTCTGCTCTGGATGCAAAGCTACGGAGCTTATACTGTGGTTTTCCATCAGGAATTTGGCTGGAGCATGACATTGCTTTCGGGCGCTTTTGCTTTGACACGCGTAGAAAGCGGTCTTCTCGGGCCACTTCAGGGGTGGCTGGTTGACCGTTATGGCCCACGTCTAATCCTTAGCATTGGTCTGTTGTTGTTCGGCCTGGGACTGGTTTTGCTGACTCAGGTGGAATCCTTATTGGTCTATTATTTCGTTGTGTTTTTAATATCAATAGGCATCAGTCTTGGGGGGTATCACACACTGATGGTTTCCATCGTAAATTGGTTTCAACGGCATCGGACCAAAGCGGTGTCTTGCGCTCAATTGGGTCATTGTCTGGGAGGTTTAAGTCTCCCGATGCTGGCTTGGGGACTGGAACATCAAGGATGGCGAATGATGGCATTCTTCTCAGGGGTCATCATTCTGGTTATAGGCATCCCTATAGTTCAAGGCATTCGTCACAGACCGGAAGATATAGGGGAGGTGATGGATGGTGGGTTACCCGACGATTTATCCTTGAATAATAAGAAAAGAAACACAAAGGCTCCATCACCAAGTTGGAAACAGTCCATCAGGACCTCAGCATTTTGGCATATCTCAGTAGGCCATAGCATTGCTCTGCTTTCGGTATCGGCGGTATTGGTACACCTCATTCCCCATTTGACACACAAACTAGGAATGGGACTCACTTCCGCGGGATTTGTTTTTTCCTTTATAAGCATTTTTCAAATCCTAGGAGTCATCTGTGGCGGGTACCTTGGAGATCGTTTCAACAAGCGGTTAATCTGTGTTTGCTGCATGATCTTTCACGGAACTGGGATGTTCATACTTGCATTTTTTGATGAATACCCCCTATTGATTTTGTTCACTATGTGTCACGGTCTGGCTTGGGGCATCCGTGGACCACAAATGGTGGCCATCCGTGCCGACTATTTTGGACCAGAATCTTTTGGACGGATCATGGGGATTTCATCCCTCATCGTGATGTTTGGAATGATTGGAGGACCAATTATCTGTGGCATGGTCGTCGATCACTATGGAATTTACCAAAATGCATTTTTGAGCATCGGGATCATCAGTATAATCGGGGCAATTTTCTTTTATATGGCACAAAAACCTGATTTCTCAACCACGTGAAAATATTCTCTTGTCTCATTTTGATTTTCCTATATTTTCAGCAGAAAAAATATCCTAGCAACCAATTATTACAAGAACAGGGGAATTTACTTGGAGGGTGTCTGACTGGTGTCGCCATCTGAGGAAGCATCTAGGTATAAATTAGACTGGGATAATTTGGAAAAGTATGGAATAGATAGTGCTGTACAATATAGCACTAATTTAGTACTATTTAAATGTTATTTATTGCCTACTTTGCTTTGTGTTGAATGGTTTTAAACTATAATGTCAGGAGTGAATTGGATTCATGAATTGATTATAAATATGCGTTACAAAACTGTAGTTTAATATTGGTCTACCATTAGAAGAATCACTGGAGATCATAGTCAAATTTTTCATCCTGCGCACTTTGATTTACACCGTCAACAATTCGGTTGTAAACAATTTTTATTATTTAATTCATTTATAAACGTAGAAAGTTTGAGCATCAACGTTGTAAATTGTTTCAAAGATAATGGTTATAGTGGAATATAATGCCAAAAGATGCTTCTAAGAACAAGGCTATTTGCTTTGATAACAGCTATGTACTGATGGGAAGCAGGTTCTACGCAAGCGTAAAACCGACTCCAGTAGATCACCCCCGTGTTGTCAAATTTAACTACAGTTTAGCACGAGACTTAGGTCTTGACCTTGAGCTAATAGAGCAGTGTAAATTGGCAGAAATTTTCTCCGGCAATCAAATCCTGCCTGGTGCTGAACCTCTCGCGATGGTCTATGCAGGTCATCAATTTGGTAATTTCGTTCCGCAGTTGGGTGATGGACGTGCCATTCTCCTTGGAGAAGTTATTGATAATTCAAATTTTCGCCGTGATATTCAACTCAAAGGAGCTGGCCTTACACCATTCTCCAGGCAAGGAGACGGGCGTGCTGCACTCGGTCCAGTGCTTCGTGAATATATTATTAGCGAGGCGATGTTTGCACTTGGAATACCGACAACCCGCTCTCTGAGTGTAGTCACCACCGGTGAACTAGTATATCGGGAAAAAACATTTCCGGGTGCTATTCTTACAAGAGTCGCCTTAGGGCATATACGTACAGGTAGTTTTCAATATTTTGCTTTGCATCGTGATGAGAAAGCTCTCACAGCGCTCGCAGATTATGTGATTGATCGTAATTACCCTATGATAAAAAAAGTTGCTAATCCATACTTGAAACTTCTGGAAGAGGTGATGGATCGACATGCGCGGCTAGTTGCTCAGTGGATGCAAGTTGGTTTTATACATGGCGTAATGAATACCGACAATATGGCGATCTCTGGGGAGACGATTGATTATGGACCATGTGCTTTTTTGGATAATTTTGATGAAACAAAAGTTTTTAGTTCGATCGATCATATGGGTAGATATGCTTATGGAAACCAGCCGTCTATTGCTCAATGGAATCTGACACGATTTGCAGAAACTATACTTCCATTAATTGATAAGATACCAGATCGTGCTGTTGGTCTTGCGAATGAAGTGATTGAAGTCTACCCCGAACGATTTAAAGACTATTGGTTGTCAGGTATGCGCCGAAAACTTGGATTGTTTACATCGGAGTCTGAAGATGAATCCTTAGTTCAATCACTGCTCGATACAATGCAAGAAAATGAAGTCGACTTCACCCTGACATTCCGCAAACTTTGTAATACTGTTCTGGTTCCTGAACGGGAAGGTTCACTACGATGTCTGTTCAAAGATGCAAGAGCCTATGACAAATGGGACTTGAATTGGCGGGTTCGTATGTCACGTGAAGTAAAAATGCCGGACGAGCATTTTGAACTAATGCGACAGGCAAATCCTGCTGTTATTCCTCGTAATCATCGTGTTGAGCAGGCTCTCGAAGCTGCAGTGGAGAATGCGGATTATGGTCCATTTGAAAAGCTGATGGAGGTACTCTCTTCTCCTTACGAGGAAACAATGATTAATACTGAATATATGCTGCCACCGAAACCAGAAGAGCATGTTCTCCAGACATTTTGCGGAACTTAATATGAATAAATAATTTACTATGCTTTAGCATTTTCTATTTCAATGAAAAAATGTTTAATCAACTCACAAAAAACTACATTCTAAGATTGTTGTAAAATTACTAGAAAACTATAATGAAAAAATGTTTATAGTTTGTTATTTTTGTTTATAACCTTAGCCATAATTATAAAATGTTTAAATTCAAAGATTTATCAGACAAAGATAAAGACTTCAATGTAAAAAATCATCAGCTCACTGCCAAAAAATTTTTTGAGAAAAGAAGGACTGCCAAAAAAGTTTATGTCTTTGATTTGCGAAGTTCCGAAGATTTTGAAATTTCGCATCTCCCTGGGGCTCACAACCTTCCTTTTGAACATTTTGAGGACTCAATCTACCAGATGCCATTTTCTGGTGATATAATGCTATATGGTGGAGGTGAGAAAGAGTTGTTCTCTGCTGCTGAGATTCTTTATGATAACGGATTTGATGATTTTTCTTTCATCGATACTTATGATTCTTTGATTGGAGGTGTTGATGCATCATTTATCGACATAAGCCTGAAAGCACAAGAATATATAAAAAAGTTCAACAATGAATCTTCTGAAAAAAATCAGGGAGTTTCAATAATTATTGAAACCAAAACGGAACGCAAGGCAAACTACAGCATTCAGTTAATGCAATTCTCAGCTAATTCTGCTGAAAACATATCTATCGCTATTAATAATATTCCGGTCTTGGTTTCGAAAGAAGCTATTCCTTATCTAGAGGGTACTAAAGTGGATTTGAATGACAAAGAGGAGCTAGAAGTATTCAATCCAAATATGTCTATTACAGAGATCAGTGGTTCTGTTGAAGAGCAGATTCAGTTCGTTCTTGATGAGGAAGTTAACCCAATGGTTGCTTCTCATGGCGGTGTTGTCAGTCTGCTTGAAGTCAAAGATCAAAATGCGTATCTGGAATTCGGTGGTGGCTGTCAGGGATGCGGAATGATTGATGTTACCTTAAAGCAGGGGGTCGAGGTAATGATAAAGGCACAGATCCCTGAAATTGAAGCGATATACGATGTAACTGACCATGCTGGTGGAAATAATCCATACTACCAGCCTTCAGAGAAATAAGGTTGTCTTAACATCTTTATTAAATAATGAGGTTTTCTTGAATTAGGAAAGAAAGGCTCTTTTCTGATAAACCTCTTTCATAATTGAGGGAAAACTATGAAAAAACTTCATCGTTCCGACCTATTTGGTTGGTCTATTTTTAACGAAGAACGTAATATTGATTTCAATTCTACTTTATGGGTTCGTTCTCAGGGGAACGTTATCATAGATCCCCTACCGTTGATTGAACATGATAAAAAACATTTGGAAAGTCTTGGAGGGGCAGCGCATGTGATTATAACCAACTCGGATCATATTCGTGATGCCGCAATAATATCATCTATGACAGGTGCAAAATGTTGGGCTCCTTTAGCAGAAAAAGAACAATTTCCACTTCAGTGCGATGGTTGGTTGCAAGACGGTGATGAACCAATAAGCGGAATAGAAATATTTAGTTTCAACGGTTCTAAAACACCTGGAGAATTGGCTGTACTGATTGATGAAACAACTCTTATTACCGGAGATCTGATCAGAGCCCATGAAGGAGGTTGTCTGTGCATAATTCCGGATGCAAAATTGAAAAATAAGGATCTTGCGGTGAAATCAATTAAACGGATGGCTTCAATAAAAAAAATCCAGGCTGTAATTCCCGGAGACGGATGGCCGGTCTTTAATCAGGGACATGAAGCGCTTTTCGAACTTTCTGAAAAACTCTAGTCTATAATTCTGTTTATATAGAAATATTTACAAAATATAATATTAGGCTAGAAAAAATTAGATTTCCTCAAAGACTATAACAATTTTTGACCAAGCTTCTTGAAGGACTGTCTTTACAGAGTCTTGATTTTTTCCTTCTGCAAACAAAAAGCCAAGATACCTGTCACCCTTTGGAAGTGGTTCAAGTATTTCCCCAGGTTTGATAGTTGTTTGCAAATCAGTTATTCCCTTCATAGCAAGAGCTGCTTTGATACCCTGAATTTCTTTTAAAATCCCACTTTTTTCAATTGGCATCATCATGACACCCACAACTTTATCAATAAGTTGAGTTTTTTCTATATTCCTTCCTAATGCAGAACGCAGTATTAACTCCTCCAAGCTCATTGCTCCTTTGAATTCAAGGACTTTAGAACACAAACCACCAATGCTCCTGGCAGCGCATTCCAAAATGTAGTTTCCTTTATCATTAATTCGTAATTCTATATGAACCGGGCCTTTATGGATCCCCAAAGCCTGTAGAGCTGTCTGTGCCGTTTCTAAAAGGGAAAATTGAAGATGCTCATCCAAAATTGAGGGAGTAATTAAAATTGTTTCCTGAAAAATAGGACCTTCAAGTGGCTCCGGTTTGTCGAAAATTGCTAAGTCTTTTAATTTTCCTTCGTTGACTATACCTTCGATGGACACTTCTTTACCTGGTATATATTCTTCAACTAGGATCCATTTTACTTGATCACCGCCCCTTTTTTTTACTTTCATTTCTGTTAGCAAATCTGACAGCAATTCAAAACCTTTTACAAAATCCTTAAAGCTATTAACACGAAGAACACCCTGACTGGCAGATAGAAATGTTGGTTTCAGGACGCAAGGGAATCTTAATTCAGTAAAAATATCCTTAGGTTTTTCATCAATAGAAAAACGTTTGAACCAAGGCGATTTCAGTCCAGATTTTTTCAATTCTCTACGCATTAGATATTTGTTCTTAGTCAGCTTTACAGATTCTAATGAATTGTGTTCTATGCAAAGAGATTCACTAAGTTTTGCCGCTAAAATTATTGATTCTTCATCAACCCCTATTACTGCTTTCAAATCATATCGCTCAGACCATTTCCGAATATTCTCTATACTTTCTCGCCAATGTTCAAAATTCATTGTAATGACGTTTTCGGGATAATATTCACTGAATACCTGAGAATTATTGGTAATTACCAAAATATTTATGCCGATTTTTACGGCAGCATGCATGAAAGGCTTAGCCCTATAACTAGCTGAAGGAATGATGAGGATTACAGAAGAATTTGAATGGTTCATCTAAAAATCTTGTCTAGATGCGGATCAGAGACATTGGATCGTCATTTGTCTGTTTTTTGACGCCCGGTAATGCCGTCGAATCCGCCTATGACGGCCCATTCCGCGAACAGTTCGGGCTTGCGCTCGAGGTTGCGTGGTTGCCAGTTTTCCGTCAGGTAGTCTTCGGGTTGAAAGAAAGAGGGAATCTGATACTAATGAAATTTCTGCTAAAATAAGTGCATAAACATCGGAATGATGGACACCTATATGGACACCTGTGAACAGTCAAATAAAGTCAATTCCTGTAAGCAACTGAAATTATGGTGGGCCAGGCTGGACCTGAACCAGCGACCAGACGATTATGAGTCCTTACACAGTATTTTATACTGGATTCCACCAAGTAATATTAACTAATATCAACAGCATCTTAACCCCACTTGTCACTTATATCAAGTGTTACCAAATAGTACTTAATATCAGGGCTGACAGACACCTATATGGACACCTTTACAAAAGATACAATATCTATTAAACTTGATTTTGAAAAACAATATTTTGCAATAAAATTGTTTACATAGACATTCATTTATTTCCGATTGGAATTGTCTTGATTCATCGTAAAGTTATTTTACGCATATAACAGAATGAATAAACTAGGACAAAGCATTTTTATAGATATTTACATTAATTGAGAAGTATGTCGATTAAAATCAGAAGCTATGGAAAATCTCGCTTTTAGCCTTTGGTTAGGTTCTGGAATTTTCTTGATGGCCGTTGAGTTTCTTGTCCCAGGTTTGGTTATGGTCTTCGTGGGACTTGGATCTTTAACTGTTGTGTTCGGTATGCACTTTGGATATATTGATGGAATTCTCCAGCAATTTATTACTTTTTTTATAAGCTCAATAATATACTTATTTACTCTTCGTTTTTTAGTTCTTAGATTTGTTCCATCAGTTACCAGAAAGGGAAATATTGATGAAGATGAAGAAGTGATGGGATCTATTGTTGAGATAGTTGCAGATATAAATTCTGGTGAATTAGGACGAGTTGAGCATAGCGGAAGCTCATGGCAAGCTCGTGCAGAAGGAGACCAGACAATTTTAAAAGGTGAGCAAGTTAAAATTATTGGACGAGACAACATTACTTGGATAGTCCAAAAAATATAGAAATGGGGTGATGAAGTGTTAAGTATCTATTCAGGAATTATAATATTAATTTGTTTTATCGTTTATAAGACAATTATTATTGTTAGCGAACGTGAAAATATCATTGTTGAAAGACTTGGAAAATATCAAAGGACACTTACTCCAGGTATATATTTTTTAATTCCTTTTATTGACTTTGCTGCTTATAAGCAAGAGATGAGAGAACAGGTTGTTGATATTCCCTCCCAAAGTGTTATTACTAAGGACAATATTCAAGTTGAAATAGATGGACTTTTGTATATGAAGGTAATGGATCCTAAGAAAGCGAGTTATGGGATTGGAAATTACTTGGCAGCTAGTATTAATCTTGCTCAAACCACAATGAGATCAGAAGTCGGGAAAATAACATTGGGGTCGATTTTTTCAGAGAGAGATGAAGTCAATGCGAAAATAATCAGTGAAATTGATAAAGCTTCTGACCCTTGGGGAGTTAAGGTTTTACGATATGAAATTAAGGATATTGCACCCTCTCTGCATGTTGTCGAAACTTTGGAAAAGCAGATGGAAGCCGAAAGAGAAAAACGGGCAGAAATTACCAGGGCAACTGCGGAAAAAGAAAAATTAATAAATGTTTCGGAGGGTAAAAGGCAAAGTGCCATTAATATTTCTGAAGGCGAAAAACAAAAACGAGTTAATGAAGCAAATGGCAGGGCTGAGGGTATTAAGCTCATTGCTGATTCGACTGCACAAAGCTTGAAACTTGTAGGGGAGGCGATCGACCTTCCTGGTGGCAATGAGGCTTTAAAAATGCGCATTATAGATCAGTATATAGACCAACTTGATGAAGTTCTCGAAAGTGGAGATGTCTCCCTCTTTCCAGCCAATCTGGCTTCGTTAAAAGGAATCTTAGAGGAACTTAAAGGAAATAAATCTACTCTAAAAGGAGGTAGTCATGTCGATAGATAATATTATATTTTTACTTATTGTAGGTGTCCTTTTCCTTTATATCATTCTGGCGTTAGTCAGGTCTTTGCGTTTGGTTCCCGCTCGTATGGAATTTATTGTGGAGAGATTTGGGCGTTACAATACCACTCTTAACGCAGGCTTCCATTTTCTGATACCTTTCGTTGATAGAGTTGCGTTTATCCAAGATTTAAAAGAGCATACCATGGATGTGCCTCCCCAGACCTGTTTCACGAAAGATGAAATTCAGGTTGAAGTCGACGGTGTTATTTATTTACAGGTTATCGACTCACAAAAAGCTAGTTACGGAATCACCGATTTCCAATACGCTTCCATTCAATTGGCACAAACCACCACTAGGGCAATTATTGGAACTTTGGATCTTGATCGAACCTTTGAAGAAAGAGAGGCCATCAGTGGAAAGGTTGTTTCTGTGCTCGATAGTGCCGCAGCAAAATGGGGTGTTAAGATTTTAAGATTTGAAATTAAAAATCTTGTGCCGCCAGAATCTGTGCGCCAGTCCATGGAAAAGCAAGTGACAGCAGAGCGAAATAGGCGTGCCATTTTAGAAAAGAGTGTTGGCGAAAAGCAGTCATTGATTAATACTTCTGAAGGTCTTATGCGGGAGCTTATAAATAATTCAGAAGGTGAGATGCAAAAGCGAATCAATGAAGCCAGTGGTAAAGCTTCAGAAATTTTATATCTAGGTAGGGCAACTGCCGAGTCTATTAAAAAGGTTGCAAATGCGATCAGCGGTCCAGGAGGCACAGAAGCTGTTAAGTTAGAGCTAGGACAAAAATACATTAAGTCACTTACCAAGTTAAAGTCTAATGGTAATAATGTAATTATGGGGGGAAACCTCGCTGATATGAAAGAAATGCTTAAAGGTCTTGATATCGAAATATAGAGCTTTTTCTACTAGTAAATCTCTACCACAAGTTTAGTCTGACTGTGAAGAATTAGTGGGGGGATAATCATACTAACCGTCATTATCCCCTCAATTCTTCTCAACCATTAAGTAAGCAAATTCTCCTAAATGAGGTCGTCAGCTAAGAGGGACAAAATTAAATTTTATATAATATCAGCATACTATAGC
>Ga0206683_10002585_pt1 | contig 12177 bp, 10 predicted proteins | sample M280m12015metaG_FD_155483 | JGI IMG/M metagenome (GOLD analysis project Ga0206683, IMG submission 155483) | Ammonia-oxidizing marine archaeal communities from Monterey Bay, California, United States - M2 80m 12015 | ecosystem: Environmental > Aquatic > Marine > Intertidal zone | place: USA...
TCGAACTTTGCATCGAATGTTGCGTCAATTGACGGACATTGGTGAGCGTATGGACAAAGGCCCTCGAAAGGTTCGGATCGTGGCCGCTAACGAGGCTAACTTTTGTAAGGCCCTTGATGAAGCTAAGGCAGCGTTGCTTGAGATGCGGAAAGCTTCCAATGCTAAGCAACTTCAGTTGAATGAGCGCGAGGCGAAAATCGAGGACATGAAGACGAAGCTGAATGTCTGTGACTCTAATAAAGAGTTTCAATTGCTGAAGGACAGGATTGCTGCGGACCTTCAGGCCAATAGCGTATTGCAAGATGAAATTCTGGAACAGCTTGAGAAGCTCGACGTACTCACCGATGGTGTTGACGAAGCGAAAAAGAATCACGAGAAGTCGCAGGCTGAGTCCAAGCGAGTTAGCGATGAGGTCGCACTCGATTTGAAAGCGCTCGTGGCGGAGAAGGAGAGAATATCTTCCGAGTTGGAGGGGAAAGAGAAAGAAATTCCGGGAGACCTGCTGATCCAGTACCGCCGGCTTGTGACTGCGAAGGGCGAGGATGCACTCGGTGTGACCAATACAGAAACCTGTGGGAATTGTAATCAAACGCTGACTCCGCAGACCATTAACGATTTAATGTTGAAACAGCCGGTTTTTTGCAAAGGCTGTGGCTGTTGGATGTACCTGGCTGAGAGTCATCCATCGGCGTAAGCAGGGAGCGAATTTCTTTTTGGGAATTAGTTTTTTAACGACCCTTTCAAGAATTTTTGCGTAACCCACGTATCGGCTCGTTTCATTAGAAAATCGTGCCGTCGCTGAGAGCATGGCGATTTGTTTTTTCCTCTGGTCGTAGCGTCGATGACATGTCTGGAAATGAGACTAGTGGCAACCGTACCCAATCCGCTGGCGACGACGAGATCGTTGTTGAGCTCTGGCGACGTCGTGCAAAGCGAATCCTAATCCGCTTCCTTTGCGGTATTGTTGCGATTTTGGTTCCCGTGGTGATCGTTTGCCGGGGTTCGCTTGCCGAACCCGCTTCCTACCAGGCTGCGTTAGGGATGACGCGAGCGGACGCGGAAGATTACCGAATGGAATTCGAGTCGAAAATAATTGAGTTGGGAAATATCGTTCGTGAAAAAAGCCAATGGAAAACAACGATCACACAAGCAGAGCTGAATGGCTGGCTGGCAGATAATCGTGAGTTTGCCAGGACGCTTCCTAAGCAGGTGAGCCAACCGCGGATTGTTTTGGCCGATGCGAGAATGTCCGTTTTTTTTCGTTGCGACATTTTTGGATTTGACGCGATCGTTCAGGGAGAACTGGATGTTTTCTGCACTGATGTCCCCGGGCAGATCGCCTGCCGAATTTATCGAGTTCGATCTGGCTGGGTGCCACTGCCCATCGATTCGTTTGCCGATCAGTTGACAGAAGGGATGCTCGCGTATGGTGCAGAGGTCGAGTGGAGTGAGATTGACGGTGACCCCGTCGCGCTCATGCTTTTCCCCGAAGAAACATTTCACTTGGGCAAGAAGTTCTTGACGGTTCAGGCGTTAGAGATAGAGGAGCGCAAATTAGTGATCACGGGCAAGTCAAAATCAAAACAGCAATAGCTTAACACCGAGGGAGTCGTTCGCTCAGGCCCTCGAGAGGTATTGTCCGGTGCGGGTGTCAACTTTAACGCGTTCGCCCTCTTTGAGGTACTCGGGGACTTGTACCTCTAATCCTGTTTCCAGTTGAGCGGGTTTGGTTCGGCTTGTCGCTGAATTTCCTTTCACGCCGGGGTCGCATTGAGTTACGAGCAACTCGATCGTGTGGGGAATCTGAATTCCCACACAATCTCCGTTGTAGATCAGCGCTAAAATACCCTCGAGTGAGTCAGTGATGTAGGGTTTTTCATTTTCAATATCCTCCATCGGAACTGGATACTGTTGAAAGTCGGTTTGGTCGAGGAAGTGGTAATGAGTCGCATCAGAATACATTAACTTGACATCGCGTTTTTCAAAGTCCGCGTCGGTTAACGACTCAGTTCCTTTCAAGGCGATATCAACTTTTTGACGCGTGACAATATTACGTGCTCGAAATTTATAAACGGTTGAAGCACCTCGCGCGGATGGCGAATTGACCTTTATTGACTCGATGATCACGGGTGACCCATCGTATTCGACAATCGACCCGTTTTTTATTTCTTTTGCTTGCATGTTGTTCGGACCAGATTTGGCTGATTCGTAAAACTAAATGGATAATATTCTGACCGGAGTTGACTCGAAATTAGAGTAGTGAGTTCGATTGAGGGTCGAGCCCAATTCCTTCGCACACGTTGGCGATTCGCTCCATGATTAACAAGAGGCCGCCAGGGTCCAGCATCTCACCGTCTTCTTCTGATCCTTGTTGGCGTTCAAAGTGGTAGATGTCAAACCGGGCGTTGGATTTTGATAGCGACCGTAATTTTTCGTGTTCTTCGGCCGTGAGTGTCATGCTCAGGAATTCTTCTCGCAGGTTGTCGACTTGTTCGACTACTTCTTCACCTCCGACGTAACTAATTTCCATTGCGGAGCTGTCGTGGGGGCAAATGATGGTGACGGATTCAAATTTTCCGTCGACTTCTCGCAGATTGTTGAGTTCGTAGTTTTCAGCGATCTGCTCAATTACTGTTTTCACAGTCGTACCACTGGGACGGTTGTGATTTTCAAAGAGGATAAAAAACGTATCGCGATAGACGTAACTGTCGTTTTCAAATAGAGACACGCGGCACTCCCAAACTGTCAAAACCAAAAATATCCCCGCTGCGAAGACTACTCCCATTCTAGCGGTACGCGCGGCGCTAGGTAGTAGCCTATGACGCAGGGTTAGAAATGGCAAAAGAAAACCAAAAAGCTCTTGAACCGTAGCTTGGGGGGAGTTAGCCAAGTTCCCGAGATCGCTCGGTTGCCGCCTGAACAGCAGAAATAACAGCGTCCCGAAATGAATTTTCCTCTAACGCTTTGATACCCTCGATCGTAGTGCCTCCCGGGCTGGCAACGCTATCTCGCAAAATCGCTGGATGATCGCCTGTTTCCTGGAGCATTTTAGCTGAGCCTAGCACGGTTTGGATGGCCAGTTGCCGGGCGGTAGCCCGAGGCATTCCCGTCAGAACTGCCCCGTCAATTAGTGATTCGATAAAGGTGAAGACGAAGGCGGGCCCCGAACCGGATAGGCCGGTCACGGAATCTAAAATTGACTCTGAGACTTCAGCGACCACTGCCATCGGTTCAAGCATTGTTTTGAGTGTTTGTCGGTCAGAAAGATTAACTGCTGAATCGGCGGTCATGCCGCAGGCGCCCATGCCGATCAAGCAGGGGCGGTTAGGCATCATTCGGATGATACGCTGGGAGCCGGTTAAGCGTTCAAGCTCAAAGGTTCGGACACCAGCGACTATCGAGCATATCAGCGGAGAATTTTTAAATTCAACATCTTCGATGGCATCGTGGAGGTATTGTGGTTTGACAGCGAGAAAGATAAGTTCGCTGCAGTCAACGAGGTGTTGATTGCTTTCCACGCGAGTGATGCTGTGGGGTTCGCCCACGAGATGAGCGAAACTATCGCATGCTGCGTCACAGGGGTCTGAGATGAAAAAATTGATGGATTGATCCGCAGATTGTGCGATTCCAACTGCGAGCGCCTTAGCCATTTGGCCGGCTCCAATGAATCCAATATTATTCAAAGCGCGATCCTTAAGTTTTGCGTGTTCGTCGTTCTAGGGAAGGGAGGTGGATACGTAGTGTACTGTTTAGGGCTCGGATTCACTATCGTTCATCGGGCTGTCTCTGGAAATCCTGTTTGGTTTGCGCCAATTTGGCGAACGATTTCTGATATTAGGAGCGCGAGAGAGTGGTTCTAAGGCTGAATTCAACCGATCGTAGGTCACGTTACCGCTGGGCTAAATGCCCAGATTCATTTAGAATTAGGCGATGTTAAAAGATCTTATTCTCGGAACCGCTGGGCACATTGACCACGGTAAAACTTCTCTTATCGGTGCTTTGACAGGGACAAATACAGACCGTCTCCCTGAAGAGCAGAAACGTGGGATAACGATTGAGTTAGGGTATGCGCACCTTGACTTGCCTCCATTTCGTCTGGGGATTGTCGATGTTCCCGGTCACGAAAAATTTGTTCGCCAGATGCTTGCTGGTGCGACGGGAATGGATCTTGCTTTATTGGTTGTTGCCGGTGATGACTCTATTAAGCAGCAGACCAAAGAGCATCTCGATATTTTACGAATGCTTGACCTTCCCGCTGGTGTAATCGCACTTACAAAATGTGATTTGTCAGATCCAGAGTGGCTCGATTTAGTCGAAGATGAAATTCGCCAGATGGTTGTGGGTACGTTTCTGGAAAACGCTCCAATTATCCGAACCAGTTCTAAAACTGGGATGGGAGTCGAAGAATTAAAAAATGCACTTCGCTCTGCTGCTGAGACGGTTGCACAAACGGATCGTGCGAACCGGAAGGATGCTCCTTATCGAATGGCAATTGATAGGACGTTTACGATAGACGGATACGGAACGGTCGTGACAGGTTCGGTTAGCAGCGGGCGGGTCAGTGTTGGTGACCAGATACAAATACAACCGGGAGATCGATCGGTTCGCGTGCGGGGAATCCAGAATCATGACTCAGCATCGGAGACGGTGTCACGAGGGCAAAGGGCGGCGATTAACCTCGCGGGCGTGCACCATCTCGAAATTGACCGCGGCCATGAGTTGTGTGCCACTGGGCATTTGTTGCCTTCGACGTTGATGACTGTGAAATTACATCTGCTGGACAGGCTGAATAAGCCGTTAAAAGATCGAACACGAGTTCGTTTCCACGTAGGAACCGCCGAACTGTTTGGGAATTTGCGTTTGCTCGGTGTTTCTGAATTGGAACCCGGTCAAGAATGCTACGCTCAGGTTTTTCTGAATGACGCTGCGGTTGCGGTTTGGAATCAGCCGTTTGTTGTTCGTTTGCAATCGCCCGTGGTGACGATCGGTGGCGGGAGAGTCCTGATGCCCAATGCAAAGCGGATCAAGAAAGCTACTGATCTCGACCTTGAAATGATTTCTGATTTAACCAGTCTGGATCCGCTGACTCGTGCATCTGCAAGTGTCTACCTTTCGGATGATCTTGGTTGGAGTCCTGCTGATCTTGCCAGAAGTGCAGGGGTGGTTGAGTTCGAGGAGATTTTTACGCAGTTGAAAGATAGAGGAGATCTAATTGAAATCCCGGTCTCAATGAATCGAAGTGTCAAGGTGCACCGCAGCAGATTTGAGCACCTCGCGGATCGGATCATTAAGGCACTCGAGCGATTACATCGGCTTCAACCGCTTCGCTTCACGCATCCCCGATCGGCACTCAATGTTGAGTTCAAGTATCTTGATACACCTGAGTTACTTGATTTGGTTGTTGAAGAGCTTAAGCGGGACAAGAAAATTATCGCCAATGTCAATTCAGTAGGGATCGTTGGATATGGTCCAAAATTATCAAAAGGGCAAAAAGCCTTGCTGGGAGAATTGATTGAAATCGTTAGGAAGGCGGGGCTCAAAGTTCCCACAGTTACTGAACTCGAGACATCCGCGAAGAAAAATAAAGAGTCAGTCAGAGAGTTGTTGGAGATGGCCAGCGAGAACGGTGAACTACTAAAGATCGCGCCTGAGTATTACATCCATAGCGAAGTTGTCGCGGAAACCAAGCGAAAACTAGTTGAGGAAATTGAAGCGGCGAACGGGTTAACGATGAGCGAAATTCGTCAGATTTTGGATACGAGTCGCAAATATGCGATTCCGCTGTGCGAGTATTTTGACAGGACCGGTTTCACAAAACGAGATGGTGACAAACGATTGTTGGGCACGGATAAAAATGATTAAAAGCTGTTGATGGAAATGGTTGGAGCGAAGTGGTTTTAACCAGGTGTGACGACGGTTGACTGTGCGTAAGGTTGGATTTTGCTGTGGGAAGATGCTTGAAACTAATGCGGATCGCGGGGATCGATGTCTACCTGCACTGGACGTTTTGGTTAGTGCCGTTCTGTGTAGTTTGCAATTTTTTGGTCTTTGGTGACCAAGTTTGGTTTGTGACTGGTGCTTCGTTGTTTCTTCTGCTGAACCTCTCTATCTGCGTGTTGTTACATGAACTGGGGCACGCTTTAGTGGCTCGTCGATTTGGTGCCACTACCAAGGATATCATTATCGCACCGTTTGGGGGGCTGGCTCGATTGGCGGGAATGCCAAAAAATCCGGGGCAAGAGTTTTTAATTAGCTTCGCTGGACCAGCGGTAAATTTGGGGATCGCACTGCTTCTCTCGGTAGGTATTTTTTTTGCGGGAGGTTCGCTGATTCCACCGTCTGTGTTTGAGAGTCTGAATCAGTTACCTCTGATTCTGCTGTGGATCAATCTTGTGCTGTTTCTGTTGAACTTGATCCCCGCTTTTCCGATGGATGGAGGGCGTATGCTAAGAAGCGTCCTTGCTCGGCGGATGTCGTATTTGCAAGCAACGGTCATTGCTGGGCGAGTGGGACAATTTAGTGCTTTGTTTTTTTTATTTTACGTTGCGTTGGAACAGCAATTTCTCTTGATGCCAGTCGGCATTTTCCTGATTTTTTCCGCTCAATTTGAATTAAATCGGGTGCGGTCCTGGGAAGTCAATGAGCTTGAACGTGATTCGTCGGGGGCGGATTCGGCGGAGCGGTAATAGATGTTTATGGAAAAACGCCTTTTATTGGGTCGCCGGTTCGGTCGATTGGCGTAAATTTCTCCGACTCTGCTTCGGGGACGTAGAGAGCGAATCCAGAGTCTTTATAGATTGGCGACCAGCCAATTTGTTTCGCCATTTGAGATTCATTCTTGGCGAGTAACACCCCTAGAGGTGAATTCACAGGAACTAAAACTGCGTGTGTGTCATAACGTTGGAGCGTGGCCTGCCAGCCTTCACGAGCCTTGTAAAAATCATCATTTTCAACAATCGCTGAATCGGGGTAGGCAACCTCGTAACGGCTGTCGATGCTTACTTTGACTTGCGGATAAAGTTTCCATTGCACAAATGCACCCGCCGAAAAGGGGACAAATAAATTAAGTTCACTTTCCAGATTTTGTTCGCTCAGGTAGTCAGCGGCACCAGCGGGATAGATGACTTCGTGTTTTTGTGTTTTGGAAATTTGGTTGGGGATTTTTAATTCCCAGAATCGAACGTTGATGGAATAGCCTGTCGCTATCAAGGCGATCGCAAACGCGGTGACGGTAATTTGTGCTCTGTAGTTATCGAACATGTTTTTAATTTCCTGTCCAAGCCCTGAGCGTTCGATCATCGGAGGAACCATGCAGGCCCAAGTCACGGCATACAGGGAACCGTGGCGATAATGCTTGGCGGCGAGATAGGCAGTCAAGACAATCGCTAGGCTTGCGAAGACAGAGGCTCGGCCTTCCCGCCAAATAGCATAGGCGGCGATAAGTACCGAAATTCCATAGATCAACGGTAAGCGAATTTCCCAAATTGGCCGCCATTCAAGAATGAGCGGACGATCCATTGAAACGGCTCGATACAAGTAGGGAATGTATTCCCAGCCATAAGGGTTGACGATCAAGAGGATTAGAGTGACGAGACCGATGACAACCAGGTGCCAGACCTCGTAGAGAGTTTTTAGAAGTGAGCGAGTCTCAAGTGCAGCTTCGACTAAACGCGAAAAACAATAGACTCCGAGAATTCCCATTCCAGAGACGACGCCGCCGTGCATATTCGACCAGATAATAAACAGCGGAAACCAAATTAACACCCACCATCGTTTGCCGCGTCGATCCAGGTCTAATAAAAAAAATAAGATTACTAGGAAGAGCAAGGTAAACAGTTGTGCGCGGATATTGTTGAATGCCATCCAGCCGCCAAGATTTAGGGCGAAAGGTGCGAGGATGGAGAATACGGCAAGACTGGCGCCTTGTTTGTTTGCATAAATAAAGCAGCCTAAGCAGACCGCAAAAGTGAGAAAGTATTTCAGTGCCACCAATGCTGGCGCACCCAAACCCGTGGATACAGTTGCCAAATAAATTACAGCACCAGTGGCCCACTCGTGGTGGACTACTGTTTCGTTAGTAGGCGTGTAGGCGAAGGCATCGGTGGTCGGCATTGAACCTTCGGATTCCATCTGCCTAAACAGTGCCATTTCATGAAAAAGATCGAGGTCGACGATCATGTTTTTCGAGGCGACTGCGAGTACGCCGCCCAAGAGGGCGAGGGTAATTGCCAGCGGCATTAGTCTGGAAAAAGATGGCATAGAATACTCAACATACGGTCGATGCGTGTGAGCTCGTTTTATCGCTCGCCGAATGATAACAGAAGCAATCGCCCTGATAGAATGCCGATTGTGAATCAAACGCAGAAACGAGACGCAGCGTGATTCGGCTGGGAATTTTAAAACCGTTTTGCAACAGGTAAGCGTCGATGCTATTGGCGGGGGAGAACTAGAAGAGGTTTACTCTTCTCCGCTAGCTTCCGGTGTTTCCTTAGCTGCATTATCGCCTTCGGTAGCTGAATCAGCTGGAGCAGTTTGCTGGGCAGGTGTTTCGCTAAGTCTCTTTTTATAGGTGCCTAAGTCACACCCGGAAAAAATCGTAATTGAAACAAGGCTTAGGATAGCTAGGCTGACAGAGTTAAGGTTTCGATTCGGTGAAGTTGGCATGTTGTTATACTTCTGTGCTGGTCAAATAAAATAAGAGTGACGGGCGAACACTTGGGCAACCATGCCTCCATCTTAGCTAATTCTCGCGGTTTTTCGAGGTGCTTTTGGGAAACGGCGATTGGGTGCTGACGCCAGTGGTAAACGCAAGTGCGATCTGTGTTGAAATGCGGCCAGGCTAATTGCGTCGCAACTGACTGTCGCCAATAAAAAAGCGTTGGCCTCGTGAGAGACCAACGCTTCGTGTTCCCTGGCACTGGGACGGAGTTCGTCCCAGTGCTCAGTTCAAGCTCAGCCGTGAGCACTTATTGTAACGGTTGACCCAGAAACCATAGTTACAATAAGCAAAATATGCTCTACCCCCAGGAGGGAGGGTGGTGCAAGATTCCCGCGATTCAAGCACCGTCGACTGATCTTAAGGTGTTTTGTTTTATGTTTAGGTCGGAGGGGGGTGAATTAGCTTTTGCAAATTCAGATGGGTTGTTTGATGTAATACGTTTACTGAAGCACTTTGAGCGACGCAATAGCGATTTGTAATTCTTTTTAGGGAAGCCTTTTGTGCTAGCGGCTGTTAAGGTTGAGGGCGGTAAAAAACCATGTTTTCAAGGTTGGTTATTATTTGATTGACTTTTTTTAGGGGAATTACGTTCGATAGTCATCGATGTTAAAGATGTTTTGCTGGTCATCGTCTGGTTCGTTTGGTTCTGAAAACACAGCGTTGTCATAAAGCCATGCCTGGCAGACGTCGCGATCAGTGATGGTCCAGTTTTCTTCGCCGATCAAAGCAAAGGGGCGTTCGCCACATCCAGCAATGATAACGGCATCATCTGGTTTGGCTTGCGTGAGCGCCCATTCAATCGCTTTAAAACGATTGGGGATGAGCTGTGCTTTACCTGGATCTTCGAACCCGTCGAGAATTTGATGAGCCGGTTCGAAGTCGACCATCGGTCCACCGGCGGTATTGGTAATAATGACATGGTCTGCCGCTCGCTCGGCGATTTCGCCAAGGCGTTGACGTTCTCTTTGTGAGTGATTTTCGTCAATTGAGCAAAGGCACCAAACGTTTCCTTTTGTGTTTTGGCGAATTGAGCGGATGGCGTTTGCAAGTTGCCCGCTGCTTCGTGCTGAATCGATCCAGACCCCAAAATCTTGTCCGCAGTCAATCTTTTCGAGTCGCCCGGGGATTTGCCCAACCGACTCAAGGCCCTTGGCAATGTTCTCAATTTCGATGCCTTGAGCGAGTCCAACGGCTGTCGCTGCGAGGCAGTTGTAAATATGTTGGTCGCCGATAATTGACGTTCTAACTGGGATTGAATCGGAGCCGGCGGTAATCATAAAAGTCTGCCCCCCTGCTGAGCAATCAATCTGCCTAGCTGTGATATCGGCCTCTTGCTTGATACCGATTGTTAAGACGGGACGATCAATTTTACTCAGTAAAAAGTGTGTCTTGGGGTCGTCTAGGTTTACAATCGCGAGCCCGGTTGGTTTGAGTTTATCCAACAGACGTAGCTTCGCTCTTTGGTAATTCGCCTCGGATCCGTGGAAATCGAGATGGTTTTCCCGAATGTTTGTCAAAATGGCGACATCGAGTTCAACGCCGGCGAGACATCGTCTCGCGAGGGCGGTGCTAGGTACTTCGATTATGGCGTTTTCGCAATTGGCGAGTGCCATTGAGGTTAGTTGTTCAGCAAGCCACGGCGGGTTCAAATCAGTGGCGGGAACTGATGTTTGGTTTTTTCCTTGGCTTACCTCAATGGAAGAGATTAAGCCCGTGGTTTGGCCAGCTGCTTTGAGGATTCCAGAAACGAGATGACAGGTGACAGTTTTCCCATCAGTCCCTGTTATACCAATCGAATTCAACCGTCGGCTTGGATTGCCAGCGAGTGCCTGACAGATTTTCCCATAAGCCTCACGGGAATCGTTAACGAGACATTGGGGGCGGTTTGTCGTTAGTAAACGTTCGGTTACGACAGCCGTCGCTCCACGAGCGATAGCTTCCTGTGTAAAATCATGGCCGTCTTGTTCAGAGTCCATGATGGCCACAAACAGGTCATCGGTCTGACAGTCTGTCCAAAGACCACAGCAAGACTGGAAAAAGACGTCATCAGCGCCAACAAGCTTTGCATCGGGAAGAATGTCCCGAAGTCTGATGCCACGATCCGTATTAGTATTATACAACTGGGTACTCACAAGGCCTCCCTGCCTGGCGAATGCCAAAATTCAAAAAGCGATTTCATTCGCGGTAACTCGCATCCAACCAAGCATCACACCTGGTCGAGTGGGCGAGTACATGTCAGCATCCTGCCAACGAAATCGATTCTCATTAATCGAAAACTTTCGTCAAGGTTGATCGTCAAGCTGCAGCGTTGGTTTTATGTGAAAGCGTTAGCCAAAGATTTCTGCAATTCGGAATTGACATGGCTCAAAATTGAATGAATATGACGTTTGTCGAGCAAAATTTTTACCACGCCCTCGTGAAACTTTTTTTCTTGCGATTGCGCATGCTAGCTGCATGCGGTTCTCCCAGAAGTGAATCTCTTGTAGGCGTAGCTCACGATGTTGTTTAGATTCCCGGCTATTGATTTGAGGCTGGGAATTCTCGGTTTTGTGTTCCATTTGCGATTTGGCGGAAAAATTCTATGGACGAAGATTTTGACGTGATGTCACTCGCTGCATATTTGCACTTAACACCAGAGCAGGTTCGAAAGATGGCCAGCCGAGACCGCCTGCCGGGCCGTCGAGTGGGTGGGAAGTGGCGGTTTTCAAGAGCTGAAATACATCAGTGGTTTGAAAAGAAAATTGGAGCTTCTGATGAGCAAGGCTTAACTGAGGTTGAGAAGGTTCTGTATCGCAATCCAAGTAATGATCCGGTGGTGGAGCCTCGAATTTCTGAGCTGTTGTTACCTGAAACGACCTACGTTCCCCTGATGGCTCGAACAAAAAGTTCTGTAATCAAAAATATTTGCGATTTAACGGCAAAAACAGGTAGACTGTGGGATCCAGTGAAAATGGCAGAAGCGCTGACCAGTCGTGAGGAATTGCATCCAACAGCTTTGGGGAATGGAGTCGCACTGTTGCACCCGCGGCGACCGCTGCCCTCGATTATGGGAGAACCATTTCTCGCGCTTGGCATAACGACATCAGGGATTCCATTCGGAGGCCCACGAGGTTGTTTAACGGATGTGTTTTTTTTGATTGGTTCGACAAGTGAGGCGGTTCATTTGAAAGTACTGGCGAGATTGAGTCGGATGATTCAACAGTCGGAATGGCTAACCGAGTTGCGGGAAAGCACATCTTCCGCAGACGCGTGGCAGATTATTGAAGATGGCGATACTGGTCTCGAGTAATTTGAATTTGGTAACGGAATGTTTGAGGAGCGGTAGGATGGCAACGCATAAGATTTTGGTGACCGGTGATTTTTGGCATTCCGATTTTCAAAAAATCATTTCAAAATTTGATGTTCCGGTAACTTTAGTTCCGTTTGACAAAGTCGAAACAGTGGTGGATCAAAGTTAT
>Ga0206683_10002591_pt1 | contig 12164 bp, 7 predicted proteins | sample M280m12015metaG_FD_155483 | JGI IMG/M metagenome (GOLD analysis project Ga0206683, IMG submission 155483) | Ammonia-oxidizing marine archaeal communities from Monterey Bay, California, United States - M2 80m 12015 | ecosystem: Environmental > Aquatic > Marine > Intertidal zone | place: USA...
CGCTCAAAGCGTCTAAAGGCGGGAACAATCAGTCCTATTGTAGTTGTAAGTACCATGAATCCTACTGCGATTGCATAGGTGGTAAGGACATTCGTTTCCACAATCAACCAACCTCCCATAATTGGTGCAAGAGGGATGAAAATCAGAGATCCAATTGCATCTAGCGAGTTCACTCTACCTCTGAGATGTTGGTCCACACTGTCTGACATAGTAGTTCTCCAAATCACACCTAAACTACCGCCTAAGATTCCTTCAAGCATAACGAAAGCGAGAATTAACCAAAATGGAATCGGCATTGCCCACATCAACATACACCACCCAATTCCCCCTATTAGTACGTAGAAAACAGTTCCACGAATTTCTTTAGGAACAGGCCTTAACCCTCCTATTAGAGAACCAATCATTGCACCACCTGCGCCAATTGCTCCGAATATACCGAATTCTTTAGCGCCCAGTCCTTTGTCTTCGATGATGAAAGGAATACCAATTTCTATTGCTGAGTCTCCGATATGCCAAACCATGAAAATCATAATCCCCGCAAGTAACCATGGCTGAGTCTTGGTGAATTCCCAAGCCTCCAATACTTCTTCTCGAAAATCACCAGGTTCCTCTTCTCTATTGATTGGTACTTCAGAAATGGTCCAAAGCACCACGCCACTGAAGATAAACGTCAGTACATCGATGACTAAACACACTTCAATGCCCCAAGTATCTACAGCAAATCCTCCAATTAGTGGCCCTAACATCCAGGCCGCAGTCATTGCGACTCCTCTCAGGGCATTTGCTTGAGGAAGCAATTCTTCCTCAACTAGGTCGGGTACTAAAGCTCCAATTGCCGGAATTGAAAACGCCCCTGCTCCACCAGTTAGGAATGCAGCTAACAATAGTGTCTTGATCACATCTAAACCTGCCATGATTGCAATAATGACTAATGTAATCAAAACGGCCTGAACTAGATCTGCAACTAGAGCAACAGTCCTCCTAGGCATCCTATCAACAACCATCCCTCCATACAATAATAGAGGCAGATGACCGACAAAGTAGGCAGTCCAAATCAATGCGTAAACCTTAGGTCCAGCAATCTGGGCAACAGTCCAACTCATACCTATAATGAATATAGCACTACCAAGCATATTGACTCCATTACCAATCAACAAACGCCTGAATTCAGAGACACCCCATGCCTCTTTCATACTCATGTCTCGACGCCGGTCAATCTGTCTATCAACATACCTTCTATTAACTCGTTATTTTAGAGATGAAAAGACCTCTGAACATTTGTCTTTTATTCGGGTGATTTCTAATTTCCAGTAATTACTTTTTCTAAAAAAGAGAGAAGATTCTATTCATTTGTTCAGAATATATCAATAATGCTGTTTTATCATTCATTGTTTCCAGATTAGGTTGCACATCCGTTCATATAATAAACCGTGTAGGCTGGGCATTACGATATGGCAACTAAGTCCAAACTTGAGTACATATGGTTAGACGGTTTTGAACCGACACAGAGCATGAGAAGCAAGACGCTGATTAGGTCAGATTTTGGAGGTACTGTTGATGAGTGCCCCATGTGGTCATTTGACGGTTCTTCTACTCTACAAGCAGAAGGAGGCGACTCCGACTGCCTTCTCAAGCCAGTTGCAATCTACCCTGATCCCGATCGAATTAACGGGTATCTAGTAATGTGTGAAGTTCTCAACTCAGACAGTACTCCTCATGTTACTAATGGTCGAGCCACAATCGAAGGAGATGATGATGACTTCTGGTTCGGATACGAACAAGAGTACTTCCTGTGGGACCCTGAAACAGACCTCCCTTACGGATTCCCTAGAGATCAAACTCCGCAGGGTCAGTTTTACTGTTCTGTTGGTGCTCAAAATACATTTGGTAGAGATATAATTGAGACACATTTGGATATGTGCCTCGATGCTGGTTTGAATGTTGAAGGAATCAATGCCGAAGTAGCAGTGGGTCAATGGGAGTATCAAATATTTGCCAAAGGAGCGAAGGATGCTGGAGATCAGATTTGGGTTTCTCGATATCTTGCTGAGAGGAATGCAGAGAAGTACGGCCTTTCTATTGAATGGCACCCTAAGCCTTTGGGAGCTACTGATTGGAACGGTTCAGGAATGCACGTTAACTTCAGCGATGGGAGAATGCGCGATGAAGGTGGAGAGGCATTAATGAGTCAAATTTGCGAGGAATTTGGAAAGAATATCAAGAAGCACATGGACGTATATGGTGCTCACAATGAACAGCGATTAACTGGCCTTCACGAGACTCAGTCAATTCATGAGTTCTCATACGGGGTCTCGGACCGTGGAGCCTCCATTAGAATCCCTATTGGTACAATCGAAGATGGTTGGAAGGGTAGGTTAGAAGATCGAAGACCATCCTCTAATGGAGACCCATACAAGATAGGCGCAGTTGTGATTAGCACAACTAAGGCATCTTACTGAGTCTGAAGATTCCTCCAGATAAGAGGGAATGAGGATTCAAACTCTTCGGGTGATTTTTCAATCCATTCTGAGATAATAGTTGGTGCAAACCAATTTCCTTCTGAGATTTCTTCTGAATTAAGGGTGAATGGCCCTTCCGCTTCATGACGGTATACCCATACGAATTCTTGCCCCGTATCTTCACATGCATCAATATTGAATAATTTTTCAGGAACTGAATTTAGTACTAATCCAATTTCTTCCTTCGATTCACGTATGACACACTCATCGTAGTCCTCTCCTGAATCCAGATGACCCGATACGGAAGAATCCCATGTTCCCGGTGAACAATCTTTTTTTATGGAACGTTTCTGAAGAAATAATTCTCCTTTTGAGTTAAAAACCAGTAAATGAACAGAACGATGTCGTAGGCCGAGTCTGTGAACTTCACTGCGTGGAAGCTGTTTGATTACGCAGTTATTCTCGTCAACGACATCGAAAATTTCCTCATTCATTTACTAACCTCAAAACCTCATCAGCGCATCCCCAGGATAATGTTACACCAGCACCTCCATGGCCATAATTATGGATAATAGTTCTACCATTCACAATTTCTTTTTCTAAACGAACTTCTGCCCTAGAAGGCCTCAATCCAACAGCTCTTCCTACAATATTATCTCGATCTAGTTCAGGCCACAGTAATTCACATTTTGTTAGAATGTATTCTTCATCTTCTTCACGGATTTCTCTTGTCCAGTCGCCTTTTTGGGCTGTTCCACCAAGAACGGTAACATCTCTTCTTGGGATTGTATATATTAGAGATTCAGGTCTTTGGTCGTATCTACCAAATCCAGGGTCCTGCTTGATGTAAATAATCTGACCTCTAACTGGAACTACTTCCTCATCTTGACAGAGTTCTCTAGCCCCTAGTCCACTACAGTTGACAATTAAGTTGCACTTTAATTCTTCGAGATCAGATAGTTTTCGAACTACAATTACACCTCCAAGTGATTCAAATCTTGACTTGAGCCACGGCATGTAATGTGCCATCTCGATTACAGGGGCTTCTATTTCCCATCCGAATGAATAGTTGTTCAGAACTTCGTTTTCTTCCAATATTCTGAAATGAGATAAGTCGGAACTCCAACCCGGTGGTGGGCAACTTTCCTCAAGATACTCCCTCCCCATCCTCATTGTAATAAATTCAAGCTTTTCTTCGTCCATAAGCCGTATAAATTCTGTGAGACTTTCGGAAGACCATCTATTTGTTTTCTCTACAGGTTCGGCTAAGAATGGATACCACCATGCTGCGGCTTTATCTGAAACGGTATCTGGACTCAGGCTATCCGCCACAATGGTCACCTTGTAACCATCTTCCAGCAACCTAATTCCGCTGCTGAGTCCAGAGACTCCAGCGCCAACAACAATGCAGTCCATACCTCTCTGAAGTATCTCCAGCACATCAGACACTCGGTGTGCAAGGCTCTTTGAATTAGTGGCTCAGTCGGCGTGATGGTGATTGGTTGCCGAAGGTGAGGAAACCGAAAAGTGGATGGTATGTTCCTCGTAAAAAAAAGCGTAGGTTAGGTCCACGAGTAGCACCTAGTGAAAGGGGGCTACCTCCATGCCCTGCTTGTGGGGAATGGAGCATGCAGAAAGATAGTTCTCGAGTTGAGTTGTATTGTGGAGCTTGTGGCGCAATCATGGGCAATAGTAACTAAGATGGGCTGAACCCTATATGGGTCGGCGCTCACCGATGATTGCCGCTGTGATGAAAAACCGCACCGGGCGTCTTGGGCGTCGCGAGTGATGGGCGATCTGAGTGGCATAAGGTCGGATTCGTTTGCCGCGGATAATTATGGACGCCCAAGGGCGCAAATTTGCAATGGAAGATCCAGTTCCTTTGACTCCTGCTCCTGAAAGAATCCGATTGGCTACTGAAAGCAAACCTTGGAAGAATTATTGGCGAATGCTTGGAACTGTAATTCTTGCGTTTATCTTAATCGATTTCGGAATTTCTATTCTGATTTTTTCACTTCTTTCAGGTGATTTTCTACTAACTGCATTGGGTACATTTTGCTCCCTTGCCCCCTTGCCTCTACTAATTATTCTCCATAGGCCAAAGATGGTTCATGTTAGATTGGCTACACCTGATTCCAAAGGAAAGAAGTACCATCCCTTACCAGAAGGAGGCTCGTTATACACGCCTCAGCCCACTGTTTTCAAAAGATTCATCACAACAGATGATTCGGTACTTGACCTCCCTCCTCACCGACAGATTTGGGCTATTTTCATCGTGGTCGTCGTAATTGGAGCAGTACTCTCAATCCCACTATTGTTTGAAGAAACTCTAGTTGCGGGCATTGTAATTTACTTGTTCGCAGTAATTCCTTTGTTCATACTTGGTTTTTCAATTCCAGTTTTTGCGTGGTGGGCGACCTCATCAAAGTGGCTTGGATTACCTACTCGTCGTAGAGATGCCGAGGCTTGGTTGATTGCAGGAATGGCCTCCGCACTTCCAGCATTAATAATCAATACCTGGATTTTTCCCGCATTACTTCCTTCGTTCTTATCTGAAAGTGCTCAAATGTTTCTTTTGTTGACAGTCAGTGCTCCAGTTGGTGAGGAATTTTTCAAAATGCTTGCAGTCTGTCTTTTCCTACCGAATATTCGAAACGCTAGGCAAGGTTTCCAAATTGGTTTCACAGTTGGTCTCGGTTTTGCATTAATTGAGAATCTAATGTACATAATGGGTAGTTCTTTTGGTGGTGCAATAAGTTTGACCTTGACCACATTAGTTCGTGGAATTGGTTCAATTCCCGGTCATGCGGTTTGGACAGGAGTTACTGGATTCGGCATAGGTTGTTTGGCCAATTCTACTGATCTCGACAGACGTATGAGGTGGATGCTTAGGGGATTGAGTATTCGAACCGTAGACTTTGTAGAGAACTTAGGAATTGACGTAGATGGAGATGGTGATCACTCTGGTTATGACCATCTTCGGCAATCTCTTGATGAAGTTCTAGATGGGGATACCCCGGCTTCAAGTTCATGGCTACTAATTGATCAGAAAACCGGACATCCTGTAAATCCCGATGGTATTGAGGAGGAAGATGTTGGGACCACCATAGTAACAGCAGTGCAAGCAGAGCAGTATAGAAAGGAATCAGGTTTCCAATTATTACCTCCAAGTAATGCTCTATTTTGTCTTATTCTTGCTATGCTGGGTCATGCGTTCTGGAATGGTAGTTCATTCCTAGTCTCCCTTCTCGGTGGAAATTATGGTCTATCTCTTGGTATTGATATTCTTCTTAATTTATCTTGGATGGCAGTACTGATTTCAACAGTTCTCTTCTTAGCAACAAAAATCATGAAAGGTGTGCGTTCATTGTCTACTTCTTGACTAAAGCAGAGGGAATGATTCATCATCCGTGGGCTAAGGGAAGGATTAGGATGATACAACCGACAACCGATGAGTTAGTGGCCCTAACAATGGTCATGACCTTACTTATTGTTGCTTGGAAAAAGAGTTTACTTGATCATAGTGGGTTGATTGCTGCCTTAATTGTGGGGTTGTTAGTTTCTATTCTTGGCCATTGGACATGGTTAGCAATACTGGTATTTTTCTTAATTATAGGTTCCATCTCCACTTCATGGCGATATGAGGAAAAACAGCGATTACATCTAGAAGAGGAAAATGAGGGCATGAGGGGTTGGAGAAATGTGGTCGCTAATGGTGGTGTTGCTTCAATTATTGCAATTATCAATTATTCAATGGGGGGTTTAGATTGGGCATACTTTGCTGCAGCCTCAAGTATTTCTGTTGCAGCCGCTGATACTCTTGCTTCTGAAATCGGTAGTCTTGACCCAAGAACTCGTTCAATAATCAATCTTGAAGCGGTTCCTGCAGGCACTAATGGAGGAATGTCAATCACTGGTTCTTTTGCAGCATTGAGTGGAGGTCTACTAATTGCAATTATAGCCACAACCCTATCTTCCATTCCAGGTGAACAGATTTCAATGTCTAGTCTATTCCTTGCTGTGGCAATAATCGGATGGTTGGGTTGTCAGGTGGACTCTATTTTAGGAGCTCTTTTTGAGAACAAGGGGTACATCGGTAAGCACACCGTCAACTTCATTGCCACACTTTCTGGTGCCTTGATGGCCCTCATTGCAAATTGGTACTTTCTATAGGTCGAGTAGGCGGGGGGTTTGAATGCCGACTGAACAACGGCAACTTGGAGGGTGCTTATGGCAAGTCATGGAGTTGTGACTCGAGTAGTCATATTATTGCTAATTGCAAATCTTGCTAGTTCACTTGGTTCTGCTCAATTTGCAGAAGAGCGCGATGGCCCTGGGATTGAATTAATTCTTCCAACGGAACACAATATTTTCTTACATGGAACTGAAGAAGAACCGGAATTGAAACGTTCATGGCCAATTCTCACAGGTGTGCCGTTGGGTGCAGCCTCATTTTCAAAGACTAGTGGAACAACTCAAAACCTTCTTTCAATAGACTCTGCGCCAATAAATGAAGCAGTTTCTTTCAATGGTAGTGTAATAGTAAATCTATTTGCTTCATTAAATGCAAAATCACCATTGTGCCGTCAAACTAATTTAATTCCGGGAACTCCAGCAGGTGCTACTACGACATTTTTTGTTTCACTCTCGTGGGGTGGATTCAGTTTAATCGATTCAATGTCTACAAATAGTGTGACAATGGAGGAATCGTACACCAATGCTCATCAGTTTTCTATTGAAATTGAGAATGTTAATGTATCAATTGGTCCCGGTGACTTTTTTTCTCTTTCTATTGATGTTCAGCATGATTGTGCACAAGCTGGAACACTTTGGTGGGGTACCTTTGATTCACGTTCAGGAATAACTCTAGTTGGTGATTTAGTAGATCCTGAACTTGATATTTTACTTGATAACAATCGAATGGTTCGTGTTGAATTTACTCCAATTTCACCATGGGGGGCTGATGATTATCCCGCTCAGATTATTGAGGTTGTTGGACCAATGGATGATTGGTCCTCAATGGTACATGGTTTTGGTCAGGAGGAACAAAGGTTAGAGCACTTTGAATCACCACATTCATTTAGAGTTGGAGAAGGTAATAGAACCGTAAGAACTTGGTCTGTAGCCAAGCCATTAACTCCTGGCATTTACATGATTGATGCTTGTCTCACCTTATCTGATCAAGATCCAGCAGATCCTTGTGACGTGATTGCAGTTCTTCGTTTTGAAGTTCCCGAAGACCCCAAGGCGATACTTAGTGGGACATGGGTGGCGGTACTAATCCCTCTAGGGATAATTGCTTGGTTAGGTGCTTCGATGAAAGAGGCCATGTTACCTCTTCCTGCCTATTTGGTGATTATCGTACTTGCAATTGCTAGTATTGGTCCAGCAGTTAATCTTCCAGATATTGATGCTAATCAACCTCGACTTGAGGGGGCTGCACCCGCTTTCACATTACTAGAACATGGTGGCGAAGGATCAATTTCCCTCAGTGATTTACTTTCACAATCCGATGCTGTTGTTGTTGGAATTTATGTCCCAGGTTCTCCCAATGCTGCTCGTCAGGCTAATGATTTTATTATGGCTGATGAGTTAATAGACAGGGATATTTCATTTGTTCAAATCGCTACCGGAAAAGGAGTTAGAGCAGTAGATCTTGATTCTCACTCACTCCTAATTAATGAATCATGGCCACTACTAATGGATAGGGCAGATTCTTCGGTAGGGAAATCATTTCCTAGTGGGGCTTCTGATTCCGTAATCATAATTGATGCGGGGGGATTTGTAACTAGTTGGGCTCCTGGGACACTTTCTAGCACAGAAATATCAGAGGCCGTGGAAGACGCAAGAAAAGGTTCTGGTCATTCTGTAATTGATCCTATAGCGTTACTTTGGGGTACTGCATTACTACCCTTATTCATTCTGTCTATGCCTCGAGAAAGGCGTTATGAGGAACCTGAGGAACCTCTTGTTCCTGGTGCTGGAATATTGCTTACTCTATTAGCAGCAGGTTCAGGATTCGCGATTTGGGCAGTCCCTATTTCTCTATTATCAGCAATTGGCTTAGGATTTTATTGGACTTGGATCGAGGCATTCCTTTGCATCCTAATGATGTACCATGGAGTCCGTACTCTATTGAATGGTCGAATTCCTGAGGTCGATTGGTTATCTGCGATTATTCACTCAAAACTGCCCGAAGTTTACAGAAAATGGCGCACTGAATCTTCATTTAGTGATGATGTACATTTAGGGCTATGGTCTGCTTGGCTAATTTGGTTACGGACACCAGATTTAGTTGCACAGGGGGTGGGTTCAGTAGCTAGAACCGGAATTATTGGAGTAATTATGGCTACACTGATTCTAATTGGATTGATTGTTTCTGCTGGTCTTTCAGTTTCCATTGCTCGAATAATCATTGGAATCACTGGGCCAATACCTAGAACACTTGGAAGTTTGAGTGTAGGAATCCGTCCACGTGCCTGGGGGTTGGCCAGTGCAATGTTAGGTGGTTGGCTACTAATTAGCCTACTCGTGGGCCCTGTTTTGGGTTCGATGTGAGACAGCGAACAACCGAGAGCATCATAAGAGTGGAGTCACTCGTTGGGTTACTCCTTTGGGGGTATAGTATAACCTGGTAGTACCGCGGGCTCCAGTTGCACGGGAATGACGACGAGTGGGTAATCTGATGGTTTTGATGACCAACTGGAGCACCGACCCTTCGCAAACCGAGAGCGTGCATCTGCCAGGTGCACGCTAAGCGGAAGATACCCGCTAATCTGGGTTCAAATCCCAGTGCCCCCACCAAATTTCATCTTTTTTTTAACAATTGAGAATAAGAGAGGTTGAAGACCTCCTCTTGTGCGCCAGTAATTAGATGAGTCGCAGAATGGTCGCTATGGCGCTTGTCTTTTTGATGCTCTCTCCATTAGCAGGAAGTCTCTCTGCACCAACTCATCATTTCTTAGATTCTGACAATTTGCAGTTGATTGGAGAGGGTCAGACAACAGAAATTCCTCAGCAAGCCGAAATCTGGTGGGATGAAGATATAGAGTGGTGGGAAGTTACTACATTAGACATAGACCGAAATGGCATTCATGATTCTTTACAAAATGCAATTGGTCAGGTGAATATTGGTCTCTCATACGATAATGAGGTGACTGAGGAAGACCGTGAACTTCTGAAATCACTTGGCTTTGAGATAAATGTCGAATTACCAGTGGTTAATGCACTATTACTTGGAAATGTTGAATCTAGTCAAATTTGGGACTTAACTGAAATTGATGGAGTAGTTATGGTTGAGAGATATGGCTCTTTAGTATTCTACGGTGATGTTCAAACTCCAAACGTCAAAGCTCGTAATTCAACTGAATATCCAATTGGTGCTTGGGATTCTGGAGTATCAGGTCAGGGAGTTAACATTGCAATGGTTGATACTGGAGTAGACAATGAACATCCTGGCTTGAATCAGAAGTTCATCGCTGGATATGATGCTGTTTGCTACATGCATTCAGACCCTCAATGTATTCTTGCAGGTGGTCGAGCCGAGGACGGTTCATTTGATCCTGATGATGGCAATCAGCATGGAACTGCTTGTATGGGGATGGCTAGTTCAACAGGATTCGAGGCCGATGGTTCTCAATCAGAGTTCTATGGTTCTGCGCCTAATGCTTCCTTAATAGATGTGAGAATTGGTACTGATGTGGGGGCTGGTCCCTTTGAAAATTATTTGTTAGAGCAGGAATTTTATGAATCTGCAATGAATGGACTACAATGGATTATTGACCACAGAGATGATGCTTGGTCTGGAGCAGATGAGAGCAACTATGGTATTGACATAATTTCACTTTCTTGGGGAATAACAAGTCATGAAAATGGCGGTTCGGATGGTTCTGATATGCATAGTCGAATACTCGACGAAGCCATGGAATTAGGAGTCACAGTATCTAATGCCGCAGGTAATGATGGCCCAGACAATGACGGATTCTCAGGAATGAGCGCCTCATCACTCTCCATCACAGTTGCCGCGTCTGACGATCAAAACACAGTCAACAGAACGGATGACACTATTGCTGGATATTCTTCACGTGGTCCTCGCAAGGATAATGGAGATGGAAACCCAATCAATGAGTTAATTCCAGAGATTGGCGCACCGGGTTCAAACATAATTCAGGCTGAGGGATGTGTATCTAGCGGAAGTTGCAATAATTTCCTTGGAGGCGATGCATCTCAGAACACATACACTGGACGAGGCAGTGGGACCTCATATGCAACGCCATCAGTAAGCGGTGTTATTGCATTAGTTATGGAGGCGAATGAGGATCTTACTCCATTGCAAATCAAAGAGGTTCTCAAACAAACTGCCGAACGTCGTGGAGAACCTAGTGCTCCTGATGTTGACCCATATTGGAATCGTGATTTTGGTTATGGTATAGTGGATGCATTAGCAGCAGTTGAACTTGCTATTTTTCTTAAAGAATCAGGCCAGACTTTGACTGTTGATTCTAGCATCCAAAATCACTTACTTTCCATCTTCACAAATGGCACTATCAATGTCACTGGTCACTCATGGGGGCAGATTGACTCTATTGATAGGGTCGAGTATAGGATTGATGGTGGTACTTGGGAAGAGGTCACATATTCTGTTGTTCCAAGTGAGCTGGGTGCTTTGACTCCATTTGAATGGCATGTACTTCTCAATCCAAAGTCTCTTAGTGCTGGGCAACACAAAATCGAAGTCCATGCAATCTCTGGCGAATCCATTTCATTACCTGTTTTTGCAGATGTGATTGGAACTAGTGGAGGTGAGTCTACTACTGGAATCCCGGCATATGCGATAGGATTCGTTGCCCTAGTTGCTCTAACTTGGATCTCTTCACTAGTTTTGATTCGATTTCGTTCAGATGATGAGATTGATAACATTATTTCAAACATTAAAAATCAAAATCATACTGAAGATGTTTTTGAAGCCGAGTTGATTGAATAATCTGCATTTTTTAACTATGAAAGCAGAATCTGAAGGTTTCGAAGGCGTGTCTTAAAATGCTTAGTCAGACGTCCGTAGGTCATGGTGCGGTTTTCGGACAGAGCTAACAACATCCAACCTACGGGTGTTCGCCGCATGTTTGACATGGCTGGCGATGATGCTGTTCAGTTTGGCCTAGGTGAACCAGACTTCCAACCTCCTGAAATTGCTATCAAGGCATTCACTCGAGCGATGGAGGATGGGAAGAACAAGTACACAACTACTGCAGGTCTTCCTGCCCTTCGACAAAAAATAGCGGAGACGTGGCATCATTTGTCTCCATCTCTAGATGAGTCTAATGTTTGTATGACTATGAGTGGAACCAATGCACTATTGGATGTATTCTTAGCCCTCCTTAATCCAGGGGATGAAATATTACTCCCTGAACCATATTTTCCTCTATACCCTACTGATGCAGTGATTTGTGGAGGTAATCCTATACTCTATCCTTGTTTATTCCAGAACGGTTTTGTTCCAACCATTAAGGATTTGGAGAATCTCGTTAATGAAAATACTGTAGCTATCTTGTACAATTTTCCAAGCAATCCTACTGGAGGAAATGTCACATCTGATCAGCGAGATGAACTTGTTGATTTTGCTCAAAAAAATGATCTGTGGATTGTTACTGATGAGGTGTACGATAGAATTGTCTACGATACAGAACACGTATCATTCCTTGGGGC
>Ga0206683_10002593_pt1 | contig 12162 bp, 5 predicted proteins | sample M280m12015metaG_FD_155483 | JGI IMG/M metagenome (GOLD analysis project Ga0206683, IMG submission 155483) | Ammonia-oxidizing marine archaeal communities from Monterey Bay, California, United States - M2 80m 12015 | ecosystem: Environmental > Aquatic > Marine > Intertidal zone | place: USA...
TCCATTCTTGCTAAAGTTGCCACGTTTCGAGATAATTTGGATATCGCTGCAAGTTCCATAGCAAGAATATCATCTTCACTTAATTTGTCAAGCATATCAGTGTCCCCGCCAGTCAAGATATTGGCAAGTTCACCAGTCACAATGACATCATGAGGAGTTGCTTGACCAGAGCGAGAAAGATCGGATACTGCCATATCTAAGGCGGCTCGACCTGTTGCGCCAGGCAGATGATATGTGTGTGGCTCTGGTGGTGTGTAATCATCGGCTAATTCTAGCACTCTAGCTTTGGCATCTGCAAGGAGAAGGTCGCGATTCATCGAGACTCTGTCGTCTGGCCGCAAAAATCCCATCCTGCGGGCTTGTTCGGCTGACTTTGCAATCTGGGCAGTTCCAATCATCTCGAATGCTTTCATCACAGCGCCCATAGGTCCATTTGGAGCGATTCCGAATGCAGAAAGTCGTGCTAACATCTCCTTACATCCGCCCCATCCAGGCACAATTCCAACTCCAACCTCAACGAGGCCAACATAAGATTCAGAATGTGCTTGAACTGCATCACAATGGAGTAATACTTCTGCTCCTCCACCTACACAAACTCCGGTTGATGCCGCCACTACTGGAACTTCGGCATATTTCAGTGCCTGATAGGCCTCTTGGCCAAGGGCAATGAAATCCTCTACATCCTTCCATGCGGCTAGATTTGCTCCGAAAAGCGCGAGGCCTAGATTTGCGCCAGCACAGAAATTGTTAGAATCATTAGCAATTAGAATTCCTTTCCAATCACCATACTCTGCCATATCGACTGCGGTAAGGAGTATTTCCATACTTAGTGGGTCCATAGCATTCATCTTCGAGTGATACTCGACGAGTAGTACTTCATCCCCAGCATCCCAAATGCTGGCAGATGCATTACGTTGGATTGGTTTACCGCGCCTCTTGAGATCTGCAACAGTCAGCGTCTCAGGTGGACGACTGACCTGTACCACCTCACCACTAGGGCTTAATCGGTGAATCTCTCCATCTTCAATTGAATAGAATGAACCCTTATCTGCGCCAATCTGAAGGAATTCTGGCACAGACCTTCCAAGCGCTTGTAGACGTTTTACAACTTCTGCGGCACCAATACTGTCAATCATTTCAAAAGGACCTTTCTTCCAATTGTAACCAACTTTCATAGCTCCGTCAATAGCATAGATGTCATCTGTGACTTCAGGAACAAGATATGCTGCATAAGAGAGAGTATCAAGAAGAACTTCGGCAACGAATACCGAACCCTCATCGTCGTGGTCAAGCATTCGAGTAATACCCTGCTTGGCCATTTTTGCTGAGGCAAAAGCAGCCTTCCTATTCGCAGTTGCATACTCACCTGTAATGAGATTGCGGGCCTCTTTGATTTTGGCACCACCTTCTCGATTCAACTTGTAGAATCCTCCTTTGCCCTTACGACCAGTATAGCCGTCTGCAAGCATGTCGCGGACAATTTGGTCTCCGGCCCCTGCAATCTGATGAAATGGGTCATCGGATTGCAAGTGAGTTAGCATACTAGACATGACATGTGGTATCAGGTCGATACCAACTAAATCCATCAGACCGAATACAGCAGTTTTGGGCAAGCCGATTGGTCGGCCGAGCATTGCATCAGCCTGCTCGACTGTGAGGCCGTGATCGAGGGTTGCTTTGATTGAGCGCTGAATGAAATATACGCCTAGTCGATTTCCAATAAATCCGGGAGTGTCGTTACAATGTGTTACGCGCTTACCCAATTGAACTAATGCGAATTCGGAAAATTGAGAAACGACGGATTCATCTACATCGTCACCAGATACTACCTCAAGGAGTGGAAGATATCTGGGTGGATTGAAAAAATGAGTGATTAGGAAACGTGAGGCTAAGTCCGAATCCATACCTTCAATCAAGGCAGAGCGAGGAAGGGTGGATGTGTTGGATGAAAGTATAGTCTTAGAACCGATATGTTCGGCAAGTTTTTGATAGAGACTTTGCTTAATTTCGAGATTTTCGATTATGACTTCAACTACCCAATCATAATCTTTCAAAAGAGGTAAGTCATCATCGATATTACCGGCTGTAATACGCTTTGCAAATGATTTGTGCATCAACATCTCTGGATTTGATTTGAACATCTTCTTGATGGCTCCAGCGGCTAGGACATTTCGATCTGAAGCACCATCTGGAACTATGTCAAGCAGTAAAACATCACAGCCGGCATTAGCACAGTGAGCTGCAATTCCAGCCCCCATCACACCGCTACCAATTACAGCAACGCGTTCAATTGTATTTTCTGTCATAGTGCCACCTCACTCATATTTCTGTAGAACTGTGGCAATTCCTTGCCCGCCTCCAACGCACATGGTAGCGAGAGCATGCTTGGCCCCGCTGCGCTGAAGAAGAGAGACCGCCTTTCCGGTTATTCGAGCACCGCTAGCACCTAATGGGTGACCTAATGCAATGGCTCCGCCATCGATATTGACCTTGGATGTATCAAGTCCTAATTCCTCAATTACTGCAAGAGACTGGGCGGCAAAAGCCTCATTCAGTTCAATTACATCCATGTCATTGAGAGTTAGTCCTGCGCGTTCTAGAGCCTTCTTTGTAGCTTCCACCGGACCTATTCCCATAATCTCAGGAGCGCATCCCGAGACTGCTGTAGATAGGATGCGGGCAAGTGGTTTCAGGCCGTGCGCCTTAGCAAAATCTTCCGTGCAAACTAGAACGAAGGCCGCACCATCTGTGAGAGGTGAAGAAGTACCTGCTGTGACGGTGCCTTTCGCGTCGAAAGCAGGACGCAGTCCTGCTAGAGTCTCGGCACTTGTGGCTGGACGAATGCATCCATCAGTATCTACAACACCACCCTTGGTTTCGATTGGGATAATCTCCTCAGAGAAGTTGCCTGCTTCTCTCGCTCCTGTTGCGCGTGAATGACTCTCAACCGCAAATGCTTCCTGTGTTGGACGGTCGATTCCATATTTTAGTGCCAAATTCTCGGCTGTAACTCCCATTGATGTGAATGCCTCTGGAGCATCATTACTGAGTTTGGGATTAGGCATTGGATTGAAGCCTGTCATTGGAATTCTAGACATTGATTCAATCCCTCCTGCAATGAAAGCATCTCCGGACCCCATCGCAACACGCCCAGCAGCATCGTGAATCGCTTGCATACTAGAGCCACAGAACCGATTGATAGTAACTCCTGGAACGGATTCGGGTAAATTGGTTAGGAAAGTAATCATCCTTGCTAAATTGAAGCCTTGCTCCCCCTCTGGGAAGGCTGTTCCAACAATTAGATCTTCAATTAATTCAGGATCTAAATCCAATTTTTGGAGTAGCCCGTCAACAACAGTAGCTGCTATGTCATCAGGGCGTGTTCTGGCGAGAGAGCCTTTTCGGGCGGGCGTGAAGGGCGAGCGAGCGTATCCTGCGATTACCGTCATACAGTAAACCAACACTCAGTGCAATAATTAAACCGTAGGGTGAAAAAATGCACAACTGCTTCCATTTTATGCAATTAGTGCTTCAAATTACACCGCCGCTATGACCCGTTTTCACAAAAAAAGGAAGAAATTAGTTAATTTTCCCTTTTCCACACAGAACGATACCTGACAACCTCTGGTTCATCGTGAGAAAGATTACCTTTGACAAAGTCAATTTGATTCAAATCCGAACCTATTGAGTCAATGAACTGTCGAGTAAGTGGCCAAGGTGGGCCTTCAAACTCCTCCTCATTTTCATTTAATCGGCCAATGCAAACTAGATGGCCGGTTGGTGCAAGCAGCGGGGCCAGATTAGGCACGGCGAGAATACGAAGTGATTCTGGTATTGCCTGAAGAATATGAACTTCAACAACTAGGTCAAATGATCCCTTCCAGTGTTCGGGTAGTGAAAGAAGATCTGCAGTTTGCCAATCAATATCCTCTGTTGGATGATTTTCTTTGGCCCACTGTACAGCAGAAGAGGAGATGTCGAATGCTGTCACTTCCCAACCCTGCCGTGATAGATATGCTGCGTCTTCTCCAAGTCCACAACCGACAACTAAAGCTCGTCCTCGAGATTTAATATCAAAACTCCATTCAACAAGGAAACGGTGTGGTGCACCATCTGACCAAGGAATCCAATATTCATCCCCGTTGGCTGTTGCATAAAGGGTCTCAAACCAAGATAAGGAGTCATCATCGGCTTGGTCTCTGATTCGCAGAGTGTTCTCCCTAACCTCATCCATGAGGTTTGACATTACATGTGAGATATTAGCGCATCTACTATTCAGTAACGAGTTCGACGCTTGCGTTGTCGACGATTTCGATTATTACCGGAGCGGCCACTATTGCGTTTGCCACCCGTCTTGCCTTTCGAGTTCCCTCTAGAATGGTTACCTTTGGATTTGCCTTTCGAATGCCCAAAGAACGGTTGACCTTTTGAATTATCATTTCGCACCTGTCGTTGCCCCCGACCCTGATTTTGCTGCTTCTTTGGGGCCTTATTGCCCTTACGCGATTTGGCCTTCTCGGAATGGAATGGGTGATCTGTATCTACATGGATACCTTGACGAATTATTTTCTCAATACGACGTAGATATTCGCCTTCATTCTCGTCGCAGAAGGCAATCGCGATGCCTCCCTGTCCTGCACGTCCCGTACGTCCAATACGGTGCACATAGACCTCAGGTTCGTTGGGTAAATCCAAATTAATGACATGACTGATGTCTGATACATCTATTCCACGACTAGCCACATCTGTGGCGACTAGAACCTTTAGGGTGCCTTTGCGGAATTGGGCAAGAGCTTTCTCACGTGCGCCTTGACTCTTGTTTCCATGAATAGCAAGGGCCTTGATTCCGTCTTGTCCAAGTTGCTTAACAATTCGATTGCAACCATGTTTGGTGCGACTGAAAACGAGTACCTTCTCGGGGTTTTCCTCCTTGATAATATGAGTCAAAAGTCCTCTTTTATCACTCTTCATAACGAACATCAATGATTGTTTGATTGCCTCGACTGTAGTTGATTCGGGTGTGATTGATACACTTACTGGATTATGGAGCATGTCACGAGATAATTCAACGATTGAGTGTGGCATGGTGGCACTAAACAACAGACTTTGACGATTTTCTGGAATCTGTGCGAGAATCTTTCGGATGTCTCGGATGAAACCCATATCAAGCATACGGTCTGCTTCATCGAGAACTAGAAATTGCACATGAGACAAGTCGACGTGTCCTTGTGAAATGAGATCGAGTAACCGACCAGGGGTGGCAACTAGAATATCGACACCTCGACGCAAAATCTTCACCTGAGGTTTTTGTGATACACCACCGAACATAACCATAGAATGGATGTCAAGGTGTTGAGCATATTGCTGGATATTGTCATGAATCTGAGCTGCCAATTCACGTGTTGGGCATAGCATCAGAGTACGGATACGACGTGGGCTGGACCACGGGTCATTAGCCATAGCATCGAGAATTGGTAGTGAAAAGGCTGCGGTTTTTCCTGTGCCTGTCTGAGCACACCCGAGCATATCGTGGCCTTCAATAAGAGAGGGGATGGCTTCAGCCTGAATTGGAGTTGGAGTGACATAACCAATTTTGTCGAGCGCGTCCAACAAGGGTTGGCATAGGTTCAGAGAAGCAAAATCCATCTAAATCACTTACATATGTGTGATAATAGCAGCACCGAACTCACTACACTTGAGTAAGGTGGCATCATCCATTTGACGCTCAAAGTCATAGGTTACCGTCTTTGCAGAAATCGCTCCTTCCATGCCCTTGACGATTAGATCTGCGGCCTCGAGCCAGCCCATATGACGTAGCATCATCTCTGCCGAGAGAATTAGGCTGCCTGGGTTTACCTTGTCCTGTCCTGTGTACTTAGGAGCGGTTCCATGTGTTGCTTCAAAAATCGCAATTCCAGTATCGTAGTTGATATTAGCACCCGGTGCTATGCCAATACCACCCACTTGAGCGGCAAGTGCATCTGAGATGTAATCTCCATTGAGATTCATTGTTGTCAGTACTCCATACTCACGCGGGCGTGTGAGGACTTGCTGGAGCATCGCATCTGCAATGACATCTTTGATGGTAATTGTAGTGCCAGTATTTGGATTGGTTAAGGTACACCAAGGCCCTCCGTCTAGCAACTCTGCTCCAAATTCATCTTGAGCTAATTGATAGCCCCAGTCGCGGAATCCGCCTTCTGTGAACTTCATGATGTTGCCCTTGTGAACCAAAGTCACGCTATCCTTGTCATTGTCAATAGCATACTGAATAGCCGCTCGAACAATGCGTGCTGTTCCTTCACTAGAGATTGGTTTGATTCCAATTCCACTCGTATCTGGAAATCGAATCTTGGAAACACCCATTTCATTTTGAAGGAAATCTATGACCTTGCGAACCTCAGGGCTACCCGATTCCCACTCAATTCCCGCATAGACATCCTCGCTGTTCTCACGGAAAATAATCATGTCAACGGCACCCGGATCTTTCACTGGACTTGGGGTGCCAGAATACCAGCGTACTGGCCGTACACAAGCGAATAAGTCGAGTTGTTGACGGAGTGCAACATTGAGTGATCTAATTCCTCCTCCAACGGGGGTAGTCAAAGGGCCCTTGATTGATACAAGGCCGGTTCGCATTGCATCTAGAGTCTCACTAGGAAGCCATTCGCCGGTTGCGTCAAAGGCTTTCTGACCGGCTAATACCTCACTCCAATGAATACTCCGACTGTTTCCGTATGCGCGATCCACTGCAGCATCGACTACTTTCATCATTACAGGAGTTATGTCGATGCCGATTCCATCGCCTTCGATGTAATGGATTATGGGGTGAGGTGGGACGTTTAGGCATCCTTCCCGCATCGTAATTGCCGCGCCTCCACTCATGTATCTCAGACTGGCGGCTGGCCCGACATTGATGAAGCCAACCCTTGAAGAGACCCCACTACTTGGAAGGGATATGAAGGGGGAAGTCACTTGGACGGGGGCTGGTGGTTACGTCGGAACAACTGGTGGAGGTAAGAGTTTCAACATATATGGCAAGGATTCGCCAAGTCCTACTGAAATGCTCATTCACGCTCATGCCGCCTGTTCACTAATCGATGTGGTCGGCGGCTTGAAAGAAAGAATGGATGATGTTGAATTTGCTACTATTGAGATAGAAGTAGAAATGGCTGATGATTATCCTAAAGTCATTACATCAATTCATATGAAATATATCATAAAAGGAGATGTTCCTGAAGTGTTAGTTCGACGATTAGAAATGGCTGATGATTATCCTAAAGTCATTACATCAATTCATATGAAATATATCATAAAAGGAGATGTTCCTGAATTGTTAGTTCGACGATTGATTGAAGGTAGTCACGAAAAATATTGTAGAGTTGGGATAATGATTACTCGGTCTGGAGCATCTCTGGATTGGGAATTAGAAATGCTATCTTAATCTGGGAAAAAATATCATTAGAGCAAATCCTGATATGTTAGTTTCTCAAAGCAAATCCTCCTCTAAGGAGGGTGAGTTATACTGAATCATTAAACACCCTCTCTGAGCACAACCAAACCCTTCGCGCAAGGGAAGCTTCAGAATTGAGCCGGGGAATTATAGGAGAGGGGGTTATGCAGACGAGATCAGAAGAAGAATCCATAGAAGAAATTGGAGAGGCTGAGAAAGGTCTCGTCATTGAACGTAGATTCACAACTGCAGGGTCAGACCCTTTCGAACAATTCGATTGGATTGAGATGAGTGTAGAAATCCGAAATCCCGACGGGAGTCTTGCTCATGAAATCCAAGGAGTGCAACTTCCATCTGGTTTTGCTGGTGTTCCTGGTAAAATTTGCGCTCAAAAATATTTGAGAAAAGCGGGTGTTCCTGCTGCTCTACGTAAGGTGCCGGAAGATGGCGTGCCTGTATGGCTCCAGAAGAGTGAGCCCGATCACGAGAAACTTCAGAGTCTTGATGCCGAGAGTAGATTCGTTGGTGAAAGTAATGGACGGGAATTATTCCGCCGCCTTGCTGGAACTTGGACATACTGGGGTTACAAACATGGATACTTCGCTAGTGAGGCTGATACACGGGCATTCTATGATGAGATGTGTTATCTAATTGCAAGTCAGCGCTCTGCTCCAAATAGTCCTCAATGGTTCAATACTGGATTGAATTGGGCTTATGGAATCGAAGGCCCTGCTCAAGGACACCACTACGTTGACCCACTAACTGGAGAAGTGAAATTATCAGAGGACGCTTACACACATCCTCAACCTCACGCTTGCTTTATCCAATCTGTAAGCGACTCACTTGTGGGTGGGAATGAATCAATCATGGGGCTTTGGAATAGAGAGGCTTTGTTGTTCAAGTACGGTTCAGGAACCGGATCAAACTTCTCAAGGATTCGAGGAGCCGGGGAACCACTCTCAGGAGGGGGGACTTCCAGTGGTTTGCTTTCCTTCCTAAAGATTGGTGACCGAGCGGCTGGAGCGATAAAATCCGGAGGCACCACTCGTCGGGCTGCAAAGATGGTCACTCTAGATTTGGACCACCCCGACATCGAAGAATACATTGATTGGAAGCTTACTGAAGAAGAAAAAGTTTCAGCTCTCGTCATAGGTTCTAATATTCTACAAAAGCATTCAGATGCAATAATGGAAGCCATTTGGTCTTTTGATGAAGATGATGGAAGACTCGACCCTGCTACAAATGGTTCTTTGAAGATGGCTATGGTGAAGGCTGTTCGTGACAGTATACCTCAACCTCATATCAAACGAATTCTTGATCTTGCAGGTCAAGGTTGGAAGGGGTTAGAGTTTGAAGTATTAGATACTGATTGGCAAGGAGAAGGATATGCTACTGTGTCCGGCCAGAATAGTAACAATTCTGTTCGCGTACCAAATTCATTCATGAATGCCTTGAGAGATAATGGTGAATGGAATCTGTATTTCAGAACCGAACTGGATAAGGCAGCAAATGCGGGTAGAGATCCTGTACCAAGCCGCTCAATGCCCGCCGCAGATTTGTGGAATAAGGTTGCATATACTGCTTGGGCATGTGCAGATCCAGGAGTTCAATTTGATACGACCATTAACGAATGGCACACATGCCCAGAAGGTGGTCGAATCAATGGATCAAATCCATGTAGCGAATACATGTTCCTCGACGATACTGCTTGTAACCTAGCAAGTATCAACCTACTACATTACTATGACAAATCCACTCAAACATTCAATGTAGATGATTTTCGACACTCCGTCAGACTCTGGACTACAACGCTTGAAATTAGCGTACTGATGGCTCAATTCCCATCCTCAGAGATTGCTCGAAAATCCTACGAATACAGAACTCTCGGTCTTGGATTCTGCAATCTTGGTTCAATGCTAATGCATATGGGAATTCCTTATGATGATGAACGAGGTTATGCAATATGTGGCGCAGTTACTTCAATAATGTGTGGAGAATCTTATGCCACAAGTGCAGAAATGGCATCTATTCTCGGAACCTTTCCTGACTATGAGTCAAACTCCGAGCATATGTTACGAGTGATGAGAAATCATCGGCGAGCAGCATATGATGCCCCCGCTGAGGAGTACGAAGGACTGAGCGTTGTCCCTATGGGTATCAATTCTAAGAAGTGTCCAAAGGATCTTCTTGAGGCTGCACGAAATTCCTGGGATCGAGCGTTGCGAGAAGGCGAAGAGCATGGATTCCGAAATGCCCAAACAACTGTTATTGCGCCAACCGGCACTATTGGCCTAGTCATGGGAGCCGATACAACTGGAGTTGAGCCTCAATTCTCATTAGTGCAGTACAAGCAACTGGCCGGAGGAGGTTCGCTAAGAATTATCAATCATGGAGTGCCAAATGCCCTCACTAGACTTGGTTATTCAGCAAAGCAGACTGAAGCAATTCAAGAATATATAATGGGTACTGCTTCACTGAAAAATTGCCCAACAGTTTCTTCTATGGCTTTGAAAGAGAATGGGTTCGATAAGGCAACCATAAAGAAAATAGAGAGTAGTTTCCCTGATGTTTTCGATATTCGGTCGGCTTTCGCTCCATCTATTCTCGGACAAGATTTCTGTGCCGAATCTCTAGGAATGTCTGAAGTACAGTACAATGATGCCTTCTTTGACGTCCTTGGCCATCTTGGATTCACCGCTTCACAAATTGACGATGCGAATGACCATGTCTTTGGATATGGAACGATTGAAGGTGCACCAGGGCTCAAAGATGAACATTTGGCAGTCTTTGATTGTGCGACACCTTGTGGTAAATACGGAAAGAGATCAATCCAATGGAAGGCACACGTGCTAATGATGGCTGCAGCTCAGCCATTCATTTCGGGGGCGATTTCAAAGACAATAAATATGCCAGCAGATGCGACTATTGATGATATTCGCAAGGCATATGAATTGAGTCATGAAACAATGAACAAAGCATGTGCGGTCTATCAAAGACAATAAATATGCCAGCAGATGCGACTATTGATGATATTCGCAAGGCATATGAATTGAGTCATGAAACAATGAACAAAGCATGTGCGGTCTACCGAGATGGCTCCAAATTATCTCAACCACTGATGAATCAACTAGTAGATGCTAGTACGTTGACAGATGAGGAAGATGATGAAGCCGTAACTGTTGTTCACAAAATGGTAGAAGAGACTGCTCAAGCTCTACCTGTTCCTGCACCAGCAGCGCAAGTTCTAGCAGAGCAGTTTGTGCACAACTATATTGCAACTCGTCGACCTTTACCTGATGTTCGCTCATCAAGTACTATGAAGGCTAGAGTTGGTGGTCACACCGTCTATCTTTCTTCTAGTACATATGATGATGAAAGACTTGGAGAAATTATGATTACGACGTCAAAAGAGGGTGCTGCGTGGAGATCCTTGTTGAACCAATTCGCAATTGCAGTATCTATTGGTTTGCAATATGGAGTGCCTCTCGATGCCTTTGTCAAATCCTTCACTTTCCAAAAATTCGATCCAAGTGGCATGGTTACAGGAGGAAGTGGGCGTGTGAAAATGGCCACATCAATTGTGGACTATATCTTCCGAGAATTGGCAATTCAGCATCTAGATCGAGATGACCTAGCACACGTATCAGCAGAGGATCTTGTGACTACCTCAATCAGTCGTCCAGAAGCTACTGACGATGGTATCATGCGAGTCCAAGGAGATCGTCGTGATGTTCAACTGACTCTGGCTGCAGTGACTCCTTCTGAAGACGGCGATACAAGAACTCGAAGATTGGCTCGAGAGCGTGGTTTTACTGGAGACATCTGTGATGATTGTGGAAGTAGTCAGATGGTCCGAAATGGAACCTGCTTGAAATGCAATTCTTGTGGAGCCACTACGGGTTGCTCTTGATTAACTCAGAAATTTACTGAGTTCTGAATTGCGGATTTCAATCCATTGAAGTAGTTCCGAATGTGCTTTTGAGTCCACTATTGCAAGATTGGAACAGGTTTTCATAAAGTAATCAGGATTCACGCGATATTGCTCAACAATCAAATTAGCAACTCTTGAACGACCAACCTCTGAAGAATTTATCCAAGCCTTTACGAGAAGTGAATGGGGGTCGTCAGGATTCTGAGAAAGATAATCTCTGAGGCCGGATTCGACAATTCTTTGGATAGCCTTTTGATTTTCTGATTCAAGAATCATGGAAGCGCGTGGGATAAAATCCTCTCCTGAGGAACGAGAAAGACCTCCAATATAGGTTGCAGTCAGAGCGATTACTGAAGAGTCCGTATCTTCGAGAAGTCTGTCGGCTAGAGAAAGAGCAAAAGCAGGGTATTCAGAAGTAATTCGCGAAAGAGATTCGGCTACTTTGCGGCGAGCTTGGGGGTTGTTGTGTTCAGAACAGGCCACAAGAATATCTTTTGCTTCAGCCGAAATATTAGGCAATAATTGCAGGGCTGCACTAACATAAATTGGCACTGATTCAGAATTAGTATTGTTTAGTTCCTGTAGTATACGGTTTGGAATATCTAATACTTGAGAAAGAGAGGGAGAGACAGAGAGATTCTCTATCCAGATTGGGAGCACATTATGTGCTGAAGAATCACGTAAGGATAGTGTATCAAGAATTGCTGTAACAGCCATCACTCCTGCAGGATGAGGAGGTAATGAAGGAGCGGGTGTGCTACTAGGAGACCAAGCCAAT
>Ga0206683_10002598_pt1 | contig 12132 bp, 10 predicted proteins | sample M280m12015metaG_FD_155483 | JGI IMG/M metagenome (GOLD analysis project Ga0206683, IMG submission 155483) | Ammonia-oxidizing marine archaeal communities from Monterey Bay, California, United States - M2 80m 12015 | ecosystem: Environmental > Aquatic > Marine > Intertidal zone | place: USA...
CTGGATTCTCCATGGATAGGGGCTCTTTGGCAATTTTAAGTATTTTATTAATTTTATATTCTGGCAATTCCATCTCAATTGCAAGTTCTTCTGGTGTGGCTTCTCGTCCAAATCTTTGTAAAAGTTGTCTTCGCACTCGGTTTAGTTTATTAATTGTTTCAATCATATGAACAGGAATGCGAATCGTACGAGCTTGGTCAGCAATTGAACGAGTAATCGCTTGACGAATCCACCAAGTGGCGTATGTTGAAAATTTGTAACCACGTCGGTACTCAAATTTATCAACTGCTTTCATTAAGCCAACATTGCCTTCTTGAATTAGGTCTAAGAATTGCAAACCACGGTTAGCATATTTCTTTGCGATTGAGATAACAAGGCGTAAATTCGCCTCAATCATTTGACTTTTGGCATTTTTTGCCTTACGGTCACCTTGTCGAAGTTTTTTATTGATATGCTTTAACTCAGATATAGTAATTTGCATTGAAATTTCATGTTCTAAAAGACTTTTTTGTGCATAGTAGATGACATCTTTATGGGCTTTTAAAGCTTTTTGTAAAGTGCTATTAAAGTCAGTTGATGTTAGCCAATCAAAGTTAGTTTCATTTCCAGGAAAAGAATCGTAAAAAAGTTGTCTAGGCATACCAGCATCAAGACATGTTTGGCGGATAATATTTTCTTCTTTTTTCACATTATTAACGCGATGAGAAACAACTTCCATCATAGTACTGACTAATTTTGGTGCCAACCTCAACTCTGACATGCTCTCAGCAAATTTCTGTCTAGCTTTGACTGTTTTGTTATCAAGATAACCATTCTTATTATTAGAATTAACATAGCTCTTAAAGGTTTTTTGGATTATTGCAAATAGTTTATATACCTCTCCTTCGTCAGGACCCGTATATTCCAACTCATCAAATTCTTCTTCCTCTTCTTCACTAATTTCATCAAATTCCCTCTCCTCAAGGTGGGCTTGTTTTTCGATAATAAGCGCCTGCTTTTCTTCAAACTCTTCAGCATCACCTTGGTAACCAATGACAACGTCAGTCATCTTACACTTACCCTCCTCGAGTCTTGTGTATGCTTTAAAGAAATAATCAGAAATTGTAGGATAAAGTGAAATCGCTTTCATAATGTGATAGACACCCGCTTCTATCTCCTTTGCAATTCGAACCTCGTCCTTTTGTTCGAGTAATTCCACCACACCCATCTCTCTCATATACATTCGGACAGGGTCAGTAGTTCTTCCAAATTCTGAGTCAAGTGCAGCTAATGCAGCTACAGCAACCTCGGCAGAGTTAGCTTGTGCTTTGCCACCTGATTCCATGACTAATGTATCAGCATCAGGTGCCTCATCAGCAACAACAATATCTAACTCTTCTAAAATAGTAACAATTGGCTCTACTTGTTCAGGAGTTAATAAGTCTTCTGGCAGTAGGTCATTAATTTCAGAGTAAGTTAAGTAGCCTTGCTCCTTACCTATTGTGATAAGGCTGTTCAGTGCTTGTTTGTGAACTTCCGTGGTTGTTTTCATAATTGAGTTTTTTACAAAACAGAGGGAGAATTATACCTAAGTCAGCTTATTGTTTTTGTTCTTAATTCAGTGTCTTAGAAAGGTTAATATTACTTCGAGTCAACGAAAATTGAACTAATTGATTGTTCTTCACTAATTCTTCTGATTACGTCTGCAAGCGTAGGGGCAATTGATAATTGTCTAATTTTAGGGCAAGTCATCGCTTTGTCTGTCAAGGGGATTGTGTTTGTGATTACGACTTCATCTAAAGTAGAGTTGGTTATATTGTTTATAGCCACGCCAGAAAGAACTGCATGTGTTGCATAGGCAACAACTTTATTGGCACCTTTCTCTTTTAAGATATCGGAGGCTTGGCAAAGTGTGCCAGCGGTATCAACCATGTCATCTATAATAATACAAGTGCGTCCAGACACATCACCGATTACATTCATCACTTTAACTAAATTAGGCTCTGGGCGTCTTTTATCAATGATAGCAAGGTCAGCGTCATTAATTCTTTTTGCTGCAGCTCTTGCTCTAGCAACTCCACCTACATCTGGAGAAACAACCACTACATCATTGTAGTTGCAATCCAAAATGTCTTTAACTAGAACGGGTTGTGCGTATATGTTATCTATAGGGATATTAAAGAATCCTTGTATTTGGTCGGCATGTAAATCCATCGTCAAGATGCGATCAACACCTGATGTTTCAATCATTTTAGCAACCAGTTTAGCTGTAATTGGTACGCGAGTCATGCGAGAGCGTCTATCTTGTCTTGAAAAACCTAAATAAGGAACCACAGCAGTAATTCGACCAGCTGAGGAACGTCTGAGTGCATCTACCATCACTAACAATTCAATGAGTGTTTCTGCTGGAGATGGTCCGCAGGTTGGCTGAATGACAAAGACATCACAGCCGCGAACATTATCTAGTATTTCAATCTGTGATTCACCATCACTAAATCGACCAACAAAAGCTTTGCTTTGGGTAATTTCAAGATTAACAATAATTTCAGAAGAAAGACTTGGATTGGCGTTTCCACTAAAGATTTTGATTCTTTCTAAAGACATCCGATTGGGTAATTATTGATGTTGCTGACAATTATACAAAAAAATACCTAATTAATCATAATAGTTTTTTGCCTGGTGATTTTATTGATGATTTATAACAGTTTATTAATAAATGGTGCTATATTTTTAGGCTCAACTGTTGAGCTAAAACGTTTAAAAGGGGTACCATTACGATCAATTAGGAATTTAGTAAAATTCCATTTGATACTGTCATTTAACTTGCCCTTTAATTCGCTTTTTAAATATTTATAAAGCGGGTGAGTATCTGCACCATTTACTTTAATCTTTTTTGACATGGGGAAAGTAACATCATAATTGAGGTTACAAAAATCTATTATTTCTTCTGAAGATCCAGGTTCTTGTTTGCCAAATTGGTTGCATGGAAATCCAATTATTACAAGCCCATTGTCTTTGTATTCTTGGTAAAGCTTTTCTAATCCAGTGTAGTGATAGGTTAGGCCACAATAACTTGCTGTATTAACAATTAGAATTACCTTTCCTTTGAATTTACTCAATGAAGTTTCTTCACCATTAAGTTGATTAATGTTGAATTGATAAAATTCTTCATTCATTAGCTGCCCCTAGTAGAAAAAATGGCTGGGATGGCAGGATTTGAACCTGCGCATGACGGGATCAAAACCCGTTGCCTTACCACTTGGCGACATCCCAATTGTTTATTGGTGATCTATCTATCGCTTGCGCGACAAAACCAGACCACTGTGATGGCAATTTTTCCTTTGCTATCACTGCATCTTCTTTGCATTCAAAGGCTACAAAAACACAACACCCACTACCCGTCATTCTAGCAACATCAAGATGGTTTTCAGTTGAGTCTAGATGGTTTAAAGCTTGTTTTATATCACCTTCTAGTTCAATTGCAGCATCTAAGCAGTCGTTATGTGGATTTGAAACCAATGAAAAATCTGATATTTTCCTTTGTACTGGTGACATTGTCAATGCTTTGTGAGTGAAAATTTCTTGAGTGGATATATGTTTATTGATTGAAACAACTAAATAAAAAAATCTTGGCAAATTGATAGGAGTTAAAATATCTCCTTTGCCTTCAGCCCATGCACTGTGACCATTGACAAATACTGGAACATCGGCACCTAGAGTTTGACCTATATCGAGGAGTTCGCTTTTAGATAACTTTAGATTCCATAAATCATTAAGTGCTATCAAAACCGTAGCCGCATTTGAGCTTCCTCCTCCAAGACCGCCCCCAATGGGAATTTTTTTAATGATACCTATATCAACTCCAGGTACTGTTTTTGAGTATTTTTTTAAGGTATTTGCGGTGCTTAAAATTAAGTCTTTGTCAGTAGGTATTGCTTCGTTGCCATAAATACGCTTTATTTCGCCATCATTCCTTAAGCTGAAAGAAATCTCATCTCCATAATCTAGAAGCTGAAAAATAGTTTGAAGGTTATGGTGCCCATCTGCTCTTTTTGAATTAATATGCAAAAATAGGTTAATTTTTGCGGGAGCAAGATAGGTAACTTCAGGCATCAATAAAGTGTTCTCGATAGTACTTCAATTCATTGATGGAATCATGTATGTCTGACAAGGCTAAATGTTTTGATTGTTTAAATGAAGTGGTAACTACGTCAGGCTTCCAGCGAACTGCTAGCTCCTGTATTGTTGAGACGTCGATATGACGATAATGGAAAAAATTCTCAAGCTTTGGCATGTAAATGTATAGAAATCTGCGGTCCTGGCAAATTGAATTACCGCACATCGGGGACGCCCCTTGATCGACATACTTTATTAAGAAATCTAAAGTCTGTTTTTCGGCTTCATTTAAAGAGATTTTGCTTTCCTTTACACGCTGGACTAGACCAGACTTATTGTGTTGACGAGTATTCCATTCATCCATGCTATCTAGATGTTTATTGTCCTGATGGATTGCTAATGAAGGCCCTTCTGCTAAAACATTAAGATTAGCATCGGTAACAACAGTGGCGATTTCAATAATGATATCTTTTTCTGGAACCAAGCCTGTCATTTCAAGGTCTATCCAAATAAGGTTTGTCTTTTTATTCATTTCAGACCTAGCCGTTGCTAGCCTTAATATACTCTTCAAGTTTTTGTTGCGCGCGTCCATTCGATAATACTTGATTCGCTCTTTCAACACCCGATTGTAAGGAAGTAGTTAGTCCGCTTACATAAATCGCTGCACCTGCATTTAGAGAGATAATGTCTTTTGCAGTTCCGTTTTGACCTGAGAAAGCTTCTTTAATGAGTGAAAGAGAGCCTTCAGCATCATCAACTTTAATATCATTTAAATTACCTAAACTAAAACCAAATTCTTCAGGATGAATTGAGTATGTAGTAACATCCCCATCTTTTAATTCAGCGATAAATGTTTTATTGGTAATAGATAATTCGTCGAGACCATCTGCAGAGTGAACAACCATTACGTGACGAGAACCAAGACCTTTAAGTACGTTAGCAATAGGTTCAATTAAGCTTTGATCATAAACACCCATCACCTGGTTGGGTGCTTTAGCTGGGTTGGTTAGGGGACCCAAAACATTAAATATCGTTCTCACTGCGAGCTCTTTTCTTGGGCCAATAGCGTGTTTCATGGCGCTATGATGAGCCGGTGCAAACATAAATCCTACACCAATCTTTTCAACACATTGACTAATAAAATTCGGACTTAAATCAAGATTAACTCCTGCAGACTCTAAGACGTCAGCGCTGCCTGATTTTGAAGAGATTGATCGATTACCATGTTTGGCAACCCTTCCACCAGCTGCGGCAACAACAAAAGCAGCAGCAGTAGAAATATTAAACAGTCCCAAGCCGTCACCGCCAGTTCCACAGGTATCAACCAGATAATCAGAGCTGCTAATTTCTACAGGTGTAGCCAGAGATCGCATAACTTTAGCACTGGCAGTAATTTCTTCAATAGTTTCTCCTTTCATTGAAAGTCCGACTAAAAAGGCACCAATTTGGGCATCAGTTGTCTGACCAGTCATGATGCTGTTCATTACATCACGCATTTGATCTTCGTTTAAATTTTTTTTTGCAATGACCGCTTTGATAGCTTGTTGTATGTTCATGTTATATTTTGACTCATTAAGTATTCAATATCTTTTACTTCTTTGACAGCAGACATTGATAAAACATGATTGCCATCTTTGGTTACCAAAACATCATCTTCAATTCTAATACCAATATTCCAGTACTTCGGGTTAATTTTATCATTCTTGCGAATATAGATTCCTGGTTCCACAGTTGTTACCATACCTACTTCAAAGTCTCTAAAATCGTTATCAATTTTATATTCACCGACATCGTGTACATCTAGTCCTAGCCAATGCCCCGTTTTGTGCATATAGAACTCACTTAAATTATTACCCTCTTTCATAAGGCCAAGTTTGGTGAGTTCACGAGAGATAATATCACAGGCGATTTCGTGTGGAGTATTTACTTTTTCACCAGGTTTGATCGATTCGATGGCAGATTTTTGTGCACTCAAAACGATTTGGTATATCTGTTTTTGAGCTTTACTAAAGTGTCCATTAATTGGAAAGGTGCGTGTAATATCAGAGGCGTAGCCTAATGACTCACAACCAGCATCAATCAGCAGTAGATCACCGTCATTTAAAATTTTGTTGTTTTCTGTGTAATGCAGGACACAACTATTTTTCCCGCTAGCAACAATAGGTGGGTAGGCGTGATCAGAATTTCTTGTTCGAAATTCTGCGTCAATCTCTGCTGCAACCTGGTATTCGTATAATCCAGGAGATACTTTTTTCATTGCTGTCATGTGTGCTTTTGCCGCAATATTAGCTGCAGTTTGCATATTTTGTATTTCAGTAGAGTCTTTTATGAGACGCATTTCAGATATAAAAGGTTTTAGTGATTTGGCGTCATATGCAAGAATTGAAGTGATATTTTCGTTAAGTTGGTTTGTACTGGAATTATCGAAATAAACAAGATTATTATTAATGAGTTTGTGTATTATTTTTATAAAGTCATCAATAGAATAGGCATTATCTGCTAATAAGACTTTCATAGCTGACTTTACACCAAGACGTTTTCCGTTCCAAATCTCTTGTGTTTTGTCTTTTGGTCGAAGAAAGATGCTGTAGTTTTTTTTAGAGAAAACCGCAATGGCGTCAGGTTCAGTAAAACCAGTGAGATACCAAAAACTGCTATCTGGACGAAATGGATAATTGACATCACTATTCCTCTTTTGTTCACTATTACTACTAACAATAACTAAAGCATTATCACTCAATCTGCTTAATAACTCTTGTCGTCTTTTTTGATGTATCATTTTCTTAAGAACATTTAGCTTTCTATTAATTAATTCCAAAACGATACCATGAAAAAGATACGACTTTATCAAAATACTATGTTCAAAGTAGGAGATAAGGTTAGCTTAGAAACAAATAATGGGCATCATCTGCTTAAGGTTTTACGCTTTCCTGTCGGCAGCACTATTACTCTTTTTAATGGCGATGGTTTTGATTACCAAGCAATAGTCATGAGTACAAAAAAAACTTGTAAAGTTGAGGTTGTTTCGCAACAAAAAAATGAGAGTGAGTCTAGCTTGGATTTAACTCTTGCACAAGGCATTGCCAAAGGTGAAAAAATGGATTTTTTGATTCAAAAAGCAGTTGAACTTGGTGTTACACGAATTATTCCAATACAATCTGAGCACTGTGTTGTTAGACTGAAAGGAGATAAAGTGGCCAAACGAATTGATCATTGGCAAAAAATAGCAAACCATGCTTGCGGACAATCTGGGCGTTCTGTAATCGTGGATATTCCATTACCACAAACTCTTACTGAGTTATTAAATCAAACCAACCATAATGGTTTTGTGTTACATCATCGAGCTACTGAAAACCTTCAAACCATGGGAAAAACATCAAGAGCAACGATTCTAATTGGTCCAGAGGGTGGCTTGAGTGATACAGAAATTAAACAAGCAATTGCAGCAGGGTTTCAACCACTTTTATTAGGAAAAAGGGTTTTAAGAACTGAGACTGCTTCGCTTGTGGCGATTGCAAATATGCAGCTTTTATGGGGTAGTTAAGACTAATTAAAGTCTCTCAAAAAAAACATTTAATAATTTATTCAACATCGCCTAGTTCAGTGCTGAGTTCACGAGCACGATCAAAGGCTGCTCTCGTTGCTCTGGCGACAATCCCCTCAAAATTTTGGTCTTGAAAGCACTCTATAGCAGCTTGAGTTGTGCCATTAGGTGAAGTGACATTCGTACGAAGTGTTCTTGGATCCTTGCCACTCTTAGTTGCCATCAGACTAGCACCAAAAGCAGTTTGAATACTTAATTCTTTGGCTGTTTTTTCATCTAAACCAAGTGCCATTCCTGCTTGAGTCATCGATTGCATTAGCAAGAAAAAATAGGCAGGGCCACTACCAGAAATTGCTGTAATGGCATCAATGAGTTTCTCTTCGTTAACCCAGAAGCAATCACCAACGGATGACAGTATAGTAGTCACTAAAGCTTTTTGTTCGTCGTTAACAAGTTCGTTTGGAAATAAGCCAGTAACACCATGTTGCATAAGGGCCGGTGTATTAGGCATAGTTCGAACTAGAGAATAATTACCTCCAAGCCAACGATTAATATCATTTATTCTAATACCGGCTACAATTGAGATGAAAAGATGGTTTTGTTTAATGTTATCTCTAAGTTCAAGGCATACCTCTGAGAGAACTTGGGGTTTAACAGCAAATACTATGATGTCACAAACTTCTATGAGTGACGCGTTATTTGAGAAAGTAGTGATATTAAGTTCTGCCTCTCTTTTTTGTAATAACCCATTATTAGGATCACTTGCTTTAATATTGTTCGAGTCATAACCGTGATTTAATAAGCCGTTAATCAGCGCATAAGCCATGTTTCCAGCACCAATAAATCCAATGACTGTTCCGTTTTCCATATAAAATATCCCACTTGTTAAAATTTAAGTTAATTCTACCGAAATTGGTGTAAATATAGAACAATAATGAAAACATTCCAACCAAAATTAATAATGATTGATGTGGACGGAACTTTAGTCGACAGTGTCCCTGACCTTGCATATTGTATAGATGAAATGATGCAGGAACTTGGTCTGCAAAAATGGGGTGAAGCCAAAGTTCGTCATTGGGTCGGTAATGGCGTTCCTAAGCTAGTAGAGAGAGCATTAACTGGGGAGCTTGGGGGGCGACCAATAAAGGAGGTTTTTGATAAAGCTTATCCAATTTTTTTAGATCTTTATAGAGATAATACTGCTGAAAAATCTTATTTATATGACGGTGTTCGAGAAGGTTTAGATTATTTAAAATCTCAAGGCTATCAATTAGGCTGTGTCACCAATAAGTCAGAGCAATTTACCCACCCATTACTCAAAGTCCTGGGTATTTTTAATGATTTTAAAATAATAATTTCAGGTGATACTTTGGCTAAAAGAAAGCCAGACCCTATGCCATTGTTATATTGTGCTGAGCTCTTTAATCTGAAACCAGAAGAATGCCTTATGTTGGGTGATTCTGTTAGTGATGTTAAGGCAGCTCGGGCTGCTGGTTTTGCTATTATTTGCATGTCTTACGGTTATAATCATGGCAACGATATTGCGGATGAAAGCCCTGATCTAGTAATAGATTCAATGAGCCAACTTAGTGACTATTTATAGTGAATTTTGATGAAGAACATATTTGGCATCCTTATGCCAAAATTCCGAATGTAGTACCTACATATTTAGTAGAATCTGCAGACAATGTCTATCTTAATCTCGAAGGAGACAAGAGAGTCATTGACGGTATGAGTTCATGGTGGTCGATGATTCATGGTTACAATAATCCGGCTCTTAACCAGGCAATAAAAGACCAGATTGATTGTGTTTCTCATGTAATGTTTGGTGGTTTAACTCATCAACCTGCTATTGATCTCTGTAAACTTCTTATTCAAATAACGCCTCCAGGCCTTGATAAGGTATTTTTGGCAGATTCAGGATCTGTTTCTGTAGAGATTTCACTCAAAATGGCGTTGCAATACTGGTACAACAAGGGTCAAATAGATAAGATACATTTCGTTACACCAAGGGGCGGTTATCACGGTGACACTTTTGGAGCGATGAGTGTTTGCGATCCAGAAAATGGTATGCATCACTTATTTCAGGGTGTATTACCTAAAAATTATTTTGTCACAAAACCGATCCTTGGAAACACGTCTAAAGCCCTCGCTGATCTTAGCAAGGTCTTAAAGGAAAGCCACAATAAAATTGCCGCAATGATTCTTGAGCCAATTGTCCAAGGTGCTGGTGGTATGAATATTTATGAGCCAGAATATCTTAGGGGGGTTAGATCACTTTGTGATACCTTTGATGTACTCTTAATTGTAGATGAGATTGCTACAGGTTTTGGTCGTACTGGAAAACTATTTGGTTGTGAGCATGCTAATATTTCACCAGATATACTTTGTTTGGGTAAGGCTTTGACAGGTGGTTATATGACTATGGCAGCGACACTGTCAACTGCCAAAGTTGCTGAAACTGTTGGTGTACTTATGCATGGGCCTACTTTTATGGGTAACCCTTTGTCATGTTCGGTTGCAAGTAGAAGTATTGATTTGTTATTGAGTAGTGATTGGGAAAATAGGATATTGCAAATAGAAAACATACTGCAGTCAGAATTATTCCCATTAAAAAAACAAAAGTCAGTATCGGATGTTCGAATCATTGGTGCTATAGGTGTGATTGAATTTAAAAGTCCACTTGATATGAAATTAGTCCAGGAAAAGTTGATTGAAAATGGGGTTTGGTTGCGGCCTTATGGCAAATTACTCTATACCATGCCACCGTATGTTATAAACGCCGAAGAATTATTGACTGTCACCAAGGCAATGAGGGCAATCGCTCACAATTTTTAATCTTTTCATTTCAAGGTTATCGCAAGAACTTTATTTAAAGTTTGACTTTTACTAAATCTGACTTAATCTATAGGGTCAACATCTAAAAACCAGCGTACTGATGAGTTAATTTTAATTGTTTCTAGGTGTTTGTAAAAAGTTTTGATGACTCGGTGAAGTTGATTTCTATTTACTGATTGTAAATAAAGATTAAAGTAGTAGTAATTGGCTTTTTTTTCAATAACGGCAGGAACTGGACCCCAAACTTCAACAGAATCTATGTCGATATTATTAAGAAGGCCTGCAACTTCATCTAAGAATTTTTCTGCATTGTTTTTGTTTTTAGAGTTGGCACAAATTAAAGCTTGGTGCGAATAAGGTGGTAACTGAGTCTTTTCACGCTCTGTTAATAATGTGCTGGCGTATTTTGTGTATTGTGAAGATTTAATAAAGTTAAATATTGGGTGATTTGGGTAGCGAGTTTGAATTGATACCTCACCCTTATAGTCGCTTCTTCCAGCTCGACCAGAGACTTGAGTTAAAAGCTGTGCTAAATGTTCCGTAGCCCTAAAATCCAATGATAATAATCCAACATCTACATCCAGAATACCAACAAAAGCTAAGTTAGAAAAATCATGACCTTTGGCTAGCATTTGAGTGCCTACTATGATGCATGGTTTTCCTGAATTGATTTTTTCTAAGTGAATTGCAAAAGCTTTTTTTCTGCGCGTGGTATCTCTATCAATTCTAATAATAGTTGTATTAGGGAAATAAGACTCCAGGTTTTCTTCCAATCTTTCTGTTCCATAACCTAGAACTCTTAGATTTGGTTGATGACAAGAGGGGCAAGTAGGTTCTGGCATTTTTTCAATGCCACAATGATGACACTTTAAGCGATTAATTTGATGATGATAGATAAGAGCAGAATCGCAACGTTCACATTCAGCTTTCCAATCGCAATCTGTACAGTAAAACACGGGAGCATAACCACGACGATTGATAAACAGCATAACTTGTTTATCTTCTTTAAGATAATGCTTCATTTTTGCAACCAAAGGTACTGATAAGGCTTCTGCTGTCTGATTTCGCATATCAATTAAATTAACTTCTGGCATTATTGCTTGACCGGGACGAGAACTTAAAACAAGCTGAGTAAGTTTCTTATCGACTACATTTTTCAAGGTTTCAAGTGATGGCGTGGCAGTACCTAAAATTAAGGGAATGTTTGCTTGTTTGGCACGAATAAAGCTAAGATCTCGTGCAGAATAGCGGAAACTGGATTGTTGTTTGAATGAACCGTCATGCTCCTCATCAACAATCACTAAGCCAAGGTTTGGCATGGGGGTAAAAATTGCCGAACGAGTGCCGAGTACCACTGCAGCCTCGCCATTTTTTGCCATTAGATAAGCGTCTAATTTTTGTGTTTCATTTAATTGAGAATGTACTGCAACGACCTTTGCTTCAATCCTCTCCTTGAAGCGAGCAATCATTTGCGGTGTTAAGCCAATTTCAGGAACCAATACAAGGACCTGTTTTCCTTTCCTGAGTAAGGCTTGAGTGATACTTAGGTAGACTTCAGTTTTGCCACTGCCAGTAACACCATGAAGCAAAAAACCATGAAAATTGTTTTCTGAATTTAAAACTTCTTTAATCGCTTTATTCTGCTCAGTCGTTGT
>Ga0206683_10002605_pt1 | contig 12126 bp, 10 predicted proteins | sample M280m12015metaG_FD_155483 | JGI IMG/M metagenome (GOLD analysis project Ga0206683, IMG submission 155483) | Ammonia-oxidizing marine archaeal communities from Monterey Bay, California, United States - M2 80m 12015 | ecosystem: Environmental > Aquatic > Marine > Intertidal zone | place: USA...
AACCGAATCTCCAATTGAAACGGACTCGGGATCGCATTCCACGATGTTGGTCATCACGCGCGGTCCTTCTTCCAGTTCGACGTACGCCAGCACGAAAGGCGTTACCTTGCCCCAACTGCCCGGAATGCGCCGGGTAACGGTGCAGCTGTAAACAGTTCCTCTACCAGAAGCTTCGAACCAGCCGACTTCTTGTGAGCCGCACTCCGGGCAGATCTCCCTTGGAAACCAAATAACGAAATCACAGACACTGCATTGAGGAAGAACCAGGCGACCTGCTGTCGCTCCTTCGAAGAACGGCGCGTTTTCTGAGTTTGATTGAGCTGCTCTAGCTGGCAATCTCATAGCGACCTTCCCAAGATCATTGTCGAACTTGCTGAACGTGTCGCCAAACTGCCTCCGGTTCCATGGGCGAGAGCTAGCTCGCAATCACCAACTTGCACGGGAGTGTTCGCTTCGCCACGTAACTGTCGAACAGCCTCAATGACCTTGGTCATTCCCCCCCGATTGGCTGGGTGGTTGTTGCACAAACCACCACCATCGGTGTTGAAGGGCAGTGCTCCATGTGACGCCTGAAGGTTCCCGTCACTGACGAATCGCCCACCACCGCCGCGTTCACAAAAACCCAAATCCTCAAGCGTGATCAATACCGTGATCGTAAAGCTGTCGTATATGGATACGTAGTCGATATCGCGTGGCGTAACTCCTGCTTCGGCGAACGCCAGAGGACCTGATTTCACTGCGCCGGTATGAGTGAGGTCGATGCGTCCAGATTGGGAAGATTTGACGTAAGACCCTGTTCCCAAAATAGGGACAGAATGGCGCTCCAAACTGTTGGCGACAGCTTCACTGACGATCACCATCGCCCCACCACCATCAGTGATCACACAACAATCAAGTCGATGCAACGGATCAGAAATCATCGGTGACTCGATCACTTCTTCCACCGTCACCACATCTTGAAGAAAGGCCCGCGGATTGTGTTGGGCGTGTGTCGACGCTGCCACTTTAATTTCTGCTAACTGCTCAGATGTTGTGCCGAATTCATGCATGTGTCGTTGCGCCGCCAGCGCGTATCCGCCCGGTACCGACATACCCCACTGACCCTCAAACGGTGCTTCAGGTGCCGACCCAACTCGTCCGCTTCCTCCCGGACCCGCTCCACCTGTTAAAGGCTTACCAGCAAGGGTGATCAACGCCACATCGATGTGACCTGCGGCGATTGCTGTAGCCGCGTGCTGGGCGTGTACAAGATATGAAGAGCCCCCCGTTTCGGTGTCGTTCAGGTAACGGCACTCGAGACCCAAATAGTCAATCATTGACAGCACCCCGAACCCAGGCGCGTCACCGGCCGAATAATAAGCATCAACATCGGAGGTAGAAAGACCCGCATCAGCCAACGCTCCGAGTCCGACATCAGCGTGAATTTGTGGAAGAGTTCGATCCGGCAGGTGCCGTCCAGGGTGCTCGTAGATCCCAGCGATGAAAGCTTTGCCTTTTATGCTCACCTACTGGAAGCTACTGGGGATATCAGCGAAATGCCGTGCTCGAATAGGCACCCACAAAAACTCAACCATGATTAGTAACACGTCGCCTCACCGTCGTTGGTGGGTGCTTGGCTCGCTGTGGATGCTCTATGCCTCCTTCGGTCTTGTTGCTGGATCTCTTGCGCCGCTACTCAGCCACATCCGAAATGATCTCAACATGTCCCACGCTGCTATGGGCGCCGCCCTTGGCGCGTGGCCATTCGTTTACCTCGCCGTGTCGGCGGTTGTCGGCAAGGTGCTCGATCGGGTAGGTGTGCGAGTGGGGCTAGCTCTAGGTGCGGCTTTGATTGGAATGTCAGGCTTGCTGCGCGGCGCCGCCCAGTCGGGGACTGGCCTATGGCTCGCCGTAGCGGTGTTTGGTCTTGGCGGTCCATTTATTTCCATCGGCGCACCGAAATTAGTGACGCAATGGTTCACTTCGCAGGAACGCGGGCTCGCCGTTGGTGTGTACAGCACCGCGCCATCGGTGGGTTGGATTGTTGCACTTGTCGTCGCCGACCCCCTTCGAACCTTCTTTGGAGATTGGCGGTGGGTGATGGTGACATTTGCCCTCGCGTCGGTACTCAGCGGTCTTTTCTGGATCGGGGTCGGCGGTTCAAATCCCGCCACTGAGATGAGCCCTTCGCAGAACGAGTCGAACAGCGCACTGTGGGGTGATCCAACAGTCAGGCGCCTGTTATTTCTCGCGTTCATGATTTTTTTCGTCGGCCATGCGTTAACCGGATGGATGCCCGAAATGTTGCACAGCGGACCGTGGTCAACTCGAGGCGCAGCCTGGTTAACGGCTAGTGGAATTGCGGTTGGAGTCGTCGGATCGTTACTCATTCCCGGGCGGGTCACCTCTCACGCACGCCCCAAAGTGCTGGTCGCCATGTTCGGGGCAATGGCAATAGCCGTGTGGGCGTTGGTGATCACTCCCCAGATGGTGCAGGTGATCGCCGTTGCGGTGATTGGCGTCGTTCGAGTGTCGAGCGTGCCAATGGCGATGCTGTTGTTGATGTCCGCTCCCCGAGTATCAGATGCTCGCATGGGTGCCGCCGGCGGACTGTTTTTTACAGCGGGAGAACTCGGCGGTGTAACTGGGCCCTGGCTGATTGGGATTGCCCGACAAAATTCTGTCGACTTTGTTCCCGCTGTCGCCATGTTGTCTCTAGTCGCGCTGGTGTCGGCGGTGGCGTGTTGGTGGTTCACTAGATCAGGATTTTTCAACAATGCTTGAACTAAAACCTCGATACACGGAGGACTCAGTTGAGCGGTGATGCTGCACAGAATCGGTGGGACGCCATCTACAGCGACCACGACAAACCTGGTGATCCCGGTTCCTTCGTTACAGAGTCAGAGTTTCTACCTTCAACCCGGACCACAGTCGTCGATTTTGCCGGTGGAAGCGGTGGAACAGCGCTCTGGTTGAGCGAGCAAGGTTTCGACGTCACATTGATCGACGTTTCACAGGTAGCGCTTGATATTGCCCAGCATGAAGCGACGCGCCGAAAACTTTCGCTTTCCACCGTCCACCACGACCTGGAATCTTCTGACTCGCTCTCAGGTCGATGGGACATAGCGGTGTGTTGCGATTTTCTTGACCGAACCCTGTACTCAACGTTTCACCAATATGTCGCCCCACACGGACTGCTGTTCGTGAAGGTCGCGACCGTCACCAATCAACAACGACATGCGCGACCGAGCAGAAGGTTCTTAGTTGAGCGTGGCGAGCTACCGGGGTTGCTGCCCGGCTTCACGACCCTCAACTACAACGAAGAATGGTTCGATGACCGCCATGAAGCGCGGATGGTTGCTCGACGCGTTGTCGAGTAACGCTTAACGCAAAGACATCAAGTCCACAACGAAAATCAAATGTTCGTTTGGTCCTATAACTCCGCCCGCTCCTGCGCTTCCATAAGCCAGAGCAGGGGGAATTGTGAGTTGGCGTCTACCCCCGACGCGCATGCCAACGACACCCTGATCCCAACCGGAAATGACTTGGCCGCCGCCAAGCTTGAAGCTGAATGTCTGTCCTCGATTCCACGACGCGTCGAATTCGTTCCCAGTGTTCCACGACACGCCCACATAGTGAACTTCTGCAGTGTGACCGGCCGTTGCTTGGTCGCCGTCTCCAGCGATTAGGTCAACAATCGCTAATTGCTTACCGGATGGTTCACCTTCGGGGACACTGACTTGGGGCTTTTCACTCATTGCAGCAGCGTAAACGCAACCCAGGGCAGGGAAAAGTCAGTTGAGATCACCTAAGAAGGCCACCATCGCCGAGCTGACTTCTGATGCGCACTCTTGTTGGAGCCAGTGACCGGCGCCCTCAATGATCTCGCAGCTACGTAGATCACCCAAAGCTTGTCGCATAGCGCCAATTGCTTCAGGGGTGTTCCCGGCGATCAAGTCTGTTGAACCACCCATATAGAACGAAGGCTGTTCGATGGTTGCCCCGAGGAAAGGAGCTGTAATTGCGGGCAGCCTGTTGATATTTCGGTACCAGTTAAGGCCACCTCGAAAACCCGTTCGAGTGATCTCCTCAACGTAAAAGTGCAGATCTTCCTCAGTGAGCCACGAAGGCAACTCATCGGGTGAAACAAGCTGGTCAGTTAAAGCTTGACCAGCAGGGAAGTGACCGTCGAACGGTTCGCTGATGTCACCGTTGCGCAACGCATCGCCACTGATGGCATACAAGAAACCGCGCATTGTCTTATAAATGTCAGCTTCGAGGTCTGCTTCTGCTTTCCCTGGTTCCTGGAAGAACAACCGGTAATAGTCTCGGTCAGGTCCCGCTGTTTGAGCCATGAGCCCGTTCAGATCGATACCTTCGGGAAGAGCCCCGATTGGGCCTGTGTAGGGCACACTCAAACAAGCCACAGCTCGGAACAAGTCGGGACGCATGAGGGCAGCAAACCAGGCGACCGGCGCACCCCAATCATGACCCGCAACGACTACCGGTCCCTGATTCAGGTGATTGGCGACAACAACGACGTCTCCAACGAGGTGGTTGATGTCGTAGGCATCTATTGCCTGTGGCGCACTTGTTTTTCCGTAGCCCCGCATTGACATGGCAACTGCCTGATATCCAGCGTCTGCCAGAGCGTCGATTTGGTGACGCCACGAATACCAACTTTCAGGGAAGCCATGGCACATCACTACCGCAGGCCCTTCTCCTTTGGTTACATAATGAATTTGTATCCCGTTGCCTTCTATGACGTGTTCTTCAAGGTCGCTAATCATGAAGAGAGTTTGTCACTGCCTGCGCCCGTAATCGCAATCTAGGGTGCAGCTATGAGTGAACTGAGATTTGACGGCCGAGTGGCACTGGTAACCGGCGCTGGTGGTGGTTTAGGTCGAGAACACGCAATTCTGCTTGCGTCGCGTGGAGCCGCAGTCATGGTGAACGACCTGGGGTCGCCAACTATGGGAGGTCAAGACCATGATCCAAGCCCAGCTGAAGCGGTTGTCGAAGAAATACAGTCCGCCGGTGGCATAGCGGCAGCAAACAGCGATTCTGTAGCCACACGCGAGGGTGCCGAATCGATGGTTGCTGGCACGTTAGAAGAATTTGGTCAACTCGACATCGTGATCAACAATGCTGGAATTATCCGCAACCGAACGTTCCTGAACATCAACGAATACGAATTCGAACCAGTAATTGATGTTCATATCAAAGGATGTTTTTTTGTGACTCGCCCGGCGTATGAACACATGAAATCAGTTGGCTATGGGCGAATCGTCAACACGAGCTCCGGATCCGGGTTGTTTGGATCGTTCGGCCAGACCGCCTACTCCGCAGCAAAAGCTGCGATCTATGGGTTTACGCGAACATTAGCCATAGAGGGTTCTCGTTATGGGATCCATGTCAACGCGATAGCTCCAGGGGCGTTAACTCGAATGACCGGAGATGTTCTCGGCGATGACGGCGAAATTGCCGACATGACAGGTCTCACAGGGGAAGATCTCATGATGCAGATGGGCCCCCAACAGGTTGCACCCGCTGTGGTGTATTTGGCACATGAGTCATGTTCCCTCAACGGTGAAACGCTTTCTGCGTCGGGAGGCAGAGTGGGTCGGGCGTTCATGGGAGTAACCAAAGGCGTATATGAAGAAGATTTGACCCTTGAATCGGTTGCTGAACGCATCGACGAAATATGTGATGAAGACAGCTATCTGGTTCCCGTCAACGTTGACCAGGAAATGCAGCTGCTACTCGAACATCTCAAAACCGAAGACAGCTAAAGGTCGACCGATCAAGCGGTGAGCGTCGCTAACGCTTTTTCATAGTCGGCTTGTTCTAAGCCGTGCGGGTAAGCACACACCAAATCGATTCCGGCTTCAGCCCACGCATTCAGTTGCTCTTTCGCGTGACCGAGATCATCACTGCGTAAACAAGTACCGGCAATTACATCTTCAGGCGTCGTCAAACCCTGACGCACGAAATGATGATGGTAATTAGCCATGGCGTCATAATTCACAGCGTCTGTATGTAGAGCCTCATAAGGGCTGAGACGCACATATAGAACTGTGTAGGGAGTGCGTCCGTTCGCTTGGCCGGCGTTCTTTGCTAGATCGACGGTTTCTTGTGCGTGTTGTGGGGTTAACCAGTTCAAGACCAGACCGTCCGAACGAGAAGCACCCAACTCGACCATTTTGGGGCCGAGTGCACCAACTAATACGGGGAAGCCCTGGCCGAAGGTCACACCGAAGCGTGCTTGGCCCATCAACTCGTCACATGCCACTTCTGTCCAACGTAACGGCGATGTTGGGAACGGAACACCAAGACGATCGGCGGCTTCGCGATGTGACACCCCGATCCCCAACGAAAATCTTCCTTCTGACTGTTCCTGAAGAGTTGCTGCCGATAAAGCGAGATGAGGTAACGACCGAAACGGTGCCGCAGCGACACCTACTGCTCCACCGACATGCTCAGTTTCGGCGAACATCGCAGCGAGGCTTATCCACGGACTTCTCCCTGCCAACCCACCTTCTGGGGTGCGGTTACCTGTTTCGGGGAGATAAATCGAAGAATATCCGTGGTCTTCAGCGAACTTCCCCAATTGCACCACCTGGGCCACCGGCAGATCTCGCATACAAATACCTAGTTCCATGATCCCTCCTTAGGACTGGTGATACAGCACCGAATCTACGGCAGATTTCGCGACCTGAGCGATTCTGAACAAAACGAAACTCCATCTGTAGATAGAGCAGTTCTTTGCTGGGACTACGATCTCCCTCAGATTGATTTTTGAGAAGGCGACGCCCATGGCAGACCCAATCGATAAAGACCCCAATTACTGGGTGCTATCCATTGACGATGACCCATTCCTTCGCCTCGGCCTCGAAAACGCATTAGGCCAAACAAAGGACATCGAGTTCTCATCAGCCTCATCCAAGACCGAAGGCATGAAACTTTTCGTGAACATGTGGAATAACTCAAGTGAGGACCCAAGTCGCAAACCGAGCCTGATCCTGTTAGATCAAGATCTACAGGACGGCGAAAAGGGAACCGATCTCTTAAGTGACATCGTTGGCTTCTGTGGAGGCACCCCGCAAGACGCGGTGAAAGTTTGCATGCTTTCGGCCAGCCAACGACAACGAGACTGGGTTAAAGCGTTCGAACTTGGAGCTATCGGTTGGATCGACAAAGCCGCCGTAACGGACCTCGACAAATTTCCGAGCAGACTGCGAGACATCATCAACAATCGGCAAGTCGAATGGGAAGGCACCCAAGCCCAATACATCATGCGAGTCCAACAAAACAGAGACCAACGACCGGTACTCACACCAAGGATGAAACAAATCTTGGTTGAGACAGCTCGCCAGGGCGATCTAAAAGCTGCCGCATCAGAAATTGGTATCGCCTACAACACTGCTCGAGCGACGTTGGGCACTGTCTTCGAAAAACTCGGCACCAAGAACCAGGCATCAGCGGTCGCTACGGCAATTCATTATGAGTTGATAACTGCTGAAGAGTGTCTCCCGGTGATCTAAGAGATGAACCGCCTGCTTGTTGCGACGACAACTATCAATTGGAACGAAACGATATGGGGACAGCTGCTCTTAGCAGCAGTTCTAATCGTGCTTGTTAACTCACTAATCTTTCTTCCCCGTCGATTAATTCGTATCCGAAAGTTACGAAAATCAGAAGTCATTCCAAAAGTAAGAGGTCTGTCTCTGTCCGATATGGATGAGAAGCACTTTCAATTGCAGGTATCGGCAGCACCTCAACATTTGGTTGAAGCCGGTTTACGGTTGGCGGTAGCTGTGCAAGGTCCAGATGACATGAAGAGACAAGTCGTGACCGAACCAACACTGGTGCCCCAAAACACGTTGGTGGTACCCCGAGACTTAGCGCCTATCGGCTCGACCTTATGGGTGAATTGGGTGCTCGCTGGCCGCGTTGGGCCAGGAGCATCTATTCGGGTATCGCGGACCCTTTAAAGTCACGCCAACATCCCGCAACTCTCAATTTTGAGGTCATTTCAGCGAATTCAGATACCTGGCGCGGTCTTTGTCGGAGAAATCAGCAGGCACATGAGTGTGCTCATTAATTCCGACCTGCCAATGAGTGTCCTTATCTACCCACACGCCGTCGCGTTTGATCAAAAGAAGATCACAAACATCACATCGAACCCCTCGTCGCCCAAATAGCAAACCGAAGAACCAAATCCCTATAGCGCCTCGAAATAGCCAACTCAGCAGACCCGGGCCGGCTAAAGACGCCGCCGCCGCGGCTGCAGCAACCGCCGCAACAAGGGCTGCTGCGGCAATAGCAGCTGGGGGTAAATCACCCAAGGCATCGATGAACCCATTCCCGTCGCCCTCAACGTCTTCGTCGAATTTGTTGTCAGGGGTTGGAGAAGGTTTAGACACTTCGTCTGTACCGTCGTCTGTGCTGTTACCGCCATCAGAGGAATCGGTGCCATCTGAACCGCCGTCGCTGTCATCTGGGGTGAGTTCTGGTTGGTCAGGTAGCAGCGCGGTTCCACCGTCTCCGAGGCTGGGTTCCTCTGCATCAGGTGTGCCGTTACCGTCAGCGTCTGGGTCTTCGCCGTCTGGGATGCCGTCACCGTCAGTGTCTGGGTTCGAGGTGTCAGGGTCGAATCCGTCGACCAGTCCGTCGCCGTCAACGTCAGCGTTGTCAGGGTCAGGGTCGTCGCCGTCGGGGAGGCCGTCGCCGTCGCAGTCAGGGGTTGCCTCACACCCTTCGGTTTCGTCTGCATCTGGGACACCGTCATTGTCGGCGTCTTGGTCCGGGGCAGGTTCACTCACGTCGGGTTGGGGCTCAGGTTGTGGGTTGTCTTCCTCTTCAGGTTCGGTCACCGGAGGAGGTGGAGGAGCTGGAGGGTCTTCTGGCTCTACCGGCTCGGGTTCGATCACCTCAGGTTCAGGATCAGCTTCGACGTTGTCGGCAATGTCTTTACATGACGGATCTTGGATACAAGCTGGACTGGATTCAGAGTTGTCAGGGACTCCGTCACCGTCGCAGTCCGCTACCAGGACGCACGCAAATATCTCGTTGCCGTCGTTGATGCCGTCACCGTCACAGTCAGCTTTGTCTACGCAACCATCCACTTCGTCTTCGTTGATGATTCCGTCACCGTCAATGTCGGGGTTCGGTGGTGGTGGTAGCAGGTCCACGTTTTCGTTGACTACGTCGACGATCTGGTTCAACAACCCCGCGTACTCATATGACGACACGTCATGGTCAATGGAAACATCCACATAACTGGTGATGTCACCGTCAGGTGTCCCGTCACCTATGCCGGTCACGGTCACTGTTTGAGGCACATTCCAGTTGTATGTCCAGAACGTCAACGTGGTTGTATCTAGGGTTACTTCGGTGTCGTCGGTGTTCACCAACGTGATAATCACAGGACCTGTGGGACCATCAAACCCCATGTATGTGGGTCCGGTAAGGACAACAGTGAACGTCTCCGAATCACCGTCTTCGGTGGTTGTTACGTCATCTTTGGAGACCTCAAACCCGTACGTGTCCGTGCAATCAAAAGATGTGCCGGAGCAAGGAGTCATCGGGCCTGGTACGCAGCCCTTTTGTTCGAACTCGGGGTAGGGCTTTGTGTTCGTTGACCCAGACGGGTGAGCGAACGACATGTACACGTCAACTTCGGTGTCAGGGTCTCCGCTATCCAGGTCCCAGGTGTGGCCGTCTATTTCGGTTCCTGGCATATATCTCGGAGCGGGGAGGCGGTCATCGTTGGTGTTGTAGGTGAACATGTTGTTACGGAAATAGAACCCGACAGGCTGCTGGTCGAAGGTAAGGTCGTCGACCCCGTCGTCCCATCCAACAACTTTGAACTGGCTGGCAGAAATCGGATCAGTAGAGAAACCGGTTGTATCGAGCAGATACCCGTCCTGCCACAAAATGTTGTAGTTCGGCAACATCAGGTCCGCAGCACTGTGGTTGGTTCGGATGAACTCGCCAGGAGTCATGCTCGACGCTGCAAGGTCAGCTTTGTTGACCATGTATTGACGTACAGCTATCCCTGGTTGTGGGTACACATGCCATCTACCGCCCTTACATAGCGGTGTGTCCCACACCACTTCGCCCCCGTAGTCGATAACGGTTTCCCCTAGGTGGAATGGTCCTTTGACGACGCTGAATCCGTCAGGAACCTCGTCGGGGATAACTGGTGGTATTCCTGCAGCAACGTTGCCGGCGGCGTCGTATTTGACAACAACCGCATCAGGTCTCTTGTATTTGATGTCCCAACCCTTGTATTTAACGAACGGCTCCGCACTGCCAGGACCAGCAACAGTTTCACCGAACTTGACTTGGCCGTATGCGCGCCCGGACATATAGACAAGGTCATCAGGGCCATATTGCACATCGTCGACGATTGTGGCGGACTTCGTACCAATGAACTTTCCCTTCTTGGTAGTGAAGTTGTTGTAGTCGTAGGAGTGCACGTCGTGAATGACGGTCCACTTCTCAGTCAGATCAGTGGGGTCGACGGTCATAACCCAACCCGCTGCTCCATGAACGATCGAGCCAACGCCTTTGGGGCCGGCGGTCAGGTTTAAGGGCTTGAAACCGGTGTTGGAGAGCACCAGTTCAGAACCATCACTATTGATGGCTATGTCAGGTTTCTTCTCCATGGTGAGGTGGACATCGAAAGAGGTGACATTTTTGTAGTTGCCGTGTTTGTCGACGTGCAACAAATAGGTGTCACCGTTGACATTTCTCCAATCGTTGGTGTCGCACGCCTTTGTCCATGGTGTCCCATCTTTCTTGTGGCAACCCTCATGGGAGTTCAGCTTCAGTGAGGGGATTGGAGTAGGACGTGTGAACGTGCCGGCAGGGAAGTCAGCGTTGTTCGTAGGGATCGTTGGGGCGTAGTAATGGTTGTTGGTTTTATTCCATTTGGTCCACGAACCGACAATGAACATGTCGCCGGTGGTGGGATGTATAGCTAGTTCTGTGGCGTAGTTGATTTCGTTTGGCGAACCCCATTCTCGGCCCCACATGAAGTCCCCGCCAGCGGACAGTTTGACCATGTTCGATCTGTTGCCACCGTCAGTACCTTTCTGCTGGTCGCGCTTGAGGCCGCTGACGGTATTCGCCCCTCTAATGAGGCTGGTCTTACAGTCAGTCCTTGACCTTGAGTTGTATACCACTGGGCCGGGTTTGCCTTTCGTGGTGTTGCTGTAACCACCGACCGCAACGATTGTTCCATCTGACAAGAACGTGACATCACCAAGATCTGAGTGGCCATCAGCACATACGTTCCACCAGTACGCCCATCTGGTCCAACCATTTCTGGCATCGAGTTTCGCTATGAACGGTTTGTATCCGGTCCCGGAGTCAACCAGCCCAGCTATATGTTCGGGGCTTTTCCAATCAGTGGTTTGCATCATCCGCCCGATGCCAGACCACTTACCTGCAACAACGACGTTGCCTTTGTTGTCCACGTCGATTGCATCCAACCACGCAGCACCAAGGGCGTGAAACTCTTGTAGCCATTTGGTTGTTCCGTCAGGTCTGATAGCGAAAACAAATCCGTCTTGCGTCGATCCACCATTGGCCTTCTTCTCTGTAATGAGCTCGACGCCGTCTGTGGTGGCGCCGGACCCGTACCAATGGCCGACCCCATACACAACCCCGTTGTCGTCAACGGTGATGTCTATCAACCTGCCCGTAGAGCCATCGACCTTCGTACCGTCGGGTTTCCCGCGACGCATTCGCCACTGCCACTCCTGGTCCCCAGCTGGTGACACCTTGTGAACAGTGAACTCCTCTTTTGCAGGGTTAACGGCGGTTTGTGGGATGTGGACCGACGCAGTATCGACACCTAGCTCGCCGTACCCGGCATGGTTCGTCCCGGTGTACACAGACCCGTCACCACCGATCGCCACCGCAAAGGTTTGCGCCCCGTACCTGAACAAGTTGGCGGGACTGAACATCGCCACGTCCTCGTACTCAAACGCAGCAACAGGTGGCACAGATGGAACGAATCCCACTGTTAAGGCGAGCGTCACTGTTGCCAGTACTGCCTGGATGAACTTCTTCATGGGTTAACTTCCCCCGATTAGGTCTGTCAGTTGACCTATTTCTCGTTCTTGTTTGCTTAAA
>Ga0206683_10002606_pt1 | contig 12126 bp, 9 predicted proteins | sample M280m12015metaG_FD_155483 | JGI IMG/M metagenome (GOLD analysis project Ga0206683, IMG submission 155483) | Ammonia-oxidizing marine archaeal communities from Monterey Bay, California, United States - M2 80m 12015 | ecosystem: Environmental > Aquatic > Marine > Intertidal zone | place: USA...
TTGAACTCACCAGCGGCCAATCTCTTGCCTCGGTTGGTCGGATGAATCCGCAGATCCGGTTTGGCGAAGATCTGATGAGCCGGGTCTCTTACGTGATGATGCACCCGGGCAGCGAACAGGATATGTCTCGCGTAGTACGCCAGACTCTGACAGAACTGGTAGCGCAGGTTTGCCAAGAAACTGACAGTAATGTTGATGACATACTCGACTGCGCTTTTGTCGGTAACCCGATCATGCACCACCTGTTGTTAGGGTTCTCGCCAGTTGAGTTGGGCGGAGCGCCGTTTGCGCTTGCAACGGATAGCGCTATCACGATGCCAGCACACGAACTTAATCTTGGCCTCAATCGCGGTGCACGCTGTTACGTACTGCCTTGCATTGCAGGCCACGTTGGCGCTGACTGTGCAGCTGTGGTTTTGTCCGAGGCACCGTATCTGCGCAAGGAGATGACTTTGCTGGTTGATATAGGTACCAATGCAGAGATCGTCCTAGGAAACCGAGATCGCCTGTTGGCAGCCAGTAGCCCCACGGGCCCAGCCTTTGAAGGGGCGCAGATCAGCGGTGGTCAGCGCGCCGCCCCTGGGGCGATTGAGCGGGTGCGTATTGATCGCGAAACCCTGGAACCCCGGTTCCGGGTAATCGGCTGTGACTTGTGGTCTGACGACCCCGGGTTTGAGCAGGCGGTCGCCACGGTAGGTATTTCAGGCATTTGTGGTTCGGGGATTATCGAAGTGGTGGCGGAGATGTACCTTGCTGGCATACTCAGCTCCGATGGAGTCATCGATGGTAATTTGTCTCAATACTCAGCCAGGGTGATCGCAGATGGCAGGACTTTCGCTTTTGTCCTTCACAAGGGAGATATTACGGTCACAGTCACCCAAAACGATGTGCGCGCCATCCAGCTTGCTAAAGCAGCGCTTTACGCTGGGATTCGATTGTTAATGGATAAACTTGGCGTGGAAGAAATTGACCGCATTCGTCTGGCTGGAGCGTTTGGTTCCCATATTGATGTTAAGTACGCTATGGTGCTGGGTCTGATTCCCGACTGTGAATTGGGTAATGTCACCTCGGCAGGCAACGCGGCTGGGAGCGGTGCTCATCTTGCCTTGGTTGATGTGAACGCACGCCGGGAGATCGAAAGGGAGATCCGCAAAATAGAGAAAATCGAAACTGCCGTCGAATCCAGGTTCCAGGAGCATTTTGTAGAGGCGATGGCTATTCCCCATAAAAGCGCCCAGTTCGCCCAGTTGTCCAAGGCGGTCACATGGCCAACCCGCATAACCGGGGCAAAGACCCAGGCGCTGACGGGCACCCGGCGTCGCCGCAGGCGCTGACTATTTCCCGCTTGCCCGGACACGGTGGTGTGACTACTCTTGATTCTCGCGATACCTTATTCGGGAGGCTGGCGTTGTGACCATCGATATCTTAAGACAGGTAACTTTGTTCTCTACCTTGGGGGACAACGAACTGCAGGCTCTGGCCGTACTGGCCAGGCCGATCACAGCGCAACGTGGTGAGATCATCATCAGTCAGGGCTCGGTTGGGGACGCGCTTTATGTCGTTATAGGTGGTCGTGTCCGGGTTTATGTGTCAGATAAAGACGGCAAAGAGATGGTGCTCGCATTGGAGGGTCCCTCAGCAGTATTTGGAGAAATTGCCGTGCTTGACGGAGCAGTCCGTTCGGCATCTATAGCCGCTATGGAGCAAACTGAGTTACTCAAGATAAGTGCAGATGATTTTTTTGCGTTACTTGAGCGTAATACTGAACTCAACCGCTCGGTGATCCAAAGCTTGGCCGGTCGAATTCGAAAGCTAACCCAGGGGGCTCAAGGGCTTGCGTTAGATAGTGTTTACCGGCGGCTGACCGCCCGGCTACAAGAGTGTGCCGTGGAGGAAAACGGCGAGTGGGTAATTACCGAACGGCTGACCCATCAGTTGCTCGCCGACATGATTGGTTGCTCCCGGGAAATGGTCAGCAGAATCATGAGCGATCTGGTTAAGGGTGGATACATCCGTATTGAGCCCGGTCGGTGGGTTATCGAGCGCAAGTTGCCCGCGGACTATTGATAGTTGCCAGTTAGCAACTAGAGCCTATCTAGTCGGTCGGCAGACTTGGAATCTTCACCGATACCTTCGCCCAATGGTCCCACTGGGCGTTATAGTGGCTCTTCAGGAGGGGGCAGTCGGCCCTTATTTCACGATTCAGCTCACTGGGAAGGATCTTATGGATAGCCGCCCCTTTGACCCCAGTTAATTCAGTGTAGAGGAGATCCGATGAACCACTCGAGATGCGCGGTCAGTTTATTCGTCACGAGGCCAGGGAGGTATATATGCCAGACGGTGTGATTCAAAAAATGCACACCAAGACCGCTTCACCGGTCGAATATCAACTGCCTATCGGCGAAGCACTGGTAGGACTCAATGTGTTATTGGGTCGGGAACTTGAAATCGAATTCCGTGGTGAAATATTTTGTCTTAGCTGTGGGCGCAAGACCAATAAAAGTTTTAATCAAGGGTATTGTTATCCCTGTTTGAAGCGACTCGCGGCTTGTGACCAATGCATCATAAAGCCAGAGTTGTGCCATTTCCATGAAGGAACTTGCCGGGAGCCAGAGTGGGGCCAGGCCCATTGCCTGCAATCCCATATCGTGTACCTTGCTAATTCATCCGGGTTGAAAGTTGGCGTCACTCGGGCTACCCAGGTGCCCACTCGCTGGATCGATCAGGGCGCCTCCCAGGCGCTACCCATCTTTGAGGTCAGCGAGCGTCGTATTGCCGGATTATTGGAGGTTGCAATACGCACTGTTGTATCCGACCGTACCAACTGGCGCCGTATGCTTAAGGGGGTTCCTGACCCACTTGATCTGGTGGCTGAGCGAGAACGATTGCTCGCGCAGGCTGCTGCTGCCATAGGTCCCGTGACCGAAGCTATTGACCCAGGTGATATTCGCGTAATGGAGCAGGCCTCTCCGGTTGAGATTCAGTATCCAGTCAACCAGTATCCAGAAAAAGTGAACGCTCTTAACCTTGATAAAACGCCCCGAGTTACAGGACGTCTGCTCGGCATTAAGGGCCAGTATTTGATTTTGGACAGCGGTGTACTGAATATCCGAAAGTTCGGTGGTTACGATATCGTTCTCTCGATTTAGACATCAGGTTTATCTGATTCATTGAATCATTATAAATTAGTGGTACTTATGTATTAGTCGGAGTATTCTGTCTGTCGACCCGAGTTTAATCGGGAAAACAACTCATCCGAACCGCTGCGAGGGCGCTATTGATGTCAACCAAGAATTACCAGGCCGGAGTTAAGGAGTATCGGGAAACCTATTGGATGCCCGACTACACGCCCGCGGACACCGATCTTTTGGCCTGTTTCAAGATTACGGCGCAGTCGGGGGTACCACGCGAGGAAGCGGCTGCAGCGGTCGCAGCTGAGTCATCTACAGGTACATGGACTACGGTCTGGACGGATCTATTGACTGACCTTGATTATTACAAGGGGCGAGCCTACGCGATTGAGGACGTGCCAGGCGATGACGAGTCATTCTATGCTTTTATCGCTTATCCGATTGACCTCTTCGAGGAAGGGTCTGTGGTGAATGTATTTACCTCACTGGTCGGCAACGTATTTGGTTTCAAGGCGCTTCGTCACTTGCGGCTAGAAGATATCCGTTTTCCAATCGCCTATGTCAAGACCTGTGGCGGACCGCCACATGGGATCCAGGTAGAGCGCGACATCATGAACAAATACGGCCGCCCTTTACTTGGCTGTACCATTAAACCCAAGTTGGGTTTGTCGGCAAAAAATTACGGTCGGGCCGTCTATGAGTGTTTACGTGGCGGGCTGGATTTCACTAAGGATGACGAGAACGTCAACTCGCAACCGTTCATGCGCTGGCGCCAAAGATTCGACTTCGTTATGGAGGCGATCCATAAGTCCGAGCGTGAGACCGGGGAACGTAAAGGCCACTACCTGAACGTTACGGCGCCGACACCCGAGGAGATGTATAAACGGGCCGAGTATGCCAAGGAACTGGGCGCGCCGATCATCATGCATGACTACATAACCGGTGGATTCTGTGCCAACACCGGGCTAGCAAATTGGTGTCGTGATAATGGCTTGTTGCTGCATATCCATCGCGCCATGCATGCGGTGTTGGATCGTCACCCAAAACACGGCATCCATTTTCGGGTGCTAGCAAAGATCTTGCGGCTATCTGGGGGAGATCATCTGCATACCGGAACTGTAGTAGGTAAGTTAGAGGGTGATCGTGAAGCGACCTTAGGCTGGATCGACTTGCTTCGCGAAAGATATATCAAAGAAGATCGTAGTCGGGGCATCTTTTTTGATCAGGACTGGGGCTCTATGCCAGGCGTGTTCGCGGTGGCATCAGGCGGAATTCATGTTTGGCACATGCCTGCCTTGGTAAGTATCTTCGGAGATGATGCGGTACTTCAGTTCGGTGGCGGCACCCTGGGTCACCCGTGGGGAAACGCAGCAGGTGCGGCGGCCAATCGTGTCGCGTTGGAGGCCTGCGTAGAGGACCGCAATTGCAACGGGAACGAGGGTCTCGAGAAACGCGGAGGCGACGTGCTACGCCATGCAGCCAAGTCTAGTCCAGAGCTGGCAGCGGCCATGGAGACCTGGAAAGAGATTAAATTTGAATTTGACACCGTCGACAAGCTCGACGTCGTACATCGTTGATCGATTGAACCCTTCAATATCCAGGAATACATCATGAGTGAAATGCAAGATTACGCCTCACGCCTCTCTGATCCAGAAAGTCGAAAATTTGAAACGTTCTCGTACCTTCCTGCGCTGGATGATGCCGCAATTCGCAAACAGGTCGAGTACATTGTAGCCCGTGGCTGGAATCCAGCGATCGAGCATACTGAACCGGAAAATGCGTTCGATCATTACTGGTACATGTGGAAATTGCCGATGTTCGGTGAGACCGATGTCGATTTCATCCTAGACGAAGCGAAGGCCTGCCATACAGCGAATCCAGGACATCATGTCCGGATGGTTGGTTATGACAACTATGCGCAATCGCAAGGTACCGCTATGGTAATTTTCCGAGGCCCGATTACAGTCTAAACCGGCTTCGCCCGGGCCGGACCTGCTGGTGATCAATCTAGGCAAAGTAAACTATGCTTGATAGTGACCCTTACCGAATTACCGAGGAGCCTTACTACCAGTGTGTAGGGCGTGAGGTAGAGCTCTACGAGGCGGCCTACGGCGTACGTATGCCAGTTATGCTTAAAGGACCGACTGGCTGTGGTAAATCACGGTTCGTCGAGTACATGGCATTTCGCCTGTCCCGGCCACTGATTACGGTGGCCTGTAACGAGGACATGACAGCTTCTGACCTGATTGGCCGTTTCCTGCTGGATAAAGAGGGTACACGCTGGCAGGATGGCCCGCTTACCCTGGCGGCACGTATAGGTGCTATCTGCTATCTTGATGAGATAGTTGAAGCCCGTCAGGACACGACCGTTGTCATTCACCCCCTCACGGATCATCGTCGAATCTTGCCGTTGGATAAAAAAGGGGAGCAGTTAGCTGCGCATCCCGATTTCCAGTTGGTCATTTCCTATAATCCCGGTTACCAGAGCTTAATGAAGGATCTTAAGCAGTCCACGAAGCAGCGTTTCGCCGGTTTAGATTTCGATTACCCAAAAGCCGATATTGAAGCCCAGATTGTCGCGCGTGAGGCCGGAGTCGACATTGGTATTGCCGGCAAACTGGTGCAGGTCGCACAACGTGCCCGTAACCTGAAGGGCCACGGTCTGGATGAGGGAATCTCAACGCGGCTAATGGTTTATGCCGGGCAACTGATTGCCAAGGGTGTGGAACCCATTGCGGCTTGTAGTATGAGTTTAGTCTGCCCGTTGACGGACGACCCGGATATGCGCGATACCCTGGATGCCGCGGTAAATACCTTCTTTGAGTAAGCGCTCCCGCCGGCGCAAGAATAAGCTGTGATTGCCGAGCGCCCATCGCCAGTGTTGCCTTGGACCTTTTTGCCCAGGGAAACTTGATCCAGCGAACTTGATTCCATGACTCTCGAACTTGATGATTACCAGACCCTGCTTGAGGGGGTGGCACCACAACTTCACGACACCCTCGAGGGGATGTTCCATGAGGCCGCACGGCAGATGTCACCTGCTGGCCTGCACAACTACCTTGAGGCCGCGCGCGGCCTGGCCGAATTAGGGCGGGGTTCCGAGTTGGTGACCACTTGGCTGGAGGAAATGCCACTGGTAGCACGGGAAATTGGTGAGGACATTATTCCCGATGCCCTCGAAGCGGCTATGAAGCTCTCTTCGATGACGTCTGGAACAGTCATCAGTTTGTTATTTGCCAGTATGCCGATTGCGGCACAGCGCCTGGGTGATATTGATCTGGTCCGGCGCTATTTGCAGTTTGTGCATCAACTTTGTGCCAAGGCGCCACGTGGCCTACGACCCATGTTTACGCACATTGATGAACTGCTGTCCAAGTTGACCCTCGGTGGCCTGCGTCGCTGGGCTGACTTCGGAGCCCGCGCTTATCGCCGGGATCTGACCAACCTGGCTGCTTATTTTGATCTTGCGACGCCAGACAGTGTTGCCATGTTGCGTCAGCAGCGTCATGGCACGTTGTTTATAGATGTGCAGCGCAAGCTCAATTTGTTCCTGCGGGCATTCTGGGCAAGGGATTTCTACTTGCGCCCAGCTGAGGCCGATACTCCGGGTTTCCGACCTTTTGTTGATAGCCGGGTGTTACACCTGCCCGATGCGGTCGACGATGTGGGCGGTATAACCGGCCTGGAACTGTTCCGCGCGACCGCCGCGCATTGCGCAGCGCACCTGGTGTACAGCCATGTTGCGATTGACTCCCAGGAACTAAGTCCAGCACAGATGTTTTTTATCGGTCTGATAGAAGATGCGCGAGTTGAATACTGCGCTGTGGCGGAATTCCCAGGGCTGGGACGCTTGTGGCGCACCTTATTGTCGCTGGAACATAACAGTGTGCCCGAGCATCTTACACTCGCCATTCTCGAGCATGCAGCGCTGATGCTGCGCGATCCTGCTGTCGGCACAAACGATACTGAGCTTGCCGCGATTATCCGGGAATTTCACCTGCAGATTGCCCACAACCGAGATAACCCGCAGTTTTCCTGGCATCTGGGGTTACAGCTATTCAATTTGTTCGCTGCCCGGCGTGAGGTTCCCAGTCTGCGTATCCTCGAGAATATCCGTATCCCGTATCGGGATGATAACCGGGTTGTTTGGGCGTCGGAAGATATGGCATTCAGTGAAGCAGGGGCGCCGTACAACCATGCGCCCGTACAGATACAACGGAATGTATCGGTGATGGAAATGGTCAATACGCTTGATTGTGAGAATGCCGGCGATGATGCGCAGGAGGTATGGCGCCTCAGCACACCGTTCTGGTTGGACCAGGAAGCTTGCACTATCAATGAACTGGAGGGCACTGAGCCGATATCCGATCCCTTTCATTACCCCGAGTGGGATTACCACGTGCAACTTTCTCGTCCCGACTGGGTCACGGTCTATGAAAGGCGCCAACCAGTAGGGTCAGCGGAGGCGATCGACGCGATCTTGCTTAAGCACCGCCCGGTCACGGCACGGATACGGCAGATCATTGACTTACTCCAGCCCGAGGGTATTACCCGTGAGCGGAACATGGAAGATGGAGACGAGATAGACCTTAATGCCGCAGTTGATGCAATGATTGCGATGCGCATGGGTGAGGCTCCCAGCCCACGGATCACAATGCGTTATGTTGTGAAAAACCGGGATCTTGCTGTCGTTGTCCTGCTTGACTTGTCGAAGTCTACCGGTGACCTGGTGAGTGGCACCGGACAGACCATCCTTGATCTGACGCGCGAAGCCTGCGCACTGGTCGCGACAGCGATCACCGGTGTAGGCGACCCTTTTGCGATCCATGGCTTCGCCTCCGATGGTCGACACGACGTACGTTATTTCCGCTTCAAGGATTTTCACGAACGCTTTGATGACCGGGTCAAGGCACGGCTGGCAGGCATGCATGGAGGGTTATCTACCCGCATGGGTGCTGCTATGCGTCATGCGGCCACGCACCTGCTGCGACAGAGTCAGGCCCGCAAGCTACTGTTGCTGGTCACCGATGGCGAACCAGCAGATATAGATGAGCGTGACCCACAGCATCTTCGCCACGATGCGCGCAAGGCCGTGGAGGAATTGCATCGTTCGGGGATCCAGAGTTACTGTCTAACCCTAGATCCGAATGCGGATGATTATGTACGCCGGATTTTCGGCCCTAGCCGCTATACCATTGTTGATCAGGTGGGGCGACTTCCGGAAAAACTGCCAATCTTGTTCGCCACGCTGACATCTTGAAGTAAATGGAGTCGTCGCTGCCACGAGCTGGTGTCTTTCACCCCAGGGTGGTCTCCGATCCTGAACGTATCCAGGCTCAACTGCAGCATTGTGCCCGTCTTGGTTGGACGATACTGATCGAGCACGTACAACGCGAGGGGTTTGCGGAATCTTTCTGGGGTCGCTGGGCGACGCCGGTGTGCGAAACAGTCGAAGGTGAGCAAGCCCTGAATGACCTCAGCGACTGTTGTCGAGCTTTCCCCGATCACTTTGTACGCTGCACTGCTTATGAAGGTGACAGAATGAACGCACCTGTGCGCCTGACCATGCTGGTCCAGGCGCCAGGATCTGCTGATATCGGGTCGCGAGGCCACATGGCCCGAGAGACAATGGCAAATACGGCTATCCCGTCCGACTGCTTTAACGCGGTCAGAAAAGCGCTTCGTTCAGGTCATGAGCCGCTGATCGTGTCGCTGGGGAGTAAATTGACTGGAGTTCGGATGGAACTCGCCCGTCACCGTTGGCGCTGCATAGATATCCGGTCGGGTGCAGCGCTGGTCACTTGGTCCGGCTTCGCTCGGGCCGAGCCAGTCACGCTGCATCGGCCTGTGGCCTGCCGTCAGGAGTTCCTCCACAGCGCAGCCGGAACGCTGGCGGGCCCGGTACTGCTCGAGCTAAATGCCCGCCTGCAGGCTTTGCGCTCGGCCGGAGGCGCTCAGGGACCGACTCCCTGAACCAATTCGCTATTTCTCGACCGAAGCCCGGTATGTGCCGGTGATGCCCCATTGCCCGATGATGACCTCATTGCCGTAGGCGGGTTTCAGGGGGATATTTAGAGACAACGATAGTGATAGTCCGGCCAGGATAGCGCCGACCAGAAATACCGCTGTCGGTGAGTTCAGCCAGAGTATCCCCAGTACTGCCGGCAAGACCACCGCCGCGATATGGTTGATCGTGAAAGCGACCCCGGCACTCGAAGCAAAGTCAGCCGGATCGGCAATTTTTTGAAAATAAGTCTTGATAGCAATTGCCAAGGCAAAAAAGAAATGGTCGACGATATACAACCCGGCTGCCAGTTCTGCATTGTTGACAAAAGCGTAGGCGATGAACACGATCACCAAGCCAGTGTACTCAAAAACCAATGCCGCTCTTTCCCCTACAATGCCGATCAGTCGCCCAATGCGTGCGGCAAACAGCATATTCAATATGGCGTTGATCAGGAACAGGACAGAGATGGCGGCGACATTGTAGCCGAACTTTTCGACCATTAGAAAACCGGCAAAGACAATAAATATCTGCCTCCGCGCGCCAGACAGGAAGGTCAGGGCGTAGTACAGCCAGTATCTCTTGCGCAGCACCATGTGCCGGTGCTGGCGAATCTTGACGGGGAACTGTGGAAAAGACACAGCACAGATTAGAGCGATCAGTACCGTGGCAGCACCACCGAGCACATAGACTGCAGTGAAGCCTAGGTCAGCCAGATCAAACGCCAGCCAGATCATGCCGAAGGTTACAATCGAGGTTAAAGCGCCCACCGCAATGATGCGCCCTAGCACCTCAGGCGCTTTGTCCTTATCCAACCACTGTAGCGACAAAGAGGTCTGGATGGTCTCATAGTAGTGGAACCCCACAGACATGATGACCGTAGTGATGTATAGACCCATGACATTTGGGAAAAATCCGGTAATCAAAGTGCCCACCCCTAGCAGCGCCAACGAGATCAACGCAATGGATTGTTCTCGAAGTAAAAAAAGCAGGAAAACCACGGTAAAGGCCAGGAATCCGGGTATCTCCCGAAGGCTTTGCAGCACACCGATCTCAATCCCGGTGAATGCGGCACGCTCGATTGCAAAGTTGTTTAATAGTGCTTGCCACGTGGCGAAGCTCAGCGGCACGGCACCCGCCATCAGCAACAGCAGGATCTCGGGATGGTTTCTGATATTTTTTAGGTTCACGGGTTTTGTTGGTCTGTCCATCGCAAAAACGGATAGCAGGGGTTTTGTGTATTGATTATTGTTGCTCAAACATCCTAGTGATGGTGAAAGAATGATGTGAATGGTACAGTGCCGACCGACTCAACGGTATAAGTTATCAATGAATTCCGATCAAATAAAAACATCAGCCCAGGTTGGACTGTTTGTTACCTGCCTGGCCGATCTTGTTCGCCCCCAGATTGGTTTTGCAGCAGTGGCGTTGCTGGAGCATGCTGGCTGCACAGTCCGAGTGCCACGTGCTCAGACCTGTTGCGGGCAGCCTGCGCTCAACAGTGGGGACAGTGCCAGCACAATCGCAATCGCAAAAACGGTGATCAAAACCTTTGCCCAGGATGATTACGTCATCGCCCCTTCAGGCTCCTGTGTTGACACTATATGCCACAAGTACCCCGAGCTTTTCCGTAATGATGCACTTTGGGCGGGGCGAGCTCGCGCATTAGCGGCAAAAACCTGGGAGCTGACAAGCTTCCTGGTCGAGGTCATGGAGTTGCAGCAGGTGGAAGCGACCTACAACGGTGTTTGCAGTTACCATGATTCGTGTTCAGGGTTACGGGAACTCGGTATCCACGATCAGCCGCGGCAACTGCTGGCCAGTGTCGTGGGCTTGGAACTCAAGGAAATGAACGAGAACAACGTTTGTTGTGGTTTCGGAGGGCTATTCAGTGTCAAGTATCCTGATATTTCCACCCGGATGGTCAGTGATAAATGCGCCAATGTCGGTCACAGTGGGGTTGATACCTTGCTCGGTGGAGATCTAGGCTGTCTGCTCAATATCGCCGGTCGCCTGCGCCGTGAAGGCGCTCCGGTCAGGGTTTTTCATGTGGCTGAGGTGCTCGCTGGCATGACCGACGGACCTGCGATCGGCGAAGGAGAATCTGACTCATGAGCGCTGCTGCCAGCCAGAAAGTGGCATTTCGTGAGCGTACAACACGTGCCTTGCGTGACAGCAATCTACAGCAGGCTATGGGTAAAGCCCGCGGCGGTTTTGTTGATAAACGCCTGGAAGCGATGGCCGCATTGCCAGAATTTGATGAGACTCGGGATGCAGCCCGTGACATTAAGGACCATGTGCTGGCAAATCTTGATGGATACCTCGAGCTGTACGAACAGAAGGTGATTGAAAATGGCGGCCAGGTGCACTGGGCCCGCACTGCTGAAGAGGCCTGCGAGATCGTTGCAGATATCTGCCGCAAAGCTAATGCGCAGGTGGTGACCAAAGGCAAATCGATGGTTTCGGAGGAAATGCACTTGAATTCGGTGCTTGAGGCCGCCGGCTTGAAGGTTGTTGAAACCGATTTGGGGGAATACATCGTCCAACTGGCAGGGGAGACGCCCAGTCATATTATTGCCCCAGCGGTACACAAGACCCGCGAGCAGATTACCGAGCTCTTTCATGAACACCATAGCAAGCTCGGCTACACCGACCGGGTGACGCAGCGCGAAGCTTTGGTTAATGAAGCTCGCAGTGTGCTGAGGGGCACTTTTGTCACGGCTGATGTGGGGATCACTGGAGCCAACTTTCTGGTGGCAGAAACTGGAGCAAATGTTATCGTGACCAACGAGGGTAATGGGGATCTGACCAGTTCCCTGCCTCGGGTACAGATTGTGACAGCAGGGATCGAAAAAGTAATTCCTTCGCTGGATGATTTATCGGTTTTGTTGCGAGTACTCGCGCGCAGCGCTACCGGACAAGAAATGTCGGCCTACACCTCGTTGTATTCTGGGCCACGCCAAGATACCGACAACGAAGGTCCTGAAGCCT
>Ga0206683_10002607_pt1 | contig 12124 bp, 16 predicted proteins | sample M280m12015metaG_FD_155483 | JGI IMG/M metagenome (GOLD analysis project Ga0206683, IMG submission 155483) | Ammonia-oxidizing marine archaeal communities from Monterey Bay, California, United States - M2 80m 12015 | ecosystem: Environmental > Aquatic > Marine > Intertidal zone | place: USA...
AAAAATAGATATAATGATCCTTCAATTAACAGATCATTTATTGTAGGTGTAGATAGATCAAAAATGAGATTGTATGATGTAGAAAATGTAGCACAAAACATTGTTGATAAAGGAAAAGAACCAGAAAAAGAGGACGCTTATAATAAGTTTAGTGATTTTAAAGTATGATGAAAAAGAAAACATTATTTGAAATAAACTATTGGGAGTATCCTAATTTTTTAAATCAAAAAGAAATAGATAAGTTAATTGGTAGTATTTTACCAGAAGATTTAAAGCAGTATCATTATATAACAGGTAATGCTAAATCAACTATGGGTGTTGGTCAAAATATGTTTTTAGATTTTCATAAAGATATAGAAGATAAAATTTCCAAAGAATGGTTTATAAAGGATCAAAGAATGTCTGAATCTTGGTGTACTATACAAGGTGAAGGTAGTAAATTACAATATCATTGTCATCCCAATTCAATTATCTCTGGTATTATATATTTAAAAGTAGATGAAAATAGTAGCAAGTTAGTCTTTCAAAATCCTACTTCTATGGCAGGAGAAACTTTTGAAATAACACCTACAAATGGATTAATGTTAATGTGGCCGAGTTTTTTAATGCACGGTTCTGGAACATATGAAAACAAAAGTGGTAGCAGAATAATTTTAGGATTTAATTCTTATTGGAAGAATTTTGTAAATGAAGTGGGTCATTGATTATGAGAAAACAAACTATTTTTACAACTGATATATACAAAGAATATAATTTTTTAAATGATAAAGAGATAGATCATTTAATTAATAGTGTAGATGAATTACAATTAACAGATCATAATTCTTTTATTGGTCTTGCTAAATCTACATATGGTAATTCTAAATCATATTTTTTAAATGACCATAAAGATTTAAAAGATAGAATTGAAAAAGAACTTTACAAAGAAGGTATACAAATTAGTAATTCTTGGATCAATGTACAAGGTAAAGATAGTAAACTAAACTTTCATTGCCATCCTGATTCAGTTATATCTGGTGCTATATATTTAAAAGTTGATGAAGATAGTAGTAAGTTAGTCTTTCAAAATCCTAAAAGTCAGTATTATAATTTAGGTGAAGACATTTCTATAACACCTGTAAAAGGAATGATGTTAATGTGGCCAAGTCAATTAATGCACGGTTCAGGAGTTAGTATTAATAAAAGTATAGAAAGAATAGTAGTTAGTTTTAATACATTTTTCAAAAAGGAGACAAATGCCTAGAAAACAAAAAGTTAGGTTCCATAGAGGTGATAGAAGACCTGCTAAAAATGATACTAAATTGTCTTATCAAGTTAAGATGAAAAAAAGAGGTCGTAAATTTGTTTGGCAAGTAGTAGAACAACCTACTAGAAATGCTGTTGCGGAATATTTCTTTGAAGAAGACGCACAACATACAGCAGACTTCCAAAATAAGCACCAAGTATGGCAATCTAGTGGTGGAATACCAAGATTTCTTTGGGTATCAATCTAAATTCTATATATAAATATATCTAATAGGAGATATATGGTTCAAGCAGCAACAGACGAGGCAGAAGGAGCACAGGCATTATTTTGTTATCTAGCAGATTATGTTGGATCAGCAAAAATTAAATCAGGTGAGTGGGATCAATACATAACAAAAGATTTCTTAATTTTAAAGGGTGCTTATAAACGATTTAAAAAAGAGTTTCAAACAAAATATCCAAGAGTAATTGATAGTGCTTGGTCTGTATGGGTTGAAACTAAACTTTCTAAAGATAGAATAGAAAAATATTTAGAACAAAAAGATGATTGGTTTATATCATCAATAAGAACTGCTAAAAAATTAATTTTAGATATTGATTCTGCTAGCAAAGGTGTGGATAAGCAGTTTGGATATATAAAAGCACCAAAATCACTTCAGGTATTTTATAAACACGGTGACGAAGAGGTAATGGGGTTGATGACAAAATTATTTAAAATAGCAAATGACACCTCTGCTAAAGGTGCCGCTGCTGATATACCTAAACCAGAATATTTTGGTAATTTAAATAAATGGTCACCTGCTGACATTTATTATGCTACTAAATTTGCTATAAAAGAATTAGAAGACTTACATAAAATAGCAGTAGATGATAGTAATTTAAAATTTCACACCCTTAATACTAAAATAGGAACTCTTATAGATGAAGGACAATTGTTACCTTTATCATTAAAAAAAGTAGGATTTACTGGTGATGTTCAACTTAAAAGGGTTAATTGGATGGGCAAAAAAGGACGAGCAGTGGAAGAAAAAGCAATAGCAGGTACTCGTGCTACAGGTGCAGGTAGAGAAGATAAAGGAGAATACAATCCTACTAACGATTCAGCAAAGTTTGAGAAATGGTATAACAAAACAAAAGGAATATTTACTGATTGGAATTCAAAGTTTCCAGACAAGTATGTGAGAGATATATATGTCCGTATGAAAACTGGAAAACCACACGGTAAAGTAGGTGCTATACAATTTAGACATACACCAGCTTCTTCTGGAAAACCTTCTCCAGGTTTTAAAACTATTTTAAAATATCCAGGTCAACCAATGGCAGGTCAAGTAGTTGGTATACCACGACTTGAAAAGATACTTTTAACTGCTGATAAAGTATTTGCTGGAGAATTATCTAAAAAATTTAATACTGGATACGGTAACTTTGCAAGTGCAATGAAATTATATAATACCACAGGTGGGTTTCAAACAAAAGAATATGGACTTATAAGTGGAAACGATATGTATAACAATGGACCATTTAATAAAGTTCCAAAAGGTAAAAGAAAAGAACTTAAAGATGGTAAAGAATTTAAAAGAATATATGGTAGAACTTTAAAAGATACTTTTAATGACCAAATAGGTTATTTAAGTGCTGTTTATATTATGAAAGATTTTAATGAATATTTAAACAAAAAATTTAAAGGTGGATCGCAAGTTAAGAGAAAATCTCATAATTGTATAGGGGCAATATGGGAATATACATCTTCCAGAACAGCAAAATCAAGTCCCTTTGTGATTGCCAAATAGTATAAATAGTAGAAAGTGATTTATATGGAAAATGTGATTATAGTAATGGATAATGTGGAGAACAAATGTTTAGTTTTAAAGGTTTCATTACCTCAAATAAAAATACACACCTTGAACACCTAGAAGATGATATAATCAATAGGGGGTCAGCAGGTGGAGAAAATGCTGTTGCATTTTTAAAGTCAGTAAGAAATATGCTGGCTGGTTCTGCTAGCGGACGAGTTAATATGTCTGTTAAATGGGACGGTGCTCCTGCTATAATATGTGGTAGAAATCCAGAAAACGGCAAGTTCTTTGTCGGTACAAAATCAGTCTTTAATAAAACTCCTAAAATCAATTACACACCTGGTGATATAAGCAGAAATCACTCTGGTCCTGTTGCAATGAAATTAATGGCGTGTTTAAGAGATTTAAAAAGATTAGGCATAACTGGTATCTATCAAGGTGATTTGTTATTTACAAAAGGTGATTTAAGAATGGCAAGTATAGATGGTGAAAAGATGATAACTTTTACACCTAACACAATTACATATGCAGTACCAATAAACTCAAAATTAGGTAGAAAAATATCCAGAGCAAGAATAGGAATTGTATTTCATACTTTCTATTCAGGTAAAGATATGAAATCTTTATCTGCTGGTTTTGGAACAATAAGAAGTAAGTCAGGTTCAGCAGCAGTCTATTTAGCAAGTGCAGGTTATACAGATACATCTGGTTCATCTACATTTACATCTGGAGAACTATCTAGGTTTGATGGACTAATAAGAATGGCACAAGGTTCTTTACATAAAGCATCCTCTTTATTAAATGCAATGAAATCAAACGATAGTCTATCAGTAGGGTTTAGGTTAAAATCATTTTTCAATCATTATATAAAAAACACACAAGGGCATATGGGTAAGGTTAAAGTCTTGCAAGATATGTTTAGAGAATATTACGAACAAATTTTAAGAGCAGAAATTAGTGCTAGAAAAACCGAAAAAGGTAAACAAAAATATAGAGATATATTAGCAACAAATTTAAAATTTATTGATAGAAATAGAACTGCTTTATACTTTGCAATAGCGAGTCACGTCAGCTTAGGAAATGCAAAGAATTTTTTAATACAAAAACTATCACAGATACAATCAATCGGACATTTTATAAGAACAAGTAAAGGTTATAGAGTAACTAATCCAGAAGGATTTGTTGCAGTAGATAGAAAAGCAGGTGCAGTTAAACTAGTAGATAGATTAGAATTTAGTAGAGCAAACTTTACTATTGCTAAAGATTGGGTAAAAGGATAATGAAAAAGACATTAGATTCAGTAAGACAATATATCAACGAAGGTGTTTATGATCCAGGTATCTTTAAGGCATTCTTTTTAGCAGGTGGTCCTGGTTCAGGTAAATCTTTTGTAACTCAAACTGCGTTTGCAGGTACAGGTTTAAAACTTGTCAATTCAGATGTTAAATTTGAAAGAGATTTAAGAAAAATGGGTATGTCTATGAAAATGCCAGATGAAGAAGCATACTTTAGAGATATGATTAGAAAAGGTGCAAAGGCATTTGCTGGAAAACAATTAGATTCTTATCTTAAAGGAAGATTAGGTGTAGTTATTGATAGTACAGGTAGAGATTATGGAACTATATCCAGACAAACTAATATGTTAAAACATATAGGATATGATTGTTATATGGTATTTGTAAATACAAGTTTAAATGTTGCGTTAGAAAGAAATAAAAGTAGAGAAAGAACTATACCAGAATATATTACAAAGAAAAGTTGGCAAAAAGTACAATTAAATATGGGTGCGTTTCAAAGAATATTTGGTCCTGCGAAGATGTTAATTGTAGATAATAGTAGAAGTGAAAAAGAATTAGTTACAACAACTCTATCTACTGCTGCTCGTTTTATAAGAAGTAGATTAAGAACTAAACCAGAAAACCGTACAGCAATGGCGTGGATTAAAAGAGAACTAGAATTAAAGAAAAGAATATGAGATTTAAAGAGTACCTAAAAAATATACCAATCAAAGAGGCAGTCATAGATACACCTAGACAAACCTATGCTACAGGTGTGTTTGATAATGCGGATACAAATAATCCTAAATTGAAACCTGCAATTATTGATATGGTAAAGAAACAGATTGAAGAATTTGAAAAAGAATATCCTGTACTCAAAATAGGATTGATTGGTTCTATTCTAACTAAAAGATATAGGGATGACGCTGACTTGGATTTCAATGTGTTGTTTGATATACCTAAAGAAAAACAAGAAGAAGAAAGATTAAGATTATCTCACCAGTTTTTATCTGCTTCTAATCCAAATGCCATACAAGGTAAATTAATACCTGGTACAAGACATCCTATTAATTATTTCTTTATAGCAACCAATGAAGTATATGACGATCAACAGAAAAAAGCAGACGCAGCTTTTGATCCAATAAAAAATAAATTTATTAAACGACCTGAAGATTTTGAATTTGATCCTTCTTTATATGTTAAAGACTTTGATACAAAAGTACACGAGATAGATGTAATTAAAGGTGAATTAAAAAGAGATATAATAGATTATAAAGAACTAAAAGGTTTAACTACAAATGATGTTTTAAATTTACAAGATAAGATTAAAGATAAATTAGAAGAAATAGAATATGATATAGAACTAATAATAAAAATAGGTGATAAGGTAGATGTAGAAAGAAGAAAAGCATTTGATACTGATATGTCGCCTGACGAAATAAGACAATACGGCATTAAGAATAGATTACCTAAAGCAGTTATCTATAAGATGTTAGAAAAATATCACTACATTACTTTCTATAAAAAATGTAAAAAGATTTTAGAAGATGGTATTGTAACTGATAAAGAAATTGATAGTATAAAAACAGAAGCAGTTAGAAGAAGAAGAACAGTAGCATTTACTTTTGGTAGATTTAATCCACCAACATCTGGACACGCAAAACTAATAGCAAAAGTAGCAAGTGTTCCAGCAAATAGTTTTAAAATATATTTAAGTAGAAGTTGGGATACTAAAAAGAATCCATTATCTCCTAGAGAAAAATTAGCACATATGAAAAAGATGTTTCCTAGATATGCTAGAAACATTGAAATCAATACAACAAATATGATTTTAGATATTGCAAGTAAATTATATAGACAAGGATATACTGAAATCTTTATGGTTGTAGGTAGTGATAGAGTAAGAGAGTTTGAAACAATCTTAAACAAATATAATGATGTTAAAAGTAGGCACGGACACTATAACTTTGACAATATAAATGTACTATCTGCTGGCGAAAGAGATCCAGATTCAGAAGGTGTATCAGGTATGTCAGCAAGTAAGATGAGAACGGCAGCACAGAACAAAGATTTAACATCTTTCAAAAGTGGATTGCCTACAGGATATAGGGACGCAGAAAAATTATTTAAAGATGTAAGAAAAGGAATGAGATTAGCAGCGGAGTTTGAATACTCTAGTGATTACAGACCTATTAAAACCTTACAAGAATTTGAACAGAATCAAATAAGAGATTTGTATATTAGAGAAATGATCTTTAATATAGGAGATAAAGTTAATAACATTAAAGAAAACATTAATGGAAAAGTGATAAGAAAAGGTACAAATTATATTGTACTAGAAGATAACAACAACAATTTACACAAGGCGTGGATATGGGATTGTTTACCTATATCAGCCGATAGAGAGGCACAAGTGAGAGAATACAATTTAGACATAGATTATGGTTTTGAAGCCGTATCAGAAAAGAGAGAAGAAGAACCTGATAAAGTAAAAGAATCATACGAAATTGGGCACGATTATGCTCAACACACAGTTAAAGTAACCCCAGGACAAGATGGTTATGATCCAAATTATGAGGGTGGAGCATATAAACCAGCAGTAGATGGTACATCTGGTCCAAAAGTAGTAGAAAGACCAATAAGTACAGATATTTCTGTAAAAGATATAAATGATTGGTCAACTTCAAGTGAAACAATAGATAAATATAAGGAACGATACAAGGAAGAATGGCAGAAAAAGTTATCTGAAGTTGTATCTAAAATGATAAAGAATTATAATGGATAAAGAACTTGATAAATTTATAGAAGATATAAAAAATAACACACCAAACTCGGAACAGTTTGACGAACTAGAAGAAGAAGAAGATGAAGACACTAAAAGAAGTTAGACAAGGTTTAGAAGAAGCATCCGAAGCAAGTTTAAGTGATTTGCAATTTATTAGAGCAAAGACTCATAGTAATTCACACTTTGAAACAAGAAGATATATTGCAGACAAAATATTAAAAGACAAAAAATTAGCGAAGGCATATGAGGCGTTAGAATTTGTCCATAATAATTATGCTAGAGTTATTGGAAATGACGCAGTTACAACTAGACAAAGACTAGAGAGATTGTTAATGAGTGAGTTAAAAAGAAAAGTTAAAAATTGGGATAATGTTTATTCAGCATTATAAGAAAATATGACACACATAAGAACACTATTAGATCAGATGGCACAAATTGATGAAGGCAGAATGAAAGATATTTTTACTGCTGACCAAGAAGGAAAATCTGCTAAAGAAATTGCTAGAAGATTAAAGTTACCATTAGGTACAGTTAAGAAAATTTTAGGTGAAGACGAAGAATTAAAAGAATTTACAAACACTCAATTAGACTCATTAGCAAAATCATATGCTTCAATGCAAGGTAAAACTATTTCAATACCTAACGCAAACAAATTGAGAAAAATTTTTGATAGAATACCAGATGGTAGATTAAATGATTTAAGAAAGAAAAAGATTCCTTTCTTATCTGGTCTTGCTTTATCTCGTATGATACAAAAAGGTATACCAGTTAGAGAAGAATTAGAATTAGAAGAAGATAGTAATAAAACTTATCAAGTAAAAGATGAAACTGGTAAAGTAGTATTCACAGGTAAGTATAATCAAGTTTTATCTTATCGTAAAAAAAATGGTGGGGAAATAGTTACTGAAATAATAAGAATAAGACCAAAGAATGCTATTGGTGAAAAGAAATCACCATTTAGATTATCATATAGCAAACAAGGTACACACGCTGGTTTTGAAGACGCAGATACTTTATCTGATCTACAAAACAAGGCACAGAAATTAAGATCAAAAGGTTTTACAATTGATAAAATGGGTAGAAACACATCACCTGTTAAAGAAAGTAAACAAAAACCTTATGTATCATCTTCAGGTGGACAGTATAGTGTATTAGATGGTGATGGAAAAGAAGTTTATAAAACATCTAATAAACAATTAGCACACGCTTGGTTTAAAAAGAACTATGATAATATTAAAGAAGCCAAAGGAGTTACTTTAGATAAAACTGGTAAAGCAGCAATACTTTATCAGGTGACAGCAAATGTTCCAAAACAAATGTCAACAGATGGTAAAACGGTAATGGTAAGACCTGGTATAAAAAAATATGATGTTGAAGGTAGAAATAAACAGGATGCTATAAAAAGATTTGCTAGATATTTTAAAATGAGATCAACTTCAGGTATTAAAGCAGTACCAGATCCTAGATCCGAAATTGAGAAGTATTATTATGTGCCTAGAAGTAGGATTGATATGTGGCAATATGGCGGCGAAGATAAAAAGGGCAATACACTTTATATAAAAAGTGATTATGAACCTATGGGAGAAACAATTTTAGAATATACAACTAAACAAATCAAACAAGCATATGGTATTTTAAATGATCCTAGATACAAACAAGGTAATTATACAGGTGCTTATAAGGCAATTGAAAAGATTGCTAAAGGTTTAGCAAAACATAAAGATGTTGCAAATGCTTTGAGAAGAGCAAATGAAGAATATGTACATCCAGGTAAGGCAACCTTTGAAAGAATTTGGAGAGAGGTTTCAGATAAACTTAAACTGAAAGTTTTAGACAGAAAAATTAAGAGAACAAAAGAAAAATTTTATAAAAATTTAAGGAGACCATAATGGGAGAGAAATATTTAAAAACAAAAGAAGGTAGTATAGAAGATGTTGTAAAAAACTTACAGAATAAAGTTTTAGAAACAGACTATAAAGATAACTTTAAAAAAGAATTAGACAAGGCAGGCAAACCATTAGGTCATATGACTGGTATGGAAAAGAAAGAATTTTATAACAAAGTTGATAGTGTACAAGAAACAATTAGAATAAGACCAAAAAATTCTCTTGGTGAAGCAAGATGGATAGTATCAGGTACTTTAGGTTATAAAGGTATCGGTGGTATGGATGGTTTTGAAATGGTTATTAATGCTTCTAGTGAACAGGATGCTATTAGAAGAGGAGAAAAAGCACTAGATAAAGCAAGAAGACAAAGAAAAATAGGACCAGGTGGTGGTGGAAATTTAGAAGATGTTGATATAGAAGGTGCAGAAAGAACAAATGAACCTTTGTCAGCACCTGTTACTAATATGCTTCATCATAATGATCCACAAGATGGTAAAACTAAACCATTGGAAGAAAAAGATGGTGCGAATACATCAACTAGAACAGGTAGTGCTTCCAGAGGTGCAAAGAAAAAATATAGATTTGGTTATAGAGTTGCTGAAAAAGATCCATCTGTTAAAGAAGGATTTTTTGATACAAAAACTTTTGCACAAATGGCAGAAGATTTAAAAGATGTAAAGAAAAAGAAATCTCCAGACAAAGTTGCTAAAGTAGAACCAAGTTCCTCAAAAGACAGTAAAGATTCACCTAAAGACGCAGACGCATTAGAAAAACAATTAGTAGTTGCTCAAGGTCAGATCAATCTTTTAAAACAAAAAATTGAAAATGAAAAAAATAAAATTGTGAAACCAAAACCTAATAAAGAAACAGGTGAGGTTCCATTAACTATTGGTATAGCATATAAACATATGAAAGAAAAAGAAAAAAAAGAAGGTGATAAAAGTGCTGCTCCAAGTCGGGATGTAAAAGAGTCTAAAGTAAAAGAGAATACTGCTAAGAAACAAAATGCAAGTCAAAGATCAAAGGGTGGAGAAAAAAGTATAATAAGTCATATGGTAAATAAATCTATAAAAGAGATTACTGCCAATGATAATAAAACTTTTGCTCAAATCGCTGCTGAAATAAGAGAAGGCAAGGGTTCTAAAAATGCACCTGATGGAGAGTCTGATAAGAAGAAAGAACAAGAATCAGATACAGACACAAGAGATCCAAAGAAAAAAACAATGTCAGGTAAGATTGCAACTTCACCTGAAATGAATCCAAGAGTAGATTACAAATACTAAAACTATGAAACCTCGTATCTATTGTGATATGGATGGTGTCCTTTGTGATTTTAAAACTGCTGCTCAGAAGGTAACTGGTATGCCCATTATGAAATGGATGTATGCTAGTAAGTCAGAAAAGTGGCAAAAAATCAAAGACACTCCCAAATTTTGGCACACTTTACCTTGGCAGGCAGGTGGAAGACAACTATGGTCTTTTATTCGTACACATAAACCACATATCTTATCAGCATATGTAGAAGAAAACCACGACCCAAATTGTATACCTGGCAAATCACATTGGGCAAGAACTAAATTAGGTCTAGCACCAGCAAGAATCAATCTAGTAAAGAGAGTACAAAAATCTTTATACGCAAAATCAGGAGGTCAACCTGCAATATTAATAGATGATTACTTCAAAAACACATCCCAATTCTCTGCTAGAGGGGGCATTGGTATACTTCACACATCAACATCAAACACTATCGCACAACTCAAAAAACTAGGTTTCTAGTATTCTTTCTTATAAATAGTATCATATACTAACAAATTGAGTACCTTAACAATTAACAAAGGGAGAGAATAATATGTCAAGTTGGACTAAAGCATCCTCAGCAGCAGGAGCGCCTTTATGGGCAGCGACTATGCTGAATGTAGCACCTTCAAGTGCTAATAGAACTTCGTTGTATGAAAACGCTAGTGCTAATACTTTTATAAGTGGAGCAACTAACGGTTTATTTAACTACAACGCTTCTGAAACGCAATCTGGAAAGGTTGCTCATTCAGGTTGGGTTCTAAAAACGACAGGTTCAGGTGGCAGAGCAGGTAGAGTATCTTATACGACTCTAGTTTGCCTAACATCTAACGCATAACAAATAAACATATAGGGGCGCTTTGGCGCCCTTATATATACTATATGAACAAAGTGATCTAGGTGTATGCCTAGAGTAGCATTCCCCATAAGGGGTTAACAGGAGAAACAAATGGCAGATAAGAAAATAACAGCGTTAACCGATCTAGGTGACGCATTGGCAAGTGTGGATTTGTTCCACATAATTGATAATCCATCAGGAACACCAATCAATAAAAAAGTTACAGCAGAAGATGTATTTAATAATATACCTTCTTACATAGGATTAAAAGATACAGCACAAACAATTTCAGGTGATGGATCTTCATCTTTAGCAGTTGAAGTAACAGGGTCAACGACTCTAATTAACGCAACAGCAGCAGGATGTCCAGTAACTTTAGCAGATGGAACTGACGGTCAAGTAAAAATAATAGTTAACACATCAACGGCAGGAACAAATGCAGTTACTATAACACCTACAAATTTTAATGTAGTAGGTACGAAAGTAAACATTGACGCCCCAGGTTTAAGTGTAATTTTATTTTTTAAGAACAACAAGTGGAATATAATTGGTGGCAATGGTCACACAGTTTCGTAATAAGGAGATAATATAATATGTTAGATCAAAAATTTTTACAGGAAGAACTTTCTGTATTGAAAGCTGACTTTGATAAAACAAAGAAACAAATTGAAACCGTAGAACGAGAAGTAATTAGTATGAGAAATAATTTGAATGCTGTCTATGGTGCAATGCAACAAACTGAAAAACTATTAAAGTTGAGTAAGGGAGAGAGCACAAAAAATGAAAAAGTTTAAACAATTCGTTAAAGAAGAAGACTTAAAAGACTTTGAAGAAGATGTTTTAGGCGCAACTCAACCTGAAAAAAAGGTTGAGGTTAAAAAAGAAAAAAAAGAAGTAGAGGAAAATAAATGAAAACTTTTAAACAACACGTAAATGAATCAGGTTCGGATAAAACTGCTTCTGCTGTTGGATCACAAACTACAAATTCAGTAGAAGATGGT